>MDTD01041300.1_pt1 | contig 11231 bp, 5 predicted proteins | sample 811221 | NCBI WGS metagenome assembly MDTD01 (sample SAMN05326646, study PRJNA326480) | marine metagenome | isolation source: seawater | place: Pacific Ocean: South West | collected 2011
AGCTCAATAAAAGCCAGTTCAGCCTCTTTCTAAGAGATGTCTTTTGATTGTTTTATTAACTGAAGGTTAATGGGTGAGAAACTCTGATCCTTAAAAAAAATAAAATAAGTTTGGCCCCTTTTTTTTCTAATCAAACGAAGTCTAAAAAATCCGAATAGGATGAAATAGTAGGGGTATTCTATTTGAAATTAATAGTCCTCATTTTATTTCAACTCATCTTTTTGGAAAGAACTTTTTCCCAATCAAACCCTATTACCCTAGAAGATGGAAAAGAGTTTTACGAGTTAGGTCTACACCTCGATATTCTTGAAGACAAAACTAAAAAATTAAAAATTGATGACATAAGCCGGCCCAAATACTTAAATCAATTTAAAAAAAGCAAAGTTCAAATACCTAATTATGGCTATAGTAAAAGTGCTTATTGGTTTAGACTTAAAATTTATAATATGTCCCAAAAGATAGAATGGTTTCTTTCTTTTAATGTCTTTTATCAAAACCATATCGAGTTTTATAGATTGAGAAAAGATGGTGGTTGGGACACTGGGGTCTTAGGGGATAAATACGTTTTTAAAGACCGGTTTCAAAAATTAAGGCCTTTTATTTTTCCTGTCGCCATTGAAAAGGAAGCAGAAATTTTTGTCAGAGTTATGAGTGATGACGGAGCAGGGGAAGTCAATCTAACCCTTTTAACTCCCGCCAAGATGGCCGAAAAAGAATCGGCCTCCAACCTTTTTTGGGGTCTTTACTTTGGCCTTTTTCTGTCCATGGTCGTATACAACGCCTTTATTTTTTTATCAACTAAAAGCATCAGTTTTTTCTACTACGTTATTTATTGCTTAGGTGGTGCCCTTTATATGGCCTTTTACCAGGGCTTTGTGGCGGCCTATCTTTTTAAAGATACCCCATGGATTTTAGCGATCGGAAATGCCTGGAGCATGGCCATAATTGGGGTTTCACTCAATCTTTTTGTTTTTACCTACCTTGATCTTAAAAGAGATACTTCAAGGCTTTCACTTTATTATTACTTTTTAATTTCCATGCACGCCTTGGCCTTTATACTTGCCTTTGAACCAACTCGTTATTACTCAATGATTATTAGTAATCTTTTTATTCCTATAACCTTTATTTCAAGTATTGTGGTTGCTTATAGAAGAAAAAAGGAAGGCTATAGGCCTGCTAAATATTATATTATTGCCTTTTCCATTCTCATTTTTGGCGCCACTATTTGGTGTTTAATGACAGCAGGGATTTTTCCAACCAATGACTTTAATAATCACTCCCCTATTATTGCTCAGGCCTTTCAGATGCTCCTTCTCTCCATGGGGCTTGCTGACCGCTTTAATTTTGAAAAAGAAGTGGCCGCCAAAAAAGAAAAGGAGCTTCAAAACCAAATCATAGCTCAGGAAAAAACGCTTACAGAAACCCTGGAAGAATCTCTTAAATTGGAAAGAAAGCTAACTAAAGAGCTCAATGAACTGAACTTAAATTTAGACCAAAAAGTAAAGGAAAGGACCAGTAAACTAAATGAGGCCCTCGCTAGTATATCTAATCTTTTGGACAATATGAGGCAGTCTGTTTTCACAGTTGGAAAGGATCAGCTAATTATGAAGCCTGTTTCAGGCTTTTCAAAAACTATTTTTGGTGAAGATATTACTGGAAAAACTATTTTTGAGACCATTTATAGGTCAATTGATAAAGAATCAGAGCTTTATTCTAAAATTATTTTTTCTTTTAGTATTATGTTTGGTTTTGATGAGCTTCAATGGCTTCTTTTTAGAGATATTTTTCCAACTAGTCTTAAATATTTTCCAAGAAATAACCCAAAAAATGAAAAAATTTTAAAAATAAATTACAGTCCTCTGTACGACGAAAAAGGCATTCTTATAAAAATAATGTTTGTTGTTGAAGACGTGACTGATCTTTTAAAACTAGAAAATGAAATGGCCAAACAAAAAGAAGAAGAACTACAAAATCTTGAAATCCTCCAAGAATTGGCCTCAAACAAAAAAGAAGACCTCGCCCTCTTTTTTAAAGATGCTATTGAAAATGAGCAAAATATTTTAAACCACCTTAAAAACTTAAGAGTCGGCCTTGAGAAAGAAGGTTTAAAGGGGGATCTTTCAGAGTTATTTAGAATCCTACACACCTTAAAGGGAAACGCCCGAATTTTTAACCTTTCAAGAATTTCTAAGAAGATTCATTCTTTAGAAAACTTTATAGAGGACATTGTAAGAGAGGAAGGAGGAAATGGTGATTTTAGGATGGATAAAATTAACGAATTTATTCAAGGGACTTATGACCTTCAAGGAATCACAAATAGATATCTAAAATCCGCGAAAGACGTCTTTTCAATAGACTTTGGTGAAGGGCTTAAACTCAAAGAAGGTCTTCACGACCTTATTAAAATGCTTGAAATTGATCTTAAAATACTGGAAAACGATCAGCCTCTTTTTTTGGATTTAGAACCAGGAAAAAGTAAGTTTTTTTCCCTAAAGCTAGTCCATAAAAGACCTCAATTTAAAGAGTTTTTAAAAAATTGGAAAGAGTTTACCCACTCACTTAAAGGGAACTCAAGGGCCATGGACGAAGAATCTCTTTCACAAAAAGTTCATACCTTAGAGGCCTCTATTTTTAACCTGGAAAAGTCTTTAACGACAGGAGAATCAGATTTTAACAAGTTTGAAAATAAATTTTTTGAATCCTATAAAAGTGTTAAAGAAAAAGGAAGCCAAATTTATATTCAGTCTCTATTATTTGACCCCAATTATTTTCATATAAATGAATCTTTTGATTTAATTTTTTCAGTTTTTAAATTTACAAAAAATCTTCTAAAGGCTCATCAACATAATCAAGAAAAAGAGGAGTCTTTTAAAACACTAAATACATTAATAGATGAAGCCATTTCCTTATCTAAAAACCAACAAATGGACTATATTCATTCACTGGGACAAATCATAAAAGATAGCCTAAATAAGGGCGGGAAAGAACACCTTATTTTTCATGACCTTTGTAAAATGTGGGAATTTTTCTACATTTTAATTGCAATTGATAGCAATGAAATACCGGAAGATCTAAGGCAGAATTTTTCACTTATTATTAATCAAGGGTCTAAACAAAGAAAGGATTTACTTAAAATACCTCAAAATTTCCTTATTCATAAACTACTCCTAAAAGTTTCAGAAACGTCTGAGGAGAAAGATTTAAATGATTTTTTTGATGTCATAGACAGTCTTCAAATAAAAGTTTTAAAAGACCTTTCGCCTAATCAGCTTATTTATGAAGAAAACCTTAAAGAAGAAATCAATTATACCTTTTATCAATTAAAGCAAAAAATACCTTTTCCTAATCAAGAAAACATTGATACGGAAATAAAACCTTTTTTCAAATTAGTTAAAAGTATATGCGAAAATAATATGCCTTGTTCATATCACGCAAAAATAGATTTGCTAAAATTTTTAAGGCCCTATACAGGTATCGATGATGATATGGAATTTTCCCAAAAGCCCCAGGTTACTGAAGTTTTAATTGATAACCTTAACTCATGCAAACAGGCCCTTTCTGAATTTTTTGATAACCCTCCTAAAGATTTTTCTTTAACCCTAGACAGGTGTTTTGAAAAGCTTCAAGAGGAGCCCATTAAATATACTTTATCAAAGTTTAAAAATGTAGTGTCGGATGTTTCTAAATCCCTTGGAAAAATAACCTCGTTTAATATAACAGGCGACCAATCCTCAATGGGTCATGAGAAGCTTGCTATATTGCAAGAAGCAATCCTCCACCTTATCAGGAATTCCCTCGATCATGGGTTGGAGGCACCTGAGGAAAGAAAGCAAAAAGGGAAAAGCGAGAAAGGGCTTATACTTATCGATATAAACCATATAGATAGTGAAACAAAAATACTTTTAAAAGACGATGGTAATGGTATTAACGTTGATCAAGTTGCGAGGAAGGCCCTAAACCAGGGACTCATTACTGAAGATGATATGGATCAATTGACAAATGAACAAAAAATTGACCTTATTTTCTCCCCCAATCTTAGCACGAAAGATCAAGTTTCAGAAATTTCCGGACGTGGAATTGGAATGGATATCGTGAAAAAAAATATCGAAAAAATGGGTGGAAAGATTCTTGTTAAAACAGACATAGGCCAATTCACAGCGTTTGAAATCACAATTCCAAACTAAATCCTAAACCTTTCTCCAAACTAAATAAAAAAGGCCTCCAAAAAGGAGGCCTTTTGAAATGTTCTTTTTTAGGTATTTGACTTATTTACAAGAGCAAACACTCATTTTTCCAGGTACGGTTGTCCACCATCCCCCCTGCCATTTGGCCTTTTTGCTCTTGCAAACCTTGGGGCATTTCTTTTGGGCATCTTTTTGATTCCAAATGGGCCCTGCGTTTACAGTAAATGGTTTCCTCGGTGGAGCGATCGTTCCTGTAGGATATGGCACAGAAACAGGAGGACGGTTTACTCCAGGTCTATTTGACATAGGCGGTCTCCCAGGTCTGAAGTTCGGAGGTATAGGTCTTGGAGGGTTCCTATTTGGAATCACTTTGTTTCCAACTCGAACAACTCCCTTTTTGCAATAGAGGTTTCTCATCCTTCTTTGCCTCTGCTTTTTATTTCGTGCCCGGCGGATTCTTTTCTTTATCACGTCCTGACATTTGCTTCTCGCCATAGAGCAAGCAATTTTAGCGTTTTCGGCTTGAGCACTATAGGTACCTTTGTGGGCATTTTGCTTTCTGTGGAAGAGGCTCACTTCACAAAGTGGGTATATTTTATTTCGGTCTCCTTGAGTACAAAAATTTCTGGTTCCTCTTGTGACAAGATTACAATCCCTTCTCGCTGTTTGGCAGGCCAACTCTCTCGTGATCGCCTCCACTCTAAACCTTTCAATAAAGTCTCCATTTGGCCTGTACATGCTATAGATGCAATTAAACTTTTTCTTTTTTCTCCTCTCTTCTTCAAGCCTTTTTAAGCGCTCTCTTTCTTCTCTTTCAAGTCTTTCCTTCAAGGCCTTTTTATCTGCTTCAATTTGCTTACGCCTTTCTTCCTTTCTTAGGGCCACCAATTCTTTGGTGTTTTTGACAAATTTTTGGGCAAGCATCATTTTCTTAACCGTCTTTTGGAATAATTTTAAAAGTTCTTTTCCAGACCTCTTGGGCCTAGGGGCCGGTTTTTTATCCGTTATCGATTGGTTATAAAGATCCTCTAACTCCCTCATCCCATTTTTAAAAAGAGGCATTTGCCTTATCCATAGAAAATCAGGTCTTTCATAAGTTAACCAGTTTCCACCGACAATTTTTCCATTATAATCAATGAAAAGTTCATAATTATACCTCTTAGCTTTAAAAGCTTTTTTATTAATTTCTTTTTCCCAGGTTTTAGGGACTTCAGCAATATAAGTTAAAACAGTTTCCATCGTTATAATTTCAGAAATATAAAACCCTTCAATATAATTATTATGAGTTCTTCTTCCCTTTATAACAGACTGATAACCGTAGGCCGCCTGATTCCAGACTTCCTCCCCTCTCGTGACATCAAGGATAAAGCCCATGCCACTTTTTCCAATAATATTTGAAATAACAACATGAAAACTGCCGGCGTTTGTATCACTGCAGGCCTCATCATTAAATGCCTTAAGATACTCCTCTTTTGATATCTCACCACTTGTCCACTTTTTATAAATACTCTTTAAACTTAAATTACAGCGGCTTCCTAAAAACTTAGTGGGTGACTTGGCAAACTCCATATGAATATCTAAAAGGGCCTTAATATCAGAGGAGCCGAAGGGAATTTCAACCCCTGTTTTTCCAATCGCTTTTATAGGCCCTGGGTTTTCATAAAGAATTGTGGCCGGGGCCCAATTATGGCATAAACCAAACCACTTTGGTATTTTATGGCCTGAAACATATTCCCGAGAACCCTTGACGGTTTTCAAAATTCCGGTCCTCTGCCTCTCCCATTTAGTTAAAGTCCAGTTTTTGTCCCCCATATAAAGGTCATATTTTTCAGCGGGTGAAAGGGTTCTTAAATCAACTCCTTTCATATTGTTCATATCATAGAGGCTATAACCATAGCGGCCCGTATCTTTTTTATCTTTTGTAACGGGAAACCACCTATAAGTAATTCCTCCCAAATAGGTACCCCAATAATCTCCACTCCACGGAGTTTTAGTCATCCTTCCCTGAAGAGGAAGTTGTAAAAATCCAGTTTCGTAATAGTTCCCTATCAAAGCGCCTGGATTATTGGCCTGATTCCAAAACCATTGGTTGGGAATGTTATCTGCATAAAGATTTTTCGTGAAAAGCAGTATAAATAAAGCTTTAAGTACGCTAGTCATTTTTTGAGTCACCTTGTCTCTCCTAAAATTTAGTTTAAACTAATTTTAGTTTATCTTTAAGGTGAAAGGAAGGTGATTATATACCAGAAGGGTATATCTTTTTTGAACCGTCCTGCTCAACTTTTAGTCTAAGCTACTCACGGTAACTTAGCTCTAAATCCAAATACTTCTGGCCGGTCCTCAGTTTTTTTATGCTCTTCCAAATTTTTTGAACCAATAAAGGGTTCCTTTTATATAAAGCTTTTGAAAAGACTAGGTATTAGGATTTTTCTTTGATTGGTTCTTTTGATTTTATAATTGATGCATACTTATTTTTATCTTTTTTAATTAAGTTATCAACGATGTCAGTAAAGCCTGCAAAACCAGAAACTCTTTGCCTTAAAAGCATTTCAAGTAAATTTTTAGACCCTTTAGCTGAATAGATATTAATTTTCATTTTTTTTAAATCGTCTGCAATTGAATAACCAGCAGAAACTCCAATTTTTGTTCCTCCTTTTAAATTTAAAAAAGATTTTCCATCCCATCCGAGACTACTTGATTTTAATTTATAAAAAGAATAACTAGAGTTGGCAATCCCCATCGTATCATCAGGGGATTTCTCTTTCATGGGGTAATGACCGATTTCCATTCGACTTTTTTTAAAACTTGCACCTAAAACAGCATCCACCTTGTTTTTTTTAAGGCCATCAAGGCATCTTTTCCAGGGATAACGGGCGTATTTAAATTTAATATTCTCAAGCTTTAATTCTTCTTCAACCATTTTGAGTAACTCTATAGTCAAACCAGGTTTTTTTAAATCGACTTCTTTATTTCCCAAATAATAAGGTGACCATGGTTTGTTTTCTAGAGCAATAGTTAATACTTCTCCATTAGCTAAAAAGGAAAAGAAAATACCAATAAGTATAAATGTAGTTTTCACCTCTAACTCCTAAAAATTAGGTACCCTTAACTATTATCGTCATCAACTTTTAAAGATAAAATTCACCTTAACGTAATTTAAAACCTCTGGACTATTTGTTAAGTTTTTATCATAAAAAATTAAATAGTACTTATTTAAAACGAGCCTTCTTTTAAACCTATTTTTATGTCTTTTAGGCCATTTTTATTGGACATCAACTAAATTTATTAACAAAAAAGGCATTAATTTCTAGGACCTTACTCGTTTGGATCGTCTTTTAAATCATTTATTAGTGCCTACCTTAAGATTATTTGCACCACCTATTCACTCTTTTATTCAAATTAAAGATATCTTAAGATTTAAGATAGGCTTAAGGCCTTTAGAAAGAAGAGGTCATAAACTTCTTCTCATTTAAGGACTAAGGGATATGTCCAGACTTAACGTAAAAGAAATTGAAGCCATTTTACTTGAAGATATAGGAACTATTTATCATAATTTCGAAGATAAAATATTTAATGGCTATGTAGAAAAAGTCTCCGAAAACGCTTATAACATTGTTATAAACAATTTCGGTTATAAAAAGATCTCACAAAGGGAAACCTTTTTAAAGTTTACAATCAGTAGGAAAATGAATTTAGACTATGGAATTATTTATAAATTTACCCATGATGGTGGGGATTTTAATATAGTGAAAGCTGAAGACAAAAGGCTAGTTAAACAATCTAAAAGCATTCTCCTCGATATTGCCGGTGCGGTTATTCAAAAGTAAACTCTCTTTAAATTTTTTTATTTGCCTTCAAATCACAAATATAAGCTAATTTAGAGTCGCAAGAAATATCATTCCAACGAGGCGTCTCCCTCCATAAGTGGATTTCAGCACAATTCTCACCTTTTCCCCAATTATCAGGTTGATTTGCTATCCAATAATCAAACGCTAAAGGCTTTTTGTCTGGCCAAAGCCAGACGCCTTCCTTTTTTGAATCCGTAACCGCCAACCATATCCTCCTCTTTAGAATTTTAGGAAGCCACTTCATAACATCTTTATATTTTTCCTTACTATCAAAGGATGTTATTTTTCCACCCTGAAGAACACAGGCTTTTTTTGCGTCCTCAAAAATTAGTCCATCCGGACAAATGAGGTATTCTTCTACCTTAGCGCAACGTAAAAAGCTGATCCCCTTTAAACTTTCCTTATTTTTAAAAAATGGGTAAAGAACGTCTTTTCTTGGTAAAAGTTCGATCGGGTTTTTCTTCTGTGCCCACGGGGAAGGCCTCTCTAAAACAGGAGGAGGATTTTTAAAGAAAAATATAACGGCTCCAGCAAATATAAAAAACATAAAAAGGCCTGTTCTTTTTTTAAAAGAGGGATAGCTTCTCCCATTTAAAAATTTTCCTATAAAAGTAGAGCGGACAAATCCATCGTAAGTAAAAAGGCAGATAAAAAAGACAAGAATGGTCGAAATGATAAATTTAAATATTATGGGAGCATCCCAGTTCGTAAGCAAAAGATAAGCAGGGGGACAAATTGTTATATGAATAATGAAAACCCAATAAGATGAATCTGAAATATAACGCCAAACTTTATTATCTTTTGAACAATACTTTAAGAAGACGCCGAGAAGACCGCGAACCCAGCAGACAAGAGAGATGCTTCCCAAAAATACTTTAATTAAAAACCAGCATACTTTTTCCCACTGGAGAATCATTCCTTTTTCATTGTCGTAATCAATAAATAAGTGATCAAAAGATGAGTGGTAAATTGAACATAAAACACCCACAAATAAGATGATCCAAGCGTTTTTTTTAAATGAGGATAAGTCCACTTCGAGATTATAAATAAACCAGCCAAGTGAATAAAAAAATGTGTAATAAAAAATAATAATTAAATTGGGCATCCAGCGCGTATCAGTAGGAATTTGACCCCAGCGTAATAAAATAAACCAGAGAAAGTTACTAACTCCAGTAAAAATCATAAAAGACCATGGCCCTTCTAAAATAGTCTTGAGCTTGTTTTGAAATTTAGGAGCGGAGTAAGATAAATGCTTCATTAAAAAGGTTATAAAAACGACAATAAAAATAATAAAAATAAGGAAATAAAGAAACCAAAAGTGCATGGTATCAGTTGGTAAAAATGGGTTTTTGACCGTAAATTGAAGAGAGTCATTTAGTGGATCAATGGACCCCCTGTTAAAACTATCCAAGAAACTCCAGATAAACGTGTTTATGGGGAAAAATACGAAAATCAAAACAAAGCAAGGAATCAAAACTCTTTTGACCCTGTTTTTAATCATTTTAATAAAATCATACTTACAAAGTAAAAGGGCCCCGAAATAACCTGACAAAAGGAAAAAGGCGGGCATTCGGAATGTATGGATTGAGTCTATAATATTTTTTAGACCATAAATAACGGCCGTATGAAGGACCACTCCTAAAATCATAAGGATGGCCCTATAGGCATCAAGTCCATGGTGTCTTTTGTTTTCTTTTTCCATAAATCTATAATTTTTACTCTTTTAACCTAGATAATATTATGACTAGTAAGTTTTTAAAGCTCTTTTTTAAGTTTTAAACATTTTTAAATAGTCTCAAACCACTTTTATTGAGTTCTCCAAATTAATATGATCTTCAGGAAACATAAATAACTCTTTATGGGTTCCTTTTTAAATAAATGTTATTAAAGTCTAAAACAAAAGAAATAATAAAAATTGAACCGTGTCTCAATTAAGAACTTCATAAAAGATAAGTGGAGATAGCAAGGAGATTAACCCACAAATTTTTCTAAATCCGTCGTAAAAAAAGGAAAATTTAAGCTAAGGCCCACCTTATTAAGTGAGCCTTTTACCTTCCAATAGCTCTGAGACTCTCATCGCTGAACAAATGGCCCCTTCATGAAGTCCGTTTCCAAGGTAAGCGCCAGCGTGGTACGTGTTATTTTCACCATTTGTTTCAATGACCTCATTTCTATATTTAAAGGCCTCATTTGAGTAAAAAGGAGTCGAGTGTTTTTGAATATGGATAATCTTCTCAGGGTCAAGCTCATCTTCTAAATTAAAGGCCAAAGAATATTTCACTTTACTTTCAGGAATTCCCGACAGGTTATTTAAAAAGGCATTATACCCGGCATCACCATCTTTTTTCTGAATGAGATCGGCACAAAAATAGTTAACGTTTCTTTTGGTAAATAGATTTGTATCGGTGTGAATAATAGTTTGTGCCTTATTTTCCTTCCAGGCGTGAAACCTCTTCTTCTCTTCTTCAGTTGGATCACTTAAGGTTTGCAAGACTTCATGAGGAGGGCTTGCAAAAACAACCTTATCAAATGATTCCTTTTCACCACTTTCAAGCACAATTTCTACGCCACCATTTTTTCTTGAAACAGACTTAGGCGCACTCTTTAAGCGAACCTTTCCTTCAAAGTTTTCCAATATCTTTTCAATATAAGTGTACGTTCCTCCCACAACCCGACTCCAAGTTGGGTAAGTCAGGCAAGACCTTTGCATTGAAAGACCTAATTCAATGGGAATATCATTAGTATCTTTATAGGGAATTGAATAGGCATACATAAGGATCATTCTCATCCACCAGAAAAAGACCCTTTCTTTTGAAATATAAGAAAAAGGTTTATCGTGGTAAGCTTTTTCTCCTTTAAGCCCCGTCTTTACCATGAAGCTATTGTAGTCATATAGTATTTTACCGAGCTTCACAACTTCTTTCATTTTTTGAATGGGACCAAGACCAATTGTATTAATTCTACTTGGCGTATAAATATGCTTTCCATTGGCATAATGGAAACCTGCACTTACCGGAACCTCTTCTAATTCAACATTTAGGTCTTTCATCAACTTGTGAAAGTTATCGAAATTACCGCGGTCAAATTCGATCACGCCGTTATCGATAAAAATACCCTTTTCAAGTTTTCCATTTTCAACAGATGTATTCTTGTTAAGTGTTCGGATGTTTCCACCAAGCATTGGCTGTTTTTCAAAAAC
>MDTD01151687.1_pt1 | contig 11231 bp, 14 predicted proteins | sample 811221 | NCBI WGS metagenome assembly MDTD01 (sample SAMN05326646, study PRJNA326480) | marine metagenome | isolation source: seawater | place: Pacific Ocean: South West | collected 2011
GACTGGTATTTATAACTCATGGATAGCTTTTGATGATTTAGCATTTGCTAATAGAATATCTTTTTTTCTTTTACTGTTCATATTTGCATTATTTATTTTAGAAAATTTATCTAGAAAAAAAGCAAAGTATCATTTTAATTCAAGAGGTGGATTTAAACAAAAGGAAAAATTTAAATTAACAAGATATAAATCCTTTTTTGCTTTCATATTTTGTTTTTTAATTTTCTTTACGAGTTTTTTATTTCCATTGAGTCAAATGCTTTATTGGACAATAAAATTTCCTGAAAATTTTTTAGATCTCAATGTATTGGAACTTTTTTTAAATACTGTTTATCTAGTTGTATTAGCAAGTTTGGTTTTGATTGTATTTTCATTAATATCTAATTACGGGAATAGAGTTTCTAATAATAAAATTTTGAATTTTTTGTCGACTTTATCAATTTCAGGATATGCAATCCCTGGAGTAATTCTTGCAATAGCTTTTATAACATTTGTTGTATGGATCGATGAAAGTATGATTAAAGTTTTGGGTTTATTGTCTATTAAGAAAATTTTTATAGGTTCTATTTTTGGATTAGTTATAGTTTATTTTGTAAGATTTTATTCTTTGGCTTTCAATGGGATAAAATCAGGATATGAAAAAATTAATATTTATGTTGACGAGAGTGCATATCTTTTAGGTTACTCAAAAAGAAAAACTTTCACGAACATTCATATTCCTTTTTTAAGAAACTCCCTTTTATTTGTGGGGATTTTGGTATCTCTTGAAATTATTAGGGAATTGCCCATCGCTTTAATTTTAAGACCTTTCAATTTTGAAACTTTTGCTACAACAGCATATATTTCTGCATCTGAAGATTTATTGGAGGCTGCAGCAGCTCCATCATTATTTTTGATTTTAATTGCTACAATATTTATTATGATTACATCTAAATATATTTTAAGGGATACAAATGGGTAAAAATTTTTTTGAAATAAATAACGTTACATTTGCAATAGGGGGAAAAAATAAGGTAGATGATGTAAATATTTTTATCCCAAATGAAGGGGATATTATCTGTATTTTAGGACCCTCGGGTATTGGAAAAACAACAATGCTACGAACGATTGCTGGCCTCGAGAGAATAAATCAAGGTGAAATAATTTTAAAAGAAAAAGTTATATCCTCTAGTAAAATTCACATTGAGCCAGAAAAAAGGAATATAGCATTATCTTTTCAAGAAAATTCTTTATTTCCCCATTATAACGTTGATAAAAATATTCATCTTGGGTTCAAGAAAAATTCACCGAGTAATAAAAATATAAATTCAAGAGAAATAATAAAGATTTTAAATATTGAAAATATTCTAGATAAATATCCCCATCAAATTAGCGCAGGAGAAGCTCAAAGAGCATCTTTAGCAAGATCTCTTATTTCACAACCAGACCTCTTGCTCCTAGATGAGCCTCTTTCTAATGTTGATCAAAGTTTTAAGGAAGATATTCAAGTAGCTTTAAAACAACTATTAATTAAAAATAAAATTACAACAATTGTTGTCACACACGACTCATATGAGGCATTTTATTTGGGTAGCAAATGTGCAATTATTCTAAATAATGAGGTAAAGCAATTCGATGATCCCTATAATGTTTATCATTTTCCAAATTCAGTTGAGGTTGTAAATTTTTTAAATAGAGGTATTTTGATCCCTGCCAGGGTGACGGGTGGAGACTCACTTGAAAATGATGATTTGGGTTTAATAAAGGGAAATTTTATAAAACATTATCCAACTGGCTCTAAAGTGCAATTATTACTACAGCCAGAAGATTTAGAACACGATGACGATAGTAATTTAAAATTAGAGGTTGTTGATAGAAAATTTAGAGGAACAAATTTTATTTACACTTTAAAAACACCGAGTAATAGGCTTATACCAGTTGCGGTACATACTCATCATTGGGAACAACACGAAATTAATGAAAAATTTGGGATTAAAAGACCTATTCGACTTGAACATATAGTTTGCTTTGAATAAATATATTTTCTCATAAATATGAAAAGCAATTTAGAAATTTTTTTTAAAGGTGTTATTGATGTAAGTCCTTTAATGATACCAGTAGTTCCTTTTGGTTTAATATTTGGTATTTTAGCAATTGATATCGGATTTAGTCCTTTAGCTACAATGGGAATGTCACTTATTATTTTTGGTGGTGCTTCTCAAATTATCTTGCTGCAACTTTTCTCTGGAGGGGCATCTTCTTTAGTAATAATTAGTTCTGTGGGTGCAGTAAATTCTCGTCATTTACTTTATGGCGCAGTGGTTTCTGAACATATTTCAGATTTAAAATTAATTTGGAAAATAATAATTTCATATTTCTTAATTGATCAAGCTTTTGCTAGATCTAATGAATATTTTAAAAAGAGTACTGAAAAAAATAAATATTTCCATTTAATTGGTGGAGGTGTAACTTGTTGGATTATTTGGCAATCAACCACTTTTTTAGGAATAATATTAGGTGCAGCAATACCAGAGAAGCTTGGTCTAAGTTTTGCAGTACCTCTAACTTTTTTAGCAATATTAATAGATGATTTTAGAAAAATAAATAATTTAATAGTAATTGTAACTTCAGGAATGGTTGCTACAATAGGCTTTAATTTCATTCCTTATAAAGCTTACGTAATTGTTGCAGCATTTATTGGTTTAATCGTGGCCTTTATTTTAACTCAGATAAAAAAAAGATGAGTGATTGGACATTAATAATTTACTGTGGAATAATTACTTATCTAACCAGATTTTTGATGATAGCTATTCTTAAAAAAGAAATGTTCAATGATAAAATTAGAGATGTGTTATCTTATGTGCCATCAGCAATATTTCCAGCAATTATATTTCCAGCAATTTTCCTTGATAACTTCGGATCCTTTCAATTAGATGATAATCCAAAGATATTAGCAGCAGCAATTGCTATGGTTATTGGCATTTTGAGTAAAAATATTCTTGCGACAATTTTCTCTGGATTAGCTTCTTATTGGTTTTTAATATTTGTTGTATAAAATTATATGAAAAAAATATTAATATTAATTTTTTGTGCGATTGCATTAAGTGCTAATGCCTTAGAAAAAAAAACAACATTTAATAAAGATTTATTTAATAAAGCTCAATCTGAAGGTAAAGTTGTAGTAGTAAGCTCATGGATTAAATATTGTACTTCTTGTGCTAGTCAAATGAAGGCTTTAAATAAATTAAAAGATGAATTTGAAAATGTAGAATACTTTTCGTTTGAAGTAACAAACAGTGAGATTGCTAACCTTCTTAATGTTCAATATCAAACTACGCTTTTAATATTTAAAAATAACAAAGAAGTTCATAGAAGTATTGGGATAACAAAAAAAGATGCAATTTATAAAGTTATTAAATCGTCAATTTAAACTTAAGAACCCATTTTAATATTTCTAGAAACATTTTTTTCTATCTCAATCGGTTTCTTTAAGTTTAAATTGTTCATTATATCAATGTATTCATTAACACTACCAACTTGCAATCTAGGATTTAGTTTTTTTTCTTTTCCAATAGTGCTTACTTTTTCACCATTGTAGTCATGAGCGGGGTATAACAGAGTTTCCTCTGGTAATTTCAAAAGCTTGTTAAATATAGAATTGTAAGCATCTTTTGCATTTCCATTTTGGAAATCAGTTCTGCCAGTTCCATTAATTAATAAAGTATCTCCTGAGAATAGATAATTATCCATTAAAAAACTATAGCTATCCGAAGTATGTCCAGGGGTATAAATAGCTTTTATTTTAAGATTATCTAAATCTATATATTCATCGTCTTTAACCTTTATTTCAACAGACTCAGCAGGAGTATGTTCGCCCATAATTGTTGAGCACTTAGTAATATTTTTAAGTTTTGATGCACCAGTTACATGATCTGCGTGAATATGGGTATCTATTACTTTTACAAGTTTTAAATCAAACTGTTTTAGTAATTTTATATAATTTTCAATATTTTCTAAAACAGGATCGATTATAAGGGCCTCTCTTCCTTTAGATGAGGCAATTAAGTAAGTGTATGTACTAGATTTTTGATCAAAAACTTGTTTAAAAATCATATCTAAACATTATCATATAAATATGGAATCCTCTACATTTGACTGGCAATGTAAACACACTTGGAAACAAAGTGCAAAAAATACTGGTTGGTGTTTACTTGGTTGTTCGATTGGAGATTTTGGTACGATATTGTTTTTTCAATTAACAAAAATACCTATTCCAACTTTGATGGTAATGATTTTAGCAATCATAAATGGATTGATAACGAGCATAATACTTGAAACAATCATTTTAATGAGACAAAAGATTAATTTTAAAGATTCATTTAAAACTGCTATGGGTATGAGTTTTATTTCCATGGTTAGTATGGAAGTTGCAATGAATTTCACAGATTTCATTTTTACTGGTGGAGCAATACTTAATTGGTGGATAATTCCTATAATGCTATTAGCTGGCTTTATAACACCTTGGCCATATAACTATTGGAGATTAAAAAAGTTTGGTGTCACCTGTCATTAAAAATTGGGATAAAAAAAATTGGCTCTCTTCTAGAGACTATATAGTTTCATTTAATAAATTTTTAATGAAATTAAATAAGTTAAACTCTAAATCTAAAATTTTAGATGTAGGGTGTGGTCGAGGAAAAATCTTAGGAACTTTAAGTTCAAAATTGAAACTTAAATCTAAGCCGATTGGCATAGATATAATTAATCATGCTGACAAAGATAGAAGGATTGATTTTAAAAAAATTAATATTTTAACTTTTGCTCGTGAAAATGAAAAAAAATTTGATTTAATCTTAATTAAACAAACTATACATTTGCTTAGTCTAAAAGAAATAAAATACTTACTTAGTAAATTAAAAAAAAGTTTAAACCCCAAAGGTAAAATTTTCATACTCACTTTAAATCCATTTAAGAATGAGTTTCCCAACTTTGATTTAATGGAAAAAAATTTGATGAAATCTTTAGAAAGGGATAAAAGAATATTATTTTTAATATCCAAATTATATCCAAAAAGAATTTTAAGGTATTTTTCATATAATGTAAAAATTAGTAAAAAAAAGTATATTCATATGATTTCACAAAGGTTTATTTCAATTCTTCTTAAATTCAATTATAAGCAAATAAAATCAGGAATTAATGAAATTGAATTAAAATATAAAAAAAATTTAAATTTTTATGATGAATTAGTTTGTATAATTATTAAAAATAATTAAAATTCAAATTATGAATCAATTAATTATAAAATTAAATAGTTTCTTTTCAAATTTTGAAGCCCTGGGATCACTCTTTTTAAGATTTGCTGTAGGTATAGCATTCATTATTTATGGTTTAGGTAAATTTCCTCTTCCCCCAGAAGGGTTAACCGAATATTTTGGCTTATCACCATTTATAGCAAGTTTAGTTGCGATATCTGAAATATCTTCTGGTATTATTTTAATAATTGCTAATTTTATCAAAAATTCTGTTGGTCACATTCTTACGAGACTGGCAGGATTAAATATTGTTATTTTAATGTTGTGTATATTTGCAATAGCTCATAGAGATTGGTTCGTAACGAAACAATTATTTACTAGTATACAAATTTTTCTTTTAGTTGGTGGTTTCTTTTTCCTATTTAAAGGAAATAATAAATAATTTTTCAAGTATTCTAAGTATTTATATTAGAGGGCCGCTCTTTTAGCCTTTTTACCAAAAGAGCTCCTCTATTTAGCCTTTTCGGCACTTAAATCCAAATGGATTTGAAGTTTTACTTTTTTTAAAAATATAAATTTTTTCAGCTAAGTATCAGGTAATTTTAAATTCATTAAGACAACCTCCTTATGAGAAAATTAAATTTTTAGATGGTTGTATTCAATAAATTTTTTTTGATTTAAATAAAATTTATTTCTTGTATACAACCTTATGATTTTATAAAATTCGCTCAATTTAAATCTTCAATCTATAATAGAACTTTAAATTGCAAAAAAATTAATTTTATATAATTTAAAAAAATGAAATATGTAATAGGTCTTATTAATCTCATTATAAGCTTAGTCTTCTCAACAGTAGTAATTTATGGAATAAACATTATTGCCGGTTTTGCAGGTGCTGATTACTCCTTCACTCATGGAGAGACTTTTGTCATTTGGATTTTGATGGCTATTTTAATCAATAATTGTTTTAATAAATAAATCTCTTTGTGAATAATTCAATAAAATCTGATGATGTAATTTTCAATTTTTTTAAACAAATTTGTGATGAAAAAAATGATCAAAAATGCGTTGATCTTGGTAATAGCTGGATAAAAGCAATGGAAAAGAATTTAGAAAATATGGAGGCAAATTTAAAAGAGGAAGATAAAAAAAAACATAAAGAGGATATTCAAAGTAATAAAAATCATTTAAATAGTCTTAAAGGAAAAAATTCTTCAGAGTGGCGAGAATATGCAACTAAATGTATGATTGAAATAATGGATAATAAAGTATAAAACTTTATCAAGGGGTGTCTTAACAGACTGAGATTAAACCCTAAGAACCTGTCCGGTAATTCAGAAAGGGATATTAATGAATAAAACTTATTTTTTAAGTCAATCTACATCACTCACTTTAGTCGTGATTATAAGCTTATTATTCTTAGTATTAGGTATCTACAATTCAAAAAAAAATAGAGGACTTAGCAATTATTTAATTGCTGATAGAAGTATTGGATTATTTTCGTTGACCACTAGTATGACTGCATCCGCGTTAGGTGCCTGGGTCTTGTTTGGTCCAGTTTCTGCTGCCACGTGGGGAGGAATCGGTGCAGTAATTGGATATGCTTTAGGCACTGCTTTTCCAATGTTTTTTTTAATTTATTTAGGAAAAAAGATTAGAAAAGAATTTCCAAAAGGGTTTTCTTTAGTTGAATTTATAAGAAGAAAATTTGGAAAAAGTTTATTTAAACTTATTTTGCTTATGACTATTTTTTATATGTTTATTTTTTTGTGTGCCGAAGTAACAGCAGTTGCTGTATTAATAAATTATATTTCAGGTACAGATCTTTGGTTAACTGCTTTGATTATTCTACTATCCACTTTGGCTTATACTTTATATGGAGGGTTAAAAGCATCAATATATACAGACAATATTCAAATGATAGTAGTTGGAATATTAATACTTTTTTCATTTTTATATATAAATTCTTTTATTGGATCAAAATTTTCATTTGATTTCATAAAAGAAAAAAATCCTAACCTTTTAAGCAGCTCATACATACCCAGCTACACAGCAGGATTGACATTTTTTATTGCTGTAGCAGCAACAAATTTGTTTCATCAAGGAAATTGGCAGCGAGTTTATGCTGCTAAAGATTTAAAAACGCTTAAAAAAAGTTTAATTATCTCTTTCTTTGTTATCGTTCCGATAGTTTTTTATATGGGGTTTGTTGGATTGATTGCTTTTTCAATAGACTCAACAATAAGACCTGATCTTGGTTTTTTCTCATTATTATTAAAAGAACAAACAACATTATTATCCATAATTATTATTATACTTGGATTAGCACTAACTATTTCTACTGTAGATACATTAATCAATGCGATTTCAAGCTTGATTGTAGTTGATGGCAAAGCATCATTAGGTTTAAAAAAAATTAACTATCTTAATTTTTCAAAATATATAATTATTTTTTTATCTGTGATTTCTTTTATTGTTGCCTCAAAGGGATTTGATATTCTTTATTTATTTTTGTTAGCTGATTTATTTTGTTGCGCATTCGTTTTGACTGTATTTAGCAGTTTTTATAATAAAGAAATAAATGAAAAGACAGCATACATTTCAATAATTATTGGACTTGTTGGTGGTTTTTTATTGTTTCCAACACCAGATTTTTCAAAAAGTTTATTAGTTGGAATTTTAATACCAAAGGAAATATTTTCACCTTTTATTTCTCAATCTTTATTATTTTTGTCATTTACAGTAGCAACTTTTTTACCATTTTTCATTTTTAAAGCGAAAAAGTTTTAGTAATACTAGATTGTATTAACTAAATTAATAGTTATATATCATTTTCCATGATTGATAATCAAATTACAATTACAAATCTTTCAAAAGTTTATGATAATGGCTTGTCTGCTTTAAAGAACATTAATTTAAATATTAAAAAAGGTGAAATTTTTGCAATGTTAGGGCCGAATGGGGCAGGCAAGACAACATTGATAAGTATAATTTGCGGTATAGTAAAACCATCATCTGGAAAAATTACAGTAGAGGGTTTTGATATTATTGAGGATTATAGAGAAACTCGATCAAGAATTGGACTAGTTCCACAAGAATTAACTTTAGAACAATTTGAAACTGTTTTTAATAATGTCTCTTATTCGAGAGGATTATATGGAAAGAGGCCCGACCCTGATCATATAGAAAAAATTTTAAAACAATTAAGTTTATGGGATAAAAAAGATTTAAATTTGCGACAATTATCTGGAGGTATGAAAAGGAGAGTTTTAATTGCCAAAGCTTTGTCTCATGAACCGCAAATTTTATTTTTAGATGAACCGACAGCTGGAGTTGATGTTGAGCTTAGACAAGAAATGTGGAAAGTTGTCGAGTCTTTAAGAAAAACTGGTGTAACAATTATTTTAACTACACATTATATAGAGGAAGCAGAGGCAATTGCAGATCGTGTAGGAGTAATTAATCAGGGAGAAATTATAATCGTCGAACAAAAAAAAGAATTATTAAAAAAGATGGGTCAAAAGACTTTGACAATTGAATTACAAGATGAAATTCAAAATATCCCTACAAAACTCAATAAATATAATTTAAATTTTGGTAATACAAATATGTCATTAATTTATACGTATAGTTTAAAAGAAAAACAAACAGGCATTACAAATTTGTTACAAGATTTGAAAGATGAGGGATTAAAGTTAAGAGATTTAAAAACCGAACAAAGTAATTTAGAAAAAATATTTGTTTCTTTAGTAAAGGAGAATAATGAAGTTTAATTTTTATGGTTTGAGTGCAATTTATTTACATGAAATGGATCGTTTTAAAAGAACCTTAGGTCAATCTCTTTTATCGCCAGTTATATCGACATGTTTATATTTTATTGTATTTGGTTCTGTGATCGGAGGATATGTTGATAATATCGATGGTGTTAGCTACGGATCTTACATTGTTCCAGGTTTATTAATGTTGACTTTATTAACTCAATCAATAAGCAATACCTCATTTGGTATCTTTTTTCCAAAATTTAACGGTACTATTTATGAAATATTAGCTGCACCAATTTCTACATTTGAAGTTGTTTTAGCTTTTGTTGGTGCTGGAGCCACCAAAACGCTAATTGTAGGATTTATAATCTTTATAACCTCAATGTTTTTTGTTGAGGTAGATGTAAAATATCCATTGTTAATGGTTTTTTTATTGGTTTTAGTATCATTTACATTTGCATTATTTGGTTTTTTAATTGGGTTGATGAGTACAAATTTCGAACAAATGTCTATCGTTCCTTCATTAGTAATCACGCCTATGGTTTTCTTGGGCGGAAGTTTATACTCACTCGATATGTTGCCGGAATTTTGGCAGATGATAACTTATTTTAATCCAGTGGTATATTTGATAAATGGCTTAAGATTTTCTTTTTATGGAGTTTCTGATTTCAACATTTGGGTAAGTATTGGTTTGATGGTTGCCTTTTTAATTTTTTGTGTAGCAGTAGTAACTATACTTCTTAAAAAAGGATATAATATAAAATCTTAACTGACCCATTTCTGGGCCAGTTAAGTACTAATTATACAAGAGGAATTATTTTTTTAGAACTGTTCAGACTCTGTCGAGCCTTCCATTGCTGTGGTAGCACTTTTTCCACTACTAATCGTGTTTGAAACAGCATCAAAATAAGAAGTTCCAACTTCTCTTTGATGTTTTACACTAGTGTAACCATCTTTTTCACGAGCAAATTCTTTTTGTTGAATTTTTGAATAGGCAGACATACCTTCTTTTTTATATTTTTCTGCTAATTCGAAAATTGCTATATTTTGCGTATGAAATCCAGCAAGTGTTATAAATTGAAATTTGTAACCCATTTTACCTATCTCATGTTGAAATGATGCTATTTCATCGTCAGAAAGATGTTTTTTCCAATTAAATGAAGGAGAACAATTATAAGCCAAAAGCTTTCCAGGGAATTTTTTGTGAATTGCATCAGCAAACTTTTTCGCCTCTGCAAGGTTAGGTGTAGCTGTTTCACACCAAATTAAATCAGAATATGGTGCGTAAGCTAACCCTCTTGAAATTGCTTGATCAATCCCTGCCTTTACATAATAAAATCCCTCTGGTGATCTTTCTCCAGTCAAAAAAGTTTTATCATTTTCATCATGATCATTTGTAATTAGTTTAGCTGCATTAGCGTCAGTCCTTGCCAGTATAATTAAAGGAACATTTGCAATATCAGCAGCTAATCTTGCTGCTTTTAAATTTTTTATCATTGTTCCTGTTGGAACTAATACTTTGCCACCCATATGACCACATTTTTTTTCACTTGCTAATTGATCTTCAAAGTGAACTCCTGCAGCACCTGCCTTAATGAATTTTTTTGCTAATTCAAAAACATTTAATGGACCACCGAATCCTGCTTCACCATCGGCAATAATTGGTAACATGTAATCTATTTTTTTTTCTGTTTTCATATCACCATCTTTTATTTCCATATGCTGGATTTGATCGGCTCTAATCAGAGCATTATTCATTGACTCTACCAACTTTGGCGCACTATCATAGGGATATAATGATTGGTCAGGGTACATCTCTCCTGCACTATTAGCATCAGCCGCAACTTGCCATCCACTTAAGTAAATAGCTTTTAATCCTGCTTTAGCGTGTTGAACTGCATGATTGCCTGACAATGATCCTAAAGTGTTCACATATGACTCAGAATTTAATAGATTCCATAATTTTGTTGACTGGTGTTTACACATTGAGTATTCAATTTTTATTGAACCCCGCAGTCTTTCCACATCTTCTTGAGAGTAATCTCTTTTTATTCCTGCAAATCTTTTTAAATCGTATGAGATATTTTCTGCACTCACTTTTTTAACCTTTTTTTTTAATATTATTTAAGAGAAATGAATTTAAGTAGAACGATTTTGTATTAGTTTGAGTCGTTAAGGGTCTCAACTAGATCTTTCATTCCACTTGAACCCCAATCACAATGATCATCTCTCATGTAGA
>MDTD01163986.1_pt1 | contig 11231 bp, 12 predicted proteins | sample 811221 | NCBI WGS metagenome assembly MDTD01 (sample SAMN05326646, study PRJNA326480) | marine metagenome | isolation source: seawater | place: Pacific Ocean: South West | collected 2011
AACTGAGCTACGGCCCCCACATATAAGACGCCGGCTTGTTAACCAGCATTATTGATCACACAATCCAGCGGCGAGACCATAAGGCCAGCCTTTGCCACATGGCAAGCAAAAACCAAGGACTAATTTCCTGGCCTATTCCTTCTCATCGCTGGAGCCCAAGTGGTCCTTAACGTCGGAGACGTCGTCGCCGTGATCATCGAGATCGTCATCGACGAGCAGGTCATCTTCCTCGTCATCTTCAACCTCAACATCCTCGATGTCATCGGGTACATCTATCTCTTCTGTGTCGTCATTGACCGCCGCAGGCTTTGCCGGGGCGGGCTTCGCCACGGCGGTACGCCGTGGCTTGAGCAACGGTTGTAGGCTGTCCTCAACGCCGCACTTCGGACAGATCGCTGGGTTCTTTTTCATGTCGTAGAAGAGCGCGCCACAGCTCGTGCACGTGCGCTTCCTTCCCCACGCCGGTTTTGCCACTCTTTACCCTCCAGATTGTACTCAACCAATTTCGGCTGCAATTGCCATTTTCCCTCGCTTCTGTCAAAACCAAATAGCAAAATATTCAACAGTTTTTTTGCCCCCGCAATGTAAAGAGAGTCGACGTGACCATAATTGTCTCCCATCACATCGACCGGCTTCAGGGTGAAAGCCGAGTTCCAGGCGATAAGTCAGTCTCTCATCGTGCCCTCATGTTTGGCGCGCTAAGCGTCGGAGAAACCCGTATCACAGGCCTTCTCGAGGGCGCCGATGTAATGTCTACAGTGGCAGCCATGCGCGCGCTCGGTGCAGAGGTGACCCGCTTGGGCGACGGTGCCTGGCAGGTCTTTGGGTGCGGCGTTGGTGGGTTGGCCGCCCCAGACGACATTATCGACATGGGCAATTCGGGCACGGGAGTACGCCTTCTAATGGGAGTTATCTCCGGCCAATCAATCACTGCGATTTTCACAGGCGATGCTTCGCTTCGGTCTCGGCCAATGGAACGCATCATGATACCGCTTCGCCAGATGGGGGTTGTGTTCACTGCTGCCGAGGGTGGTCGACTGCCGCTGACCATGACTGGGCCGTCTGACCTTATGCCCATTGATTACAGGCCGCCTGTGGCCTCGGCACAGATCAAGTCCGCAGTCCTACTGGCGGGCTTGGCTGCGCCGGGTGAGACCACGGTCGTCGAAGCCGTGGCGACTCGCGACCATACGGAGCGCCTGCTCAGCCACTTCGGAGCGGAAATACGCATCGCCTCCGACGCAGCCGGCGCCAAGCACATTACTGTGGTCGGTCAGCCGGAACTAACGGGTCGTTCCGTTCGGGTTCCGGCGGACATTTCTTCGGCGGCCTTCCCTCTTGTTGCGGCGCTGATTGCGTCAGAAGGCCAACTTCGCTTGCCTGCTGTCGGTACTAACCCGCTGCGCGCCGGACTTCTGAAAACTCTCATCGAGATGGGTGCTGACATCACACTTGCAAACTCCACCAACGCTGCTGGCGAACCCATCGCTGATTTGTTGGTTCGGGCATCCAAGCTAAGGGGCGTGACCGTGCCAGCGGACCGCGCAGCCTCGATGATCGATGAATACCCTATTTTGGCCATGGCAGCAGCTGTCGCTGAAGGCACCACGCACATGGCTGGGCTAGCAGAGCTTCGGGTTAAGGAGAGCGATCGGCTGATGCTCATTGCAACAGGTCTGAGGGCTTGCGGTGCCGAAGTGGAAGAGACGGACGACAGCCTCACCATCCACGGTAATGGTGTTCCGCCGGCTGGCGGCGCAACCATAGCCTCTCAACACGACCATCGCATCGCCATGTCGTTCCTGGTTTTGGGCACGGTTACCGCTGCGCCCATCCGGGTCACTAACGCGGAAACCATCGACACCAGCTTTCCAGGGTTCCGCGACCTTATGAACGGGTTAGGCGCCGACATGCGCATCGAGAATGACGACAATCAGAATCAAGAGGATGCAGCATGATCATTGCAATAGACGGCCCGGCAGCGGCGGGCAAGGGGACTTTGGCCCGACGCCTAGCCATGCATCTGAACCTCGCTTATCTGGACACAGGGCTTATTTATCGGGCGGTTGCCAAGAGGGTGTTGATTGCTGGAGCCGACCCAGAGGACGCTGTTGCTGCGGAAGCCGAGGCCCGCGCCATGCAACCTGTGGCGTTGCAATTGGAGGGCTTGCGCACGGATGAGGTGGCGCAAGCGGCGTCGGTGGTGTCCGCCGTGCCTGGCGTCCGTGCGGCTCTATTAGAATTTCAGCGCGACTTCGCCATCTCCCCACCTGACGGTAAAGCTGGCGCCGTGTTAGATGGGCGCGACATCGGTACGGTGGTCTGCCCTGAGGCGACGTTAAAACTGTTTGTTACGGCATCCACAGAGGTACGTGCGAGAAGGCGCGTTAAGGAGTTGCAGGACCGGGGCCTTGAAGCTATATATTCGCGCGTTTTAGAGGACATGAGGGAACGCGACGTTCGTGACAGTGAGCGAGCCGTGTCTCCTCTACGGCCGGCTGAGGATGCCCGTACCCTAGATACCAGCGATTTGGATGCGGATCAGGTGTTTCAAGCGGCTCTCAATTTAATTGGGTCTCAGAACGCATAGGCGCGAAGCAAGGCGCTAAAATTGAACGCCATGCGGACCCTCTCTACGGGGCGGTGTGGATTTGTGTGGAATATAAAGACCGCCGGAGACAACCGGCTGGCACGAAGAGATGAAAAGGAAACGGAACTTATGACTTCTGCTGGTCAAGCGGCCGAAGAGGCCTTTGAGCTCAAAGAGAATTTTGCGGAACTTTTGGAGGAGAGCATCGGCGGCGACAGCTTCGAAGGTCGTGTTGTTAAAGGGACCGTGCTGTCCGTAGATGGCGATGTGGCTCTCATCGACGTCGGCATGAAGTCCGAAGGCCGTGTACCTTTGAAGGAATTTGGGGCGCCGAGCACTGGCGCGGCCATTAACGTTGGCGACGTAGTGGACGTCTACATTGAACGTTATGAAGACCGCGACGGAATGATCCGGCTCAGCCGCGAAAAAGCCCGGCGCGAGGAAGCTTGGACGGAGCTGGAAAAATCATTCAAGGCCACCGAGCGTGTGAATGGCGTAATCTTTGGCCGAGTTAAAGGTGGCTTCATCGTAGACCTGTCGGGTGCGGTGGCCTTCCTGCCGGGATCCCAGGTTGACATCCGCCCGGTTCGCGATATCACGCCGCTCATGGGGACTCCGCAGCCTTTTCAGATCCTGAAAATGGACGCACAGCGCAACAACATCGTCGTGTCACGCCGCGCTGTTTTGGAAGAAACTCGTTCGGAAGCCCGTTCTGAACTCATGGCCAACCTGTCCGAAGGCCAGGTGCTGGACGGAGTGGTTAAGAACATCACCGATTATGGCGCGTTCATTGACTTGGGGGGTGTTGACGGCCTTTTGCACGTCACGGACATCGCATGGAAGCGTATCAACCATCCATCCGAGGCTCTGCAGATTGGCGAGACCATCAAGGTTCAAGTCATCCGCTTTAACGCAGAGACCCAGCGTATCTCACTCGGCATGAAGCAGCTTGAGGCGGACCCTTGGGAAGGTGTTATAGCCAAGTATCCGGTTGAGGCCAAGTTCACGGGCCGAGTGACCAACATCACCGATTACGGCGCTTTCGTGGAGCTGGAGCCAGGCGTTGAAGGTCTGGTCCACGTTTCCGAAATGAGCTGGACCAAGAAGAACGTTCACCCAGGCAAAATAGTGTCGACCAGTCAGGAGGTGGAAGTTATGGTCCTCGATACGGATTCGGAAAAGCGCCGAATCTCCCTTGGTCTTAAGCAGTGTTTTGACAATCCGTGGACGGCTTTTGTAGAAACCTTCCCAGTCGGCGCCGAAGTCGAAGGTGAGGTAAAGAACATTACGGAGTTTGGTCTGTTCATTGGTCTCGATGGCGACATCGACGGCATGGCCCACCTTTCGGACCTCAACTGGGAAAAGCCTGGTGAAGAAGCACTCACAGACTACAAGAAGGGCGACACGGTCAGGGCCAAGGTGCTAGACGTGGACGTAGAGAAAGAGCGTATCTCATTAGGCATTAAGCAGCTGGCCGAGGACCCTGTCGGCGGTGCTATCGCGGACGTCAAGAAGGGCGACGTGGTCACCTGCACCGTGTCGGCGATTGTTGACAACGGTATCGAGGTTCGGGTCAACGACTCGATCCCGGGCTTCATCCGCAAGTCAGAACTCAGCCGTGACCGTTCCGAGCAGCGTCCGGACCGTTTCGCCAACGGTGAGAAGGTCGATGCGAAGGTTACCCAGGTGGACAAGTCTGGCCGGCGCATCACGCTCTCCATCAAGGCCCGCGAGGCAGAAGAAGAGAAGAAGGCGATGGCTGAGTTCGGTTCCACGGACGCCGGTGCGTCGCTGGGGGACATTTTGGGTGCGGCCATTGCTGAGAAGGCAGCTGAGGCTGAGAAACAGGCGGAACACGAAGTGCCCGCCAAAGAAGAAAAGCCGGCTAAAAAGAAAGTCGCCAAGAAAGCCGCTGAAGCCGAGTTCGAAGATGAAGCCCCTGCGGCCGGCGAGGCGACTGCCAAAGACACGGTTAAAGAGGCCGAAGAGCTCGCGGAAGACTGAATTGATGGGAGGGTCGCGATCGACCTGCTTGGCCGGTCACCCTAGGCCGACCTAAAGAGGCACGTGTCATGGTAGATGATCCGGCCGCAATCGTGCATAGGCGCCGCCTCAAGCGGCACCTGAATATTTGGCGCATTGCCGCCGTAATGGCGGCAATTTCTGCGGCACTGGTTGCGCTCTCTGATTATGACGACATTGGATTTACGGAACACGTAGCGAGGCTCCAGGTTTCGGGCATCATCCTCAACAACCCAGCTCGTAACGAGGCATTGCGTGAGGCCGCCCGTCGGGACGCTGTGAAGGCTCTCATCGTTGAGATTGACAGTCCCGGGGGTACTTTTGTCGGAGGTGAAGCCCTGTACAATGAGCTACGCAGCCTAGCCCAAGTGAAGCCTGTGGTCGCCGTCATGGGTGGCACCGCCACTTCAGCGGCCTACATGGCGGCCATTGGGACAAGCTGGGTATTCGCCCGCAATGGTACAGTCACTGGGTCCATTGGAGTGATCATGCAGACAGCAGATATCACTGGCATGCTGGAGAAGCTGGGGATCAAGCCAGAAACGGTAAAGAGCGGCCCCCTTAAGGCACAACCCAACCCAATGGAACCGTTTCTCCCGGCGGCACGTGATGCGACCGAGGAGGTAGTTGGCGATCTTTACGCCATATTCGTGGACATGGTGGCGACGCGCCGGGAGATCGACCGGGATAAGGTGCTGACGTTGGCAGATGGTCGCGTTTTCTCGGGCCGACAGGCCCATCAGGTGGGACTTGTTGACGCTATTGGCGGGATAGTCGAAGCTCGTAGTTGGCTCGAGGAAAATCACCAAATTAACGCCGGTTTGCCGCTTAGAAATCTAGATGTTCATGACAACGACGAATTTTGGTCCGATCTAATCGACTCGGCACTTGGAAAAACGCTTTTTCCTGAGAGACTTAGACTTGACGGGGTGTTGTCTGTTTGGCAACCTAAGATTCGATAAAAAATGGTCGAGGGCAATTGTTCCGGGATTCCTGGTCATGCCATCGCAAATATAAGCCAAGCCCGCCGCAAGAGCGTTTAACAATCGTGAAAGGCAAACGCACAAGCGGGAAACTCAGGGGGGTCAAAGGCATGACGAAATCGGAATTGATTACGCGCCTGGCGGCGGCTAATCCGCATCTTTACCAACGCGATGTGGAAAGGATTGTCTCGACCATATTCGATGAGATTTCCGCTGCGTTAGCCCGGGGCGACAGGGTCGAATTACGTGGTTTTGGGGCGTTCTCCGTGAAGTCTCGCGGCTCGCGTGTAGGTCGAAATCCACGTACTGGCGAAGCCGTGCACGTGGCACAAAAATTCACTCCATACTTCAAGACAGGTAAACAACTGCGCGAGAAGCTCAATACCGGTGATTGAGCTAGGCGCTCGCCAATCTCCGGAGACCCGTGAGCCTTGAAAAAATCGAAAGTCGCGAGAGTCCTTTCGTTGTTGGTAGTTTTGCCGGCGGGATTAAGTGTGGTTACCTTCACGGTGGTCAACCGAGGAGCCGTTACCGTCGATTTTTGGCCTCTGCCTATGAATATGCAAGCACCCCTGTCGGCAGTTATCCTGCTGTCTCTAATTGCCGGCGTGATCTGGGGAGGCGTAGCGTCATGGTTAGCCACGGGTACGGCACGTGGACATGCCCGAAAAACCGCGAAACGTGCTGATCAAGCAGAAACCCGCTCCAAGGAACTGGAGGATCGCGTCGCGCACCTGGCGTCTGAAATCCGCGCTTACAAAGCGACTACAATAACTACCGAGACTCCGCGCAGTCCGTCCGTGCTTCCGCCTGCGAACATAGCCTGATTATGCACTTCATTGACGCACAGGACCTGGCCCGGGTCCTTGATTATGCGGCGCTAGTCAACGCCTTGGAGGTGGCTTTTAGAGGTTGCGTCACTGTGCCGAAACGCCATCATCACACGGTGCCTGTCGCCGACGGGCAAGATGCGACCCTCCTACTTATGCCAGCCTGGGACGCCACTTACTTGGGCATCAAGACGGCGACCGTAATGCCCGAAAATGGAAACCTGGGTCTGCCAGGAGTGCACGCTAATTATCAGCTCCTTGACCGTCGGACCGGAGCTGTACTTGCGTTTTTGGATGGTGTTGAGTTGACCGCGAGGCGGACTGCAGCTGCGTCCGCGTTGGCATCGCGTTACCTGTCCCGTATGGAGGCCGCGCGCCTTCTGGTAGTAGGCACCGGCACCTTAGCGCCGCACTTGATCCGTGCGCATGCCTCGCAGCGTGCTCTTACCCATGTGCAGGTTTGGGGCCGGCGGCTGGAACGTGCAGCGTCAGTGGTAGACAGTTTGGACTTACCTGGAGTTACCGTCGAGACCGTCTCGGATCTAAGATCAGCAGTGTCGGACGCGGACATCATATCCTGTGCAACCCTGTCTCTAGAACCACTGATTCACGGTGAATGGATGTCCCCGGGCCAGCATCTGGACCTTGTAGGCGGGTTCACGCCTCACATGCGCGAGGCTGACGATATAGCCATCGCGAAAGCCCGGGTGTTTGTCGACACTTACGACGCTGTGCACACTGCGGGGGACATTTGTGATCCATTGAAGCATGGCGTCATTTCCGATGCGGATATCCTGGGAACACTATTTACTCTGACCCTTGGTGAAGCCCCCGCAGTGCGGCCGGAGGGTAATGAAATCACTCTTTTTAAGTCTGCCGGCACCGCCATCGAGGACCTCGCTGGGGCAGTACTTGCCTATGAGAAGATGCAGGGTTAAAACCGCCCCGTCATGACACCGATAGATCGCATACTCGTTCCGCTTGACACCATGGACTTGGATTGGGCGGCAGACACTGCCAAGAGGCTGCGCGGGCACGTTGGTGGCATAAAGCTAGGGAAGGAGTTCATCTCAGCGCATGGCCCTCAGGGCGTGCGCCAGGTTACCGATGGTGACCATCCTTTATTTTTAGATGTCAAATTTCACGACATCCCCAACACGGTAGCCGGCGCCATTCGCGCCGTGAGCGCCCTTCGGCCATTCATGGTCAACGTGCACGCCTCTGGAGGGCGTGCAATGATGAAAGCCGCTGTGGCCGCGAACGCCGAAGCTGGCGACACACGACCTTTGATGTTGGCCGTTACTGTGCTCACGTCTTTGGATGACGATGACCTGATGGAACTAGGGGTTTCTGCAAATGCAGGTGAACAGGTTGTGCGTCTGGCCCGAATGGCTCAGGACTGCGGTGTGGATGGGGTGGTTTGCTCGCCTAAGGAGATCACATTGCTTCGCGATGCCTGCGGCCCCAACTTCAAGCTGGTTGTACCGGGCATCCGGCCGACATGGGCATCCACGAATGATCAGAAACGCTTTTCTACCCCTGCCGATTCTGTAGCCATGGGTGCGGATTACCTTGTCATTGGCCGGCCGATTACTGGAGCTAAAGATCCTGTTGCAGCGGCGATGCGAATTAGCGAGGAACTGGCTACCGTATGAACTAAAAATCTTGGGAGAGCATTAATGACCTGTAGAGTGAAAATCTGCGGCCTTAGGTCCGCCGATGTGGTTGATGCCTCCGTAGAGGCGGGCGCCGATATGCTCGGCTTTGTTTTTTTCCCGCCCTCGCCCCGATCGCTGAGCGTTGCCGATGCGGCGGCATTGACCGCTCGGGTGCCCAATCAGGTGACGTGCGTTGCTTTGAGCGTGGATGCGGATGATCGGCTGTTGGATGCGATTGCAGCTGATGCTGGCGTGGATATGTTGCAGTTCCATGGCCAAGAGTCTTGCGAGCGAGTGACCGAGGTTCGTGAACGATATGGCCTGCCAGTGATGAAAGCTGTGGCCATTGCTGGTCCGAAAGATGTGGCCCGGGCGCATGCCTATGCAGACGTCGTTGACCGGCTCATGTTTGACGCCAAGCCGCCTAAGGATGCGACGCGACCCGGCGGTAATGCGTTAGCTTTCGATTGGCAGCTGATTTCAGACACTAGCTGGACAAAACCTTGGATCTTGGCGGGTGGACTCACGCCAGAGAATGTGGCGGATGCGATTGCCGTGTCTGGTGCGACGGCGGTGGATGTCTCGTCAGGTGTGGAGGATGCGTTCGGAGTGAAGAGCCCAGAAACTATTCGGGACTTCATTGCCGCGGCAAAAGGTACTTAAATTCAAATGGAGACTGGTTGGATGTTGCAGGGGGTACGTTAGGGTTTCCCATCATGTGGTGATTTTGGCACTGGTTTGACGAAGATCGATTCCAAACACTTAGGTGGCTAACACCGCTCCAATATCAATCAGACGTTCGATCTCCTTATTGTTGTAGCCATATTCGGCAAGCACCAGTCGCGTATGCTGCCCATAAATAGGCGCCCCACCGTCAATGACGCCGGGTGTTTTGGAGAACTTGATAGGCAGTCCGATGGTCTTCACTGGCCCGGCGGTGGCATGGTCCACCTCGACTACCATTTCTCGCGCCTTGGTGTGGGGGTCGGCGTGCATTTGATTGACGTCCATGACTGGGCCCGCGGGAATACCGACGCGTTCCAGTTCGGTTAGCCAATGGGTGATTGACTTTGTTTCGAACACGCTATTCAAGGTTTCGATTAGGGCATCGATATTTGCCATACGCGACGCGCTGTCGCCGAACCGGGGATCATTTTCTAGTTCCTGCAGGTTGGTAATCTCCAAAAGCCGAGTCCAGAGCCGCGTGTTCGACGCGCCCAGGTTGATCCACCCGTCGGTGCACCTGAACGCTTGGTAGGGGGTGTTTAAGGGATGGCGCGAGCCCATCGGGCCTGGGGCGATCCCAGTCGCCAGCGCGATTGCAGATTGCCAATAGGTGTGAGTGATTCCCGCCTCAAAAAGTGAGGTGTCTACCATTTGGCCTTCACCTGTCTGCAATTTATGGGCGTAGGCCGAGACTACGCCCAGCGCTCCTAGAATTCCCGCCGTGATATCAGTGACTGGCGCGCCAACCTTTACCGGTTCGCGCCCTGGCGCTTCGCCTGTAATGCTCATGAGCCCACTCATGCCTTGCGCGATAAGGTCGTAGCCGCCGCGTGTAGAGTAGGGGCCGGTTCTTCCAAAGCCAGAGATGGCGCAGTAGATGAGGCCTGGGTTGATGGGCTTCAGGTCATCGTAACTTAGGCCCAGCTTGACCATGGTGTTAGCGCGGTAGTTCTCAATGACAACGTCGGCGTCGGCTATCATCCTAATTAGAACCTCTTTGCCCTCCGAGTTCTTCAAATCGATAGCAACGCCGCGCTTGTTGCGGTTCATCATCATGTAGGCGGCCGACTCGCCCTCTATGTCGGGTGGCAAGAAACGGCGAGTGTCGTCACCATCTGGAACCCGCTCTACCTTGATCACGTCAGCGCCCATGTCGGCGAGCATTCGCCCGCAAGTGGGTCCGGCCATTACATGAGCCAGCTCGACCACTTTCATGCCCGTCAGGGGTCCGCGGGTATCAGTCATCAACTTATCTCCGGAGTCTATTCGGCTCACCGGCCGGTGAATTTTGGCGTCTTCTTTTCTAGGAATGCTTGGTAGCCGATCTGGAAGTCGTTTGTATCGTAGCAAGCGAAACCCTCGTCTTTTTCCGCATCCGAAAGCGGCACGGAGTTGGCAAGCCGGTCAAGAAACTTCTTGTGCCAGCGGTGTACCAGGGGCGCGCCAGCAGCGATGCGATGTGCTGCGGCCATAGCCTCATCGGTGACCTTGGTATCGGGGACGACCCGGCTAACGATGCCCATGTGCTCGGCCTCAGCCGATCCTATTATCCGGCCCTCCAGCAAGATCTCCAGTGCGCGACCAGAACCCACCAGGTCTCTGAGCGCGCCGATCTCTTCATAGGCCATAACTAAGCCCAGCTTGGCGATTGGCGCACCAAAGCGGCTCGATTTGCCACAGATACGGATGTTGCAAAGACCGGCGATCTCCATCCCACCACCAACACAGATACCGTGGATCATTGCAACTGTTGGGTGTGGCATGGATTTCAGCGCCTGGATGGTGCCATGCATCAGATCGCCATATTGTTTGGCTTGTCTAGCGTTCGATCGATCAGTTTTGAATTCGGAGATATCGTTACCTGGACCAAACGCTCTCTCGCCGGCGCCTCGAATAACTACGCAGCGCACGCTCTCATTTGCGCCCAGCTCGCGAAACACTTCGCCCATGCGGCCCCACATTGCCTTGGTAAAGGCATTCAGCTTGTGTGGGCGGTTTAACGTGACGATGACTATTCCATCATCATCTTGGTCCACAAGAACTGTGTCCGTAACGTCTTCTTCGATAATTGTAGACATTATCAGCCCTCTACCGTCGCGGTCAGGTAAGACATGGCCTGGGCAACGCCGCCCTTCTGATGCGGCACGTGAGCAAGGCTCATGCCCATTTCCACGCCTGCCAACGCACCGATTAGAGTCAGTTCGTTTATCTCGCCTAGGTGTCCAATTCGAAAGATCCTGCCCTTCATCTTACCGAGTCCCGTGCCCAGCGACATGTCGAAGTTGTCCAAAATCACCTTGCGTACCTCATCGGCGTCAACGCCATCCGGCATAATAACTCCGGTCAGCACGCTGGAGTACTCATTAGGATTGTTACACAGAACCTCCAGGCCCCAGGCTTGAACAGCACGGCGGGTAGCCTC
>MDTD01134687.1_pt1 | contig 11229 bp, 11 predicted proteins | sample 811221 | NCBI WGS metagenome assembly MDTD01 (sample SAMN05326646, study PRJNA326480) | marine metagenome | isolation source: seawater | place: Pacific Ocean: South West | collected 2011
AAAGGGCTATACCTGCTCTTATATCTGGTGATGTCATAACAGTTCCCTTCAATTGAGATTTAAAATTGTGTCCAATAATTGTTGCTCTATGAGGATCACATAAGATAATTTTTGCACCCATATCAATTAACTTATCAACAAAAAAAAGACGACTCTCAAACATTTTTTGATGAATAAGTATACTGCCCTTGGCTTGGGTAGCTGTAACAAGTATAACGCTTAATAAATCCGGTGTAAAACCAGGCCATGGAGCATCAGAAATGGTCATAATAGAGCCATCAATATAATTTTGGATTTGATAACCGCTCGGATGAATTGGAACATGCATGTCAGCACCCTTTTTAACTATATTAATTCCTAATCTAGAAAAAACACTAGGTATTTGACCAAGATAATTCCAATCAACATTTTTTATTGTAATATCACTTTTAGTCATTGCTGCCAAACCTATCCAACTACCTATTTCAATAATATCTGGTGATATATGATGCTTAACACCTTTTAATTGATCAACTCCTTCAATAACCAAGTGATTAGATCCAATACCATCAATGATTGCTCCCATATCAACTAACATCTTACAAAGCTGTTGAATATAGGGCTCACATGCAGCATTATAGATAGTAGTTTTCCCTTTAGCTAAAACAGCTGCCATTAAAATATTAGCAGTTCCAGTAACAGAAGCCTCATCTAATAAAATATTAGCACCATGAAGTTTTTTCGAATCAACCCGAAAAAAATGATCATCTTTGTCATATTTAAAATTGGCCCCAAGTGATTTTAATCCTTCAAAATGAGTGTCAAGTCTTCTCCTTCCAATTTTATCTCCTCCGGGTCTTGGAATACATCCTTTTCCAAATCGCGCAAGTAATGGTCCTACTAGCATAACAGATCCCCTCAGACCTTTAGCTTTATCTTTGTATTCTTGAGAATCTAAATAATCTTTGTCGATTTTATTGGCGTGAAATTCATATTCGCCTGGTTTATGTTTTTTTACTTTAACTCCAATATTTTGTAATATACTGATGAGTCTATTTACATCAAGTATATCTGGGACATTTGACAGGATTACTTTTTCAGCTGTTAGAAGAGTAGAACAAATAACCTGTAATGCTTCGTTTTTTGCTCCCTGAGGAGAAATTTCTCCTTTCAGGCTATGACCCCCCTCTATTTTGAAACTTGACATGGAATGCACTAATATCTTTTACGATTATTTCTCTTTCTGTGTTTAGAATTACTTTTAGGACCATTGCCATTCTTTGATCTTGCTTTAAGGAATTCAGATGCATCTGTTAGAGGTAATAGTTCAGGATTAACTTTGAGTTCCCCTACAGATAGTTCTTCTAAATGCTGAAAAATTAAATTATCTTCAACAGTGTCCTTATTCCAATTCAAAAAGCATTTTTTCATATGATTTGCTATTGTATAAACTAGAGCATCCTTAAGTTGACCTTTCTCCCATTGCTTTGCTATATCAATCATTCGAATTATATTATTGCCATAGAATCTGTACTTCAGATTGGTTTGCGGATATAATAACTTTTCAGGCTTTTCTTCAATAATATTTTTTAATGGTTTTTCATAGGGACTATCTACATCTAAATTAAATTTTGACATTATGTGTAATTGATCCCAAAGTTTATGTTGAAAATCCGTAACGTCCCTAAGATGAGGATTGAGATTTCCCATGACACCAATTATTGCCTTAGCCATCTTGTTTCTGGCTTCTTTATTCTCTGTATTTAGTAACTGATCAACCATTCTATGGACATGTCTTCCATATTCAGGAATTACAAGCTTTGTCCGTTTGGTATTATATTCTAAAGAATTTTCCATTAAATTTTATTTTTGATTAAGCAAGGAAGGTTGATTTTTATTGCAAATTAATAAAATTCATAGAAACTATTTAAAATCTTTAGATTTAATTAAATCATTATTATGCCTTTAATCTTTGAAACCTTTTTATATGTTAAAATTACATCTTCAGAGGAAATTAGCGATACTATTATTGTTATACTAATATAATTTTCCTTAGATGATGAGCGGATAGATATTTTTTTTTTAAATTTTTTAAAAAAATCTTTTAACTTGTTGATATCAGTATGATTTGATTTTAAAATAAATTTAAACATGTATTTACCAGGCCAAGATTGAGATTTTTTTAATTGTTCATGAAACCTGGAATAAAACTCGTCATTATTAGCATTTAAGGGCATTAATAAATTATTAAAAAAAACAAATATAATTTAAAACTGTTGGATATAAAGAAAAAAAATAATTGTAAAATAGTCATCACAGGCGGGCCAGGTTCCGGAAAAACTGAAATAATAAATTCTTTATCTAAAAAAAATTTTTGTTGTTTTGAGGAGATTTCAAGACAAATAATAAGACCAAAAAGATTAAGGGGGATAAAAAATTACTTTTCAGAAAAACCAATAGAATTTAGTAAAATTCTTTTAAAAAAAAGAAAACAACAATACATTGAATCATCTAAAATATCTTTATCAAAAAAAAAACCTGTCATTTTTTTTGATAGAGGTCTTCATGATATATTTGCCTATCTTAACTACAAAAAAAAATCTTATGATCATATAAAATTCAAACTTGAGAGTTATCCCTATGATATGGCATTTATTTTACCTCCATGGAAAGAAATTTACAAAACTGATAGTGAAAGAAAAGAAACTTTTCAAGAGTCAATTCTCATATTCAATTACATAAAAAATATATATAAAGAAAATAAAATAAAGCTATTCGAAATCAAACCCGATACAATTGAAAATCGTGTGCTACAAATATTACATAATCTTAAGTTAAATAATCTTATTAATTTTTGAATGATTTTAAAAAATAGAATAATTTTTTTTGGTACTCCATCCTTTGCTGTTGTATGTTTAAAAGAGCTTCTTGAGCAAAATTTTAATATTCTAGCTGTTGTTACTGCAACAGATAAGAAAGCTGGTAGAGGTAAAAAATTAAGATCGTCTGAAATTAAAAATTTTGCACTTCAAAATGGATTGAATTTGTTTCAACCCAAAAATATGAAAGACGATTTGTTTATTGAAAAAATAAAATCATTAAAACCAGATATTATAATTGTTGTTGCATTCAGAATGATACCAAAAAAAATTTGGGAAATACCAGATCTTGGAACTATAAATCTTCATGCCTCTTTATTACCTAATTATAGAGGAGCAGCACCAATAAATTGGACCATAATAAATAATGAAAAGTTTACTGGAGTTTCAACTTTTTTCATAAATGAAAAAATTGATTCAGGGGATATTCTTCTTCAAAAAAGAATAGAAATCAGCGAAAAGGAAACTGCAGGTAGTCTTCATAAAAAACTTTCACTTCAAGGAAGTAAATTACTCTGTGAAACAATTAATAAGCTCTCAAAAAATAAAATAGAAGCAAAACCCCAAAATTTCTCCTATGGGGATAAACTAGCACCAAAAATTAATTCTGAAAATTCTCATATAAATCTTAAAAAAAGATTAGATGAAATCAACTCAATGATTAGAGGTTTATCCCCATCACCAGGTGCTTGGGTAGAACTATATAATAAAAAAACATCTATTATCATGAAAATTTTTGATTCAGATACAATAATATGTGATAATGAACATAAGCATTCAAAATTAATCATCAAAGACAAAGAAATATTGATTTCTCACAAGGAGGGATATCTTGTCTGTAAACAAATTCAAATACCTAATAAAAAACAAATGTCAGGGCGTGATTTACTTAATGGATATACTTTTGATGATAATCTTCGTGTAAATTAGCTAAATAATGACTATTATTATTAACAAAAGTCCCAATTTATTAACAATAACAGCTATTTCAGAGGTTTTAATCTTGGAGTTATGCTTGTAACAGTATACATTTGTCAGTAGTAATAACTTTAATTTATAAATTATGAATAAATCAGAATTAATTGACGCTATGGCAACTGGAGCCGGAATATCTAAAGCTGCTGCAAAGAAAGCTTTAGAAGCTATGGTTGGTGGCGTTAGCAGTACACTCAAGGGAGGCGGTCGTGTTTCTCTTGTTGGATTTGGATCTTGGTCTGTTTCAAGAAGAGCAGCTCGTGATGGAAGAAATCCTCAAACCGGTGCAACTATAAAAATTGCTGCAAAAAATGTAGTAAAGTTTAAAGCCGGTGCAGAACTATCAAGTTCAGTAAACTAAAATCGTTAAATTAAAAATTAAAAAGGCTTCCTTTTGGGAAGCTTTTTTTTTCTTATCTCATAATTTTAAATAAAACTAAATTGGATCCAGGATCATTACTTATTGCAGATCCATCTATAATTGGTGATACAAATTTTCATCGATCTATAATTTTGTTGGTAGAACATAACTTCGATGGCTCTTTTGGTTTTATCATAAACAACCCTCTTAATCATACCACAAACGATTTGACAGTTGAAATGAAATATGATTTTCCTCTATATTATGGAGGACCTGTTGATCAAGATAATTTATTTTTCATGCATAAAATGGGAAATTTAATTCCTAATAGTATTCGAATTCAAAATGATCTATATTGGGGAGGTGATTTTAAGGCTATTGTTTCATTGGTCAATGATAAAAAATTAAAAGTCAATGATATAAAGTTTTTTTTGGGATATTCTGGCTGGTCAGCTAATCAGTTAATATCAGAAATTAAATCAAAAACTTGGATCATAAAAAAAAACTCAAACTCTTCTGATATTTTTACAAATAAATCTGAGTCCCTTTGGAGTGAAGAGATGAAAAAATTAGGTGGAGATTTTCTCTTGTGGTCAAACTCTCCAGAAAATCCTATTGAAAATTAGTGAATAAATTAAAATTCTTAAGTTGATCCCAAAACTTGTTTTAAATCTGAAACTAAGTTTTCCCATAACATTTTAGATTCTTCCAGTTCCTCTTCAGGAGAAAAATCAGTAATTAATAAAGAAACGTCTTTAGTTATGTCATGGACTTCAATATTGAATTCAAAAAACTTTTCTTCTTGATCTTCATCATCATTAATCCATTGAAAACGAACTAGCTTATTTTGTTTTTTTAATATCATTTTTGCATACTCTTCTCCATCATCCCAAATAAAAGTGAAATTTTCACCCCTAGAATTAACATCATCAGCAAACCACTCAGATAATCCAGAAGGTGTTGATAAATATTGGAATAATAACTGAGGGGAAGCATGAAAACTAAACTCTAATGTATATGAAATTTCTTTCGTCATAAAATGATATTATTTGTGTAATATATTAAAAAAGTTAATTTGATACCATTTATATTTATTTTTTTTGAACATTTCTGATGAATCAAAAAATATAATTTTATATTTTCGCACAAAGGCGAGGTAGCTCAGGTGGTTAGAGCGTCGGATTCATAACCCGGAGGTCGGGAGTTCAAGTCTCCCCTTCGCTACAGCAAAACTATCTAAAAACACTTAGATAATTAAAAAATATTTTTTTTACACATGAGATTCAGCAGTAATTTTTCCTTATCTGTCAGAAAGATTCATAGATATTTAGGATTATTCCTTGGGATTCAATTTCTTTTTTGGACAATTAGTGGACTATACTTTAGTTGGACTGATTTAAATGAAATCCATGGAGATCATTTTAAGAAATTAGATTATAAACCAAAACTATTTAAAAACCTTATAAACCCCGCAAAACTTAATATTCATGAAGGTATTAATACTATTGAGTTAAATGATATTAATGGAGTTCCACATTATTGGATTAACAATTCTCAATTATATAATGCAACAAATGGAGATCTTAAGAAAAACATTTCTAAAGAAGATGCGCTCTATATCGCTGATAAATATATGATTGATGATCTTAAAGTAAGTTCCATTGAACTTTTAAAAGAAACTAATAATCATCATGAATATAGAGGAAAACCATTGCCTGCTTATGTGATTTCATACTCAAATAATGATGTTGTCAAAGCATATATCTCTGCTAATGATGGAAAATTTCAGACAGTTAGACATCGAAGCTGGCGTTGGTTTGATTTTTTATGGATGACTCATACTATGGATTATCAAACAAGAGATAATTTTAATACATCTCTGCTAAGGGCTTTCTCTCTATTAGGATTAATAACTGTTTTAAGTGGATTCTTATTGTGGTTTGTTTCATCTCCAACAATAAGAAAAATTTTTAATAAGAATTAAAGTTAATTTGAAATACTCAAGGCTAGATAAAATAGCGCTTAAAAAATTCCATAGCCTGGTAGTCTGCTAGACCCATTTTTTTATAAATCTCTGCACTAGCTTTATTTCTCTCTTCTGCTCTAATCCAAAACTCTCTAGTGTCATCTCCAACAAACATCGCTCCGTCTTTCTGTGACTGATGCATAAATATTGATTTTCTTTTTTTCAAAACTTGTTCGGGGCTCATGGGTACTGCCATATCAATCTCATGAACTTCCCATTCTTGCCATGCTCCCCTGTATAGCCATACCCAGCAATTTTTCATAAATACCTCATATTTTAATTTATTTAAAGCATCGAAAATTAAATTTAAACAAATACGATGTGTCCCATGAGGGTCTGCTAAATCTCCAGCTGCATATATTTGATGAGGTTTTACTTTTTTAATAAGTGATATTAATATTTTTCTATCAACATCAGTTGGTGATAATTTACGGGCCATGCCTGATTCATAAAAAGGTAGATTTAAAAAATGTACGTTTTTATCTGGAATTCCAATATATCTTGTTGCAGCAAGAGATTCTCTTTTTCTTATATATCCTTTTAACAACCTCAGCTGTTTTGAATCAATAGAAGCACTATTTTTATTAGTAATTTCTTTTTTTAACTGATTATAACCGTTTTTATTACTCTCTTTCAAATCTGAGATCACTTCAATATACTTTAAAGCATCTTCATCTGAAACTGCTAAATTTCCTGAAGTTTGATATGCAACGTGTACTTCATGACCTTGAGTAACAAGCCTATCAAATGTACCTCCCATTGAAATTACATCATCATCAGGATGTGGGCTAAAAATTAAACAGTTTTTCTTTGCAGGTTTAGATCTTTCAGGTCTTTTACTGTCATCAGAATTTGGTTTACCTCCAGGCCATCCCGTAATCTTATTTTGAAAATGATTGAACATTTTTATATTCAAATCGTAATAATTTCCCTCAATTGCAAGAAGCTCAGACATTCCGTTTCTATTGTAATCTTCCTCTGTAAGTTTTAAAATAGATTTATTGGTTTTCCTACAAAGCCAGCTTATAGCTTTTGATTTTAAAGACTCATTCCAATCGCAACTTTTAATTAACCAAGGAGTATTAATCCTAGTTAAAAAAGAAGCTGCCTCATGGTCAATAATCATTGTAGAATTATTATGATTTTGTAAATATGATGCTGGTATGATTGATGAAACTTTTCCTTCAATAGTTTTTTGAATAATTTTACTTTTGTTTATTCCCCATGCAAGAAGTAGAATTCTTTTTGCATTTAAAATTGTTTTAATTCCCATTGTAATAGCTCTTTCAGGAACATTTTCAATTCCATTAAAAGCCCTTGCAGCATCAGAACGAGTGATGTGATCCAAACTAACAAATCGTGTTTGAGAGTTTATATGAGAACCTGGTTCATTAAATCCTATATGACCAGTTCTTCCTATTCCTAAAAGCTGCAAATCAATTCCTCCTAAATCCATTATTTTCTTATCATATTTCATGCAATAGGAACGCATAGTTTGATTATCAAGATTAGATTTTGGAATATTGATATTTTGATGTAAAATATCAATTTTATTAAAAAGATTCTCATACATGTAAAAATGATAACTATTGAGATCACCTTCATTAATATCAGAATATTCATCAAGGTTAAAAGTAATAACATTTTTAAAAGATAAACCCTCGTCTTTATGAAGTCTCACAAGTTCCTTATAAACACTTATAGGTGAAGAGCCAGTTGATAATCCTAATATACATTTTTTACCATTAGAGTCCTTTTTTTTAATTAGGTCTGCAATTTCTAAAGCAACAATTTTAGATGCCTGCAAAGGAGAATCGAAAACAACATTATGAAGCTTCTCAAATCGTTGCTCCTCAAAAGTTCCAGGAACACGATAAGAAATATCATTTTTTTTCATAAAGACTGCGTATGAATAATTAAAATACCCAAAGAACTGATTACAAATATATAAAACATAACTAAAATGTTACTAGGTAAAATAATTAGCAATTATTTATTTATTATTAAATTTAATTGATGATAATTGAAATTTGTTGTAGCTCTATTAATTCAGTAAAGAATGCTATAAAATACGGAGCAGATAGAATTGAGTTATGCCAAGATTTATCTAATGATGGTTTAACACCCTCTAAAACCTTAATAAATTTAGCAATTGATATATCACCATTACCGATTAATGTTCTTATCCGACCTAGAATAGGTAATTTTTTCTATAACTCTGAGGAGATCAAATTAATCGAGAAAGAAATTAATAGCATTAAATCACTTCCTATAAACGGAGTAGTTATTGGTGCATTAAATAAAAAAAATGAGCTTCCAATAGATATTTTAAAAAAATTAGCTAAAATTATTAAACCTCTAGAAATAACTTTTCATAAAGCCTTTGATGCCTTAAATAATCCTCTTGAATCAATACTTGAATTAAGTAAAATTGGTTTTGACAGAATTCTTACTTCGGGTCAAGCAGATACTGCTGAAAAGGGTCTGGATATGCTAATAAAGTTAAAAGAAAAAGCTGATGGTAAAATAACTATCATGCCTGGAGGAGGTATAAATCAAAGTAATTTTAGTCTTTTTTTAAAAAATGGTTTTAATGAAATTCACCTTTCAGCGAAAAATAAATCCAAAGAAAATGAAATAGAGCCAACAGCCGACCCCAGAATAATAAAAAAGGTTGTATCCCTATCTAAATCTTACAAAAGGAACGAATAAAACTCTAAGTCTATTTTAAAACCTTTTTTAAAGATTTTTGAATTATACGCTTCATAACATCATAGCCATTTTTATTTGGATGAACTAAGTCGTCAGATGAAGTGTATTCAGGCACCTTAAGACCTCCTTTTTCATCAACCATTGAAGAATAATAATCTACATAAATAATATTATTTTCTCTACAATAACTTTTTAATAATCTGTTGAGTTCCAATACTTTTTTGGAAGGACTCATTCCTGGTGACCATGGGAAATCTATAGCAGGTAAAACTGAACATATCAAAACATTTATACCATTGACTTTTGAAATTTCAGCCATTGACTGAATATTTTCTGCTATGTTTTTAATTTCCATAGGACCTGTGTTTCCAGCAATATCATTGATTCCCGCAAGTATTACAACTGCTTGAGGCTTTAAATTAATTACATCTGGTTTGAGCCTTACAAGCATTTGAGGTGTTGTTTGACCACTAATCCCTCTATTTATATAAGAATTTGATAAAAAGAAATTTGAATCAAAAGATGACCAACTTTCAGTTATTGAATTGCCCATAAAAACAACTTTTATCTTACTACTAGAACTCTTCAATTTCATGTTATCAGACCTGTATTTTGATAAATTCGCCCAATCACTGAGAGTTCCTCCTCCTTGAATAAAAACTTCCTGCCCATTGAAGTAATTAACAAAAAAGAGAGCTCCGAAAACAATTATACTTTTATATAAACAGTTAATATTAATCATCCTTTCTTAAGATTAATCCTGACTTGGAATTCTAATTTCTTCAACTAATTTACTAATATTAGCTGGAGGAGCTTTTGTGAATTTTGAAACAATAAATGATATTAAAAAATTTATCATCATGGCAACTGTTCCAAATCCCTCAGGAGAGATTCCAAACCACCAATCAGATTCACTTCCTCCACCAAACCAACCAAACTTAAATTTAGTCATATAAAAAAGCATAAGCAAAATACCCACAATCATACCTGAAATAACCCCTTCCTTATTCATTCGCTTGTAAAAAATTCCAAGAACAATTGCTGGAAAAAATGAAGCTGCAGCTAGTCCAAAAGCTAATGCAACTGTAGCTGCAACAAAACCTGGCGGGTTAATGCCGAAATATCCAGCCATTAGAACTGCTCCAAAAGCAGATATTCTTGCTGCTATCAACTCGTTTTTTTCGCTTACAGAAGGATTTATAATTCTTTTAATTAAATCATGAGATACGGATGAGGAAATGACAAGAAGTAAACCTGCTGCAGTAGATAAGGCAGCTGCTAATGCACCAGCAGCCATTATTCCAATAATCCAATTTGGAAGTTGCGCAATCTCAGGATTTGCAAGTGTCATTATATCAGCATCAACAGTTAACTCATTTAATTGGGAATCTGAAACATAATTAACAATTCCATCTTTATTCTTGTCATCAAATTTTATCAACCCAGTACTTTCCCATTTTTCATACCACTCAGGAAGATTAGAATGGACTTTATTATTTACCGTTTGTATGAAATTTGTCCTAGAGAAAACTGCAACAGCAGGAGCTGTTGTATATAATACCGCGATAAATAAAAGAGCCCAACCAGCGGACTTTCTTGCATCACTAACTTTTTTAACAGTGAAAAATCTAACTATAACATGAGGTAATCCTGCTGTCCCTACCATAAGTGCAGACATCATAAATAGTAGATCTAAAGTTGATTTTTCTCCAGAGGTATATTCTGTAAATCCAAGCTCTCTATGTAATCCATCAAGCTTATCTAAAAGATAAACTCCATCTTGTCCTTGTAAACCAAATCCAATTTGTGGAATTAAGTTTCCTGTCATAATAAATGAAATGAAAATAGCGGGTAACATGTATGCAAAAATTAAAACACAATATTGAGCCACTTGTGTGTATGTAATTCCTTTCATACCTCCAAGAACTGCATAGAAAAGAACAATTGCCATACCAATATAAACTCCTGTATTTATATCTACTTCAAGATATCTGGAAAAAACTACTCCAACTCCTCTCATTTGCCCTGCGATATATGTAAAAGAAACTATCAAAGCACAAAAAACTGCAACTACTCTAGCAATATTTGAATAATATCTATCTCCAATAAAATCTGGTACAGTAAATTTTCCAAATTTTCTCAAATAGGGAGCTAGTAATAAAGCAAGTAAAACATAACCACCTGTCCAACCCATTAAATAGACTGAACCATCATAGCCAACAAATGAGATAATCCCAGCCATTGAAATAAAAGATGCAGCACTCATCCAATCAGCTGCTGTTGCCATTCCATTAGCA
>MDTD01167652.1_pt1 | contig 11229 bp, 11 predicted proteins | sample 811221 | NCBI WGS metagenome assembly MDTD01 (sample SAMN05326646, study PRJNA326480) | marine metagenome | isolation source: seawater | place: Pacific Ocean: South West | collected 2011
GAAAATATATGAAGATGAATTTGTTTTATCCTTTCATGATATAAATCCCCAAAAAAAAATTCATGCATTGGTTATTCCAAAGGGAAAATATACTGATTTAGACGATTTTTGTAAAAATGCATCATCTAAGGAGATGGTGGGTGTGTTTAAAGGAATTGAATTGGTTTCAAAAAGACTTGGTATTTCTATGGAAACTGGAAAAGGCTACAGGATATTGTCAAATATTGGTGACGATGGAGGCCAAGAAGTACCACATTTACATTTTCACTTGTTTGGAGGTGAAAAAATTGGAAAGATGGTTTCATGATTGAAAAAATTGATAGATTTTATCTTGAAATAAATTCAATAAATGAACTGAAAACAAAAAAAATATTGTCGGATGATTTTTCTCTTTCCGAAACAGAAAAAAATAACTTTGATCTAAATAAATTTTTTTATAAACAAATTGGAAAAAAACATGAATGGGTAGATAGACTAGTTTGGCAAGATAAAAACTGGATGGAATATGTTTCAAATAAAAATTTAAGAACGTTTGTACTCCAAAAAAATAATAATTTTGTTGGATACTTTGAGCTTCTTTTAAACAAGAATGATTGTGAAATCGCTTATTTTGGAATACTAGAGGAATTTATTGGTAAAGGTTATGGAGGTTTTCTTCTTTCGGAGGCGATAAGAATTGGTTTCAAAAATGCGAGTAGAATTTGGGTTCACACCTGTTCATTAGACCACCCTAACGCAATAGAAAATTATAAGTCTAGAGGAATGAAAGTTTTTAAGACTGAAATTTTAAAAAGAAGAGCTATCTAGGAGAATTAATTTGATCATTTGGATTGCTTCATATCCTAAAAGTGGCAATACATGGGTGAGGTCAATAATTTCGTCCTATTTTTTTTCAGAAAGTGGAAATTTTGATTTCGATTTATTAAAAAAAATATCTCTCTATCCTGGGCCAAAATACTTCAAAAATAAAATTGATAAGCCAGGTGAAGTAAGTTTATTGTGGGAGTCTTCACAAAAAAATATAATTTCAAAAGAAAAACAAACTTTTCTTAAAACACATAATGCCTTGATAGCACTTAATAATAAAATATTTACATCTGAAAAAACTTCACTCGGAGCAATTTATATAGTTAGAGATCCTAGAAACATATTATCATCATTAAAAAATCATTACGACTTTAAGGATTATGATGAGACGTTTGAATTTATGACCAATAAAAAAAAATACATCTGGGATATCAGAAAAAAAAACGATTATAGCGGATTTCAATTTCTTGGATCTTGGTCAGAACATTATAAGTCATGGATTAGAAATCAAAAATTTAAAACTCTTCTTGTGAAATATGAGGATTTAGAAAGAGACTGTTACTCTACTTCTCTTAAATTAATACAATATATTTTACTTTTAAAAGGACAAGAAAATAAGGTAGATGAAAATAGACTTTTTAGATCAATCCAAAGTACAAAATTTGATTTACTTAAAAAAAAGGAAAAGGATCTCGGCTTTGATGAAAGTATTAAGATTAATGATACAAATAAATCTTTTTTTTTTTTAGGACCGGAAAATAAATGGCAAAAAAAATTACCTAAAGAAATTTTAAGAAAAGTAGAAAATGAGTTTAAAGAAGACCTAAAGTATTTTAATTACTAGTTTGAGAAGGTAGCCTAAATTGATTTTTTTTAATTTGTATATTTTTTTTCAAATTGTATAAATAAGTTATTACTAAATTTTGGTATAAATCTATATTTTGCCATCCAATAATATTATATGTTTTAAGATCAAAAAAAATATTTATTTGGTAATCTCCTTCCACAAATTTAAACCTTACATATTTATTATCTACAAGATCACCTTTATTTGACTTTATTTTTTCAAGCAAAAAATCCTTGTCAAGAATTAAATTAAATGCAGTCCTTTCAATTGAATAAATATAATATTGATTATTGTTTTGATTTTTAATAACTAATTTTTTACCATTTGAAACTAATATTTTTTTATCATTATTATATTTACAATAAATTTTTTTTGGGTATTCAACAATACAACTTCCCTCCTGAGTTTTATCGTTTATATTTTGCTTAAATTCAAAAGATAAATTGTTAATTTTAATGAAATTTTCAATTATATTTTTTTTGATTGAAGCATAAGAATTATTTAGGTGAAAAGTAAAAACAAGAATGAGAATTAATTTTAGCTGAAACCTCACTTAATTACATCCCTTTTACCTACATGATTTGCTTTGCTTACAATACCTTCAGCTTCCATAGTATCAATAATTCTGGCAGCCCTATTGTAGCCAATTTGTAGTTTCCTTTGTAAAAATGATGTAGACGCTTTACCCTCCGTTCTTATTATCTCAACAGCTGTTTGATACAACTCGTCTTTATCCTCACTTTTATTTATGTTGTCTGAGCTTTTATCATCCCCGAAGCTTAAAATTTCGTCAAAATATTCTGCTTCACCTTGAGATCTTAAAAAATTATTTATTTTTTCAATTTCTTTTTCTGACACAAATGGTGCGTGTATCCTAATAATTCTATTAGCAGATGTCATATAAAGCATATCTCCTTTTCCAAGTAGCTGTTCAGCACCCTGCTCACCTAATATTGTTCTACTATCTATTTTAGATGTAACTTGAAAAGATATTCTTGTTGGAAAATTAGCCTTTATAGTCCCTGTAATTACATCTACACTTGGTCTCTGAGTTGCCATTATTATATGTATTCCTGCTGCTCTTGCCATTTGAGATAATTTTTGAATATAATTCTCAATTTCTTTGCCAGCTACTAACATCAAATCAGACATTTCGTCGACAATTACAACAATATACGGCATAGGAAGAGAATGTTTCTTATTGTATCCATCAATATTTCTTACCCCCTCTTTTGTCATAAGTCTGTATCTGTTTTCCATTTCTTTAACTACCCAGCCTAGTACGGATGCTGCTCTCTTTGGTTCCGTGATAACTGGACAAAGCAAATGTGGAATTCTTTCATAAGTAGACAACTCTAACATTTTAGGGTCGATTAAAATGAATTTACATTTATCCGGAGTAAGTTTGTATAGAAGAGATAAAATTATAGTATTTATACAGACTGATTTACCAGAGCCGGTTGTTCCTGCAATTAATAAGTGTGGCATAGAGGTAAGGTCACCTATAATTGGGTTCCCAGAAATACCCTTACCTAGAGCAATAGGTAGTTTTATATCCTTGGATTTAAATTCTTTACTAGAGATTATTTCGCTTAAATAAACGTTTTCTCTTTCACTGTTTGGTAACTCTATACCAATCGTACTTCTGCCAGGTATGGTTGATATTCTTGCAGACTCAGAGCTAGTATTTCTTGCAATGTCCTCAGAAAGATTAATAACTTTTGAAACTTTAATTCCAGCTGCAGGTTCAAATTCATTTAAAGTAACAACAGGCCCTTGACTAACTTTAGTTATATTTCCTTCTACACCAAAATCCAATAAAATCTTTTCTAAACTGTTCTTATCGTAATTTGTTTGAGATAAATTAATTTTGTTTTTTTCTTTTGAATGGGATATTAAAAAATCTGTTGTGGGTAACTTGGTTATATTTTTTCTTAAATTTTTTTGCTGAGAAAAATTATCAAAAGTAAAGTTTTCTTGTATTTCAATTTCATTTTTAGTTAATTCTTCTTTGTAAATTTGCTTTTGCTCTGAAGACGAATCATTTCCAGCCTTTCTCTTTGAAAATAAATTTTTAATAAAATTTAAATATTTTAATTCAAAGTTAATACTTTTAAAAAATAAAATTATTGTAAGAGTAATTAGAAAGTAATTTAAAATTTGATTATTTAAAATAACCATGTTTTGAAAAAAAACTCCCACTAAGAAGTTTCCAACAAATCCACCATTACCACTTATAGATAAAAAAAAAGAATCTTTATGAAAAAGTGATAAATAAATAGATCCTACTAAGGAGTACAAAACTATAAAAAATAAATTTTCAAAAAAAAATAAAATTTTCTTTTTAAATAAAACATTTACACCTGTAACCATTACAGTTATTGGGATTAAAAATGATATTAAACCAATAGATTGGAAAAAAAAATCAGAAATCAAACTTCCGTTAAACCCTAAAAGATTTTTTATATCTTTACTTTCTGAAAATATAAAATTTGGATCATCAGGAGAATAAGTAATTAGCGACAACAAAAATAGAAAACCGAAAAATATGGCGATAATACCAAATATTTGAATGATTTTATTTATGACTATATTTGTAGTATTTAATAATATATTTTTGAAATTCATAATATTTTAAAAAGCAAATTAATAACTTTGTATCATTTAATATTTATTGTTAAAATTAAATTTTAAATATGAATATTTTTATTATAGGGATGAACCTAACAAGTCTTATTTTATGTAAGGCTCTAGTAAATATTGGTTGTATTGTTCACATTAATCCTTATTCAAAAAAAAAAAGTAATTTTTCAACTAGAACAATAGGTATAAGCAAAAGTAACTTAAATTTTATAAATAAAAACATTTTATCTTTAAGTACAAAAAAATTTCATGATATTAAAAAAATCACAATTTTCTCGGAAAAAAAGGAAGAAATTATTAAATTTTATAATAATGGTGAAAATTTATTTTCTCTAGTCGAAGTTAATCAGCTTCATAAAGCTTTATATAGTAAACTCAGATTTAATAAAAACTTTAAGATAAGAAAATTTAAAAATAAAAGTTTTAAAGAAGATTATGATCTAATTATCAATTGTGAGAGAAACAATTTTATTTCAAGAAAATATTTTAGTAAAAAGTTTAAAAAAAGTTATAATAGTAATGCTTATACAACAATTATAAATCATCAAAAAATAAAAAATATTGAAGCTAAACAATATTTTACTGACTTTGGCCCTTTGGCTTTTTTACCTTTAGCTCCGAATAAAACATCAGTAGTGTTCTCGGCTTATAAAAGTAGCACAACAAATAATCAAAATTTTAAAAAATTTGTCTTAAATTTTTCAAAAAATTTAAATATAAAAAAATTTTCCAAGACTCAAAAAGCTCAATTAAATTTTTCATTAGCAAGAAATTATTATTTTGAAAATATTTTATCCTTTGGAGATAGCCTACATTCGATACACCCATTAGCAGGGCAAGGATTTAATATGACCATTAGAGATCTCAAAATTTTGATAAATATTATTAAAAGTAGAATAGATTATGGATTGGAAGTTGACAGTTCATGTTTAAAAGATTTTGAAAAGTTAACAAAAGCAAAAAATTTTATCTTTTCTGAAGGAGTGAATTTTATTCAAGATATATTTAGAATTAAAAATTATTTTGGAAATAATCGTTTAAATAATATTATAAAAAAAATTGGTAATAATAGAAAGATTAATAATTTTTTTATAAAGACAGCAGATAATGGTTTATCCACTTTAAATTATTGAATAGTTTTATTACTAAACTCATCTAGAGTATAGGTTTTTAATATTTCCTCTAACCTTAATTTTCTTGTATTTAAATCTTTTGTTTCTAATAGTACTTGTTTTTCCTCTAATGAAAAAGGTGAGGCCATAGATAATGTGTTCAAGGTCTCAGAAAGATCTTGTTTTTTAAAATTTGACCAATCAACCATGAAACCTTTTTTTTCAAAAAGACTTTTTAAATCTTTAAAAATTTTATCTAAGTCTTTAAGAGTAATTTTTTCAATTTTGTTATCTAAATCCTCTTTATATTTTTGGTAATTTACTAAGCATGACCTATAAAGTTTATCTGTTTCAATCTCTTGCTCAATATTAAACCTGCTGATACCATTTATAATTATTAAATAACGCCCATCATCCGTTTCATTAAAACTAGTAATTTTTCCTATACATCCAACTCCATAGAGATCTGGTTTTTTTAATTTTCCACTTTTTTTTGGCTGAACCATGCCAATCATTCTATGTGATTTCATACTATCATCTATCATTTGAATGTATCTAGGCTCAAAAATATTTAGTGGTACAGTAGTATTAGGAAATATAATAAAATTCGATAGTGGAAATATTGGAATAGTTGGGGGGAGTTTATTTTCTTTGTCCATAACAAAATTTTATCACTTAATTTTTATTAAATTATAATTAGTTTTAAATATAGTACAAATATTTAAAGATAAATATTTCTATTTGTCACTTGCTAATTTTTTCAAAAGCCACTAATTTCAATAATTATAAACGTGCGGGCATAGCTCAGTGGTAGAGCGTCTCGTTGCCAACGAGAAGGTCGTGGGTTCAAGTCCCATTGCCCGCTCCAATAGGAGAGAAAATGAGTGATTTAGCAGATAAAAAATGTATTCCGTGCGAAGGTGGCATCCCAAGCTTTGATATTCAAGAGATACACAAATACTTAAAAAAAGTTGACGGCTGGAACGTTAAAACTGACGATAATAAAACATACTACTTATTAAAAGAATTCAAATTTCAAAATTTTATAGAAAGTCAAAATTTTATCAACAAAGTTGGGGATGTTGCTGAGAAAGAAGCACATCATCCAGATATCTGGTTTGGATGGGGTTATGCAAAAATTAAAATTTTTACACACGCAATTAATGGTTTACATGAAAGTGATTTTGTATTAGCAGCTAAAATAGATAGATTGTCTTAATGTTTAAAATGTCTGGACTTAGAAAAAACTAAAATTGTTCCAGTTTTATTTGCAAAATTAATAATGTCTTTATCTCTTATAGATCCACTTGGCTGAATTATACCAGAAACACCGTTTTGCACCAATTTTTCAATGCCATCTACAAATGGAAAAAAAGCATCTGATGCTGCTAAAATTTCCTTATTAGACATCTCCTGAAATGTATCCATTTTTTTTATGGCTATATTACAACTATCTAACCTACTAGGTTGACCAGATCCAATACCTACTGTTGAGCTTTCACTTGTTAAAACAATAGCATTAGATTTTACAAATCTACAAATATGAAAAGCTAAAATTAGATTTTCAAAAGTTTTTTTAGTTGGCTTAGTTTTGGAAACAACTTGAAAATTATTAAATTTTAGATTTCTAATATCTGGATTTTGGGCAAGTATAAAATTATTATTTGAAATGAAATTTTTTTTATCCGATACTTTATAATTTTTAGCATTAATTATACGGACATTTTTTTTTCTTTTAAGGATAGCTAATGCTTCTTTATCAAATCCAATACCAATAATAACCTCAAAAAATAATTTATTTAGTTCGGTAGCTAATCTTTTATTTATTTTAAAATTGCAGGACACTATTCCTCCAAATGCGCTTATTGGATCACATTTATGAGCTAGCATAAAGCTGTTAGTGTTGTTTTTATGAAGTGAGACACCACATGGATTGCCATGTTTAACTATTACTGTTCCTACATTTTTAGGTAAACTTTTGGATAACTGTAATGCCGCAAGAATGTCAGAGTAGTTATTGTAACTGAGTTGTTTTCCATTTAATTTTTCTAACCCAAGATCAACTGATGCGGTGTAGATAGCCCCGTCTTGATGAGGGTTTTCACCATATCTTAGTTTTTCAAGAAGATTAAAACCTAAAACAAGTTTCTTTGGAAATTCGTTGGCAGAAATTTTATTAAAATACTTATAAATTACAGACTCATAAAATGCAGTTTCTCCAAATGCTTCCACTGCAAAATTCTTTCTAAAATCTAAAGATGTTTTACCTTTATTTTTACTTAAATTTTTAACCAGCTCCTCATATTGTGAAATCTTTGTAACTACAGTGACAAAATTATAATTTTTTGCAGCCGCACGAACCATAGTTGGACCACCAATATCAATATTTTCTAAAATTTTGTCGTGATTTTTTGTTTCTTTAATTATTTTTTCAAATGGATAAAAATTTACAATAACAAGATCAATTTCATTATAATTATTCTTTTTTAGATCATTTCTGTGTAATTTTAATTTTCTATTTGATAATATACCAGCATGTATCTTTGGGTGTAATGTTTTAACTCTTCCAGATAAAATCTCAGAACTATTTGTATATTTTGATACCTCTTCACATTTAAAACCCATTTTTTTTATTTCTTTATAGGTACCCCCAGAACTAATGAATTTAATGTTAAATTTCTTTAATTTCTTTAATAAAAATCTCAAATTAGTTTTGTCAGATACAGAAATTAGAGCACGATTTATTTTTTTCATTGTATTTTTTCTAACTCCCAATTTACAAGAATTTCCCTTTCAGTAATTATACCTGATATTAATATATTTTGATTTTCGATAAAATTATTTTTATTACCAAAGTATAAACCTGTTTCAAACGAAATTTCATTATTTAAAGATGAAAATTTCCATCCTTCATTTTTCAACCCAATATAAATTGATTTACCATCTTGAGTTTTCATTAGTTTTGTTGAAGGTTCTAAGTGAAATCTTATTTCAAAATTTGAAGTTTTGAAATTATTTTTCTTCTCAATTTTGTCTAGTCCACAAAGTTTTGGAATTTTATGAAAAAACTCAATTTTTCTTGTATGTATTATCCCAAATTTTTTTAAAAATCCGTTATGCGACGCTTGGAAAGACCAATAGTCGTTACTTTTTGTAACTTTTTTGTTAAATATCTTTATTGAACTGTTGATCTTATTAATTCCATTTGTATCTTTTGAAAAACTTACAGATGAAGTGTTATCTATATTTAAACTGCTATGGCAAGCAGTTGATTTTGATATAAGGTTGAGCTGATGTTTATAATTCTGAAAGTACCCAGAGTTGCAAATAACTTTGTTATTGTTACTGATAAACTCAAATGATAATGCACCCGATTGATAATCTTTTGAAAATTCCTTTTCAGGAGGTGCTCCTAAATCTGCGGCAAGACAAAATTTTTTATTTTTAAGAAAAACATATCCTCCAGTTTCACAACTTTCATTTTTAAAATTATATCCTAATTCTTTTAGATAGTTGCTAAAATCAGAATTACTACTTACTTGATTCCCATTAAATAAAAAACTTAATTCTAGATTTTTATGAATTAAAATATATGACTGACCTAAGTAAAAAACAATTTCATTTAAATATTCAGGGATCTCATTCTGAGACTCTTTTAACCATTCTCTAATCAAAATAAAATACTTAATATAAAATGTAAGTTGGCGTATATTTCTAGATTTAGGAAATCTGTTATCGCCAAAAGATAATTTTATTATTTTTTTTAATAATTTAAGTCCATAATTAATAAAATTATCATCATTATACGCAATGCCAGAAAGAACTATGGCAGAGCAACCTATCATTTTGTCATCAACCCAAATTGATCTATCTATTTCATTTATCAAGTGATTAATTTGTTTTTTAATAATTTCGTCAAATTTACTTTTATAATTCTCATTACTGTCTTCATATGAAATTCTTGAATTTGATATCCAGGAAATTACTCTTTTTGAAAGAGTATCAATTTCCCAAGTTGATATATTATAATCACTATTTTTTTCTATCCATTTTAGTATCACAGATTGAACATCTTTCTTTGAAGATTTTAAATCAAGTGAGAACAACCAAAAAAAACTATGTAGATTCTTAAAATCTTTTAAGCTTAAATTTTCATTTTTCCAAATATCATTAAATAAAAAAATGTTTATATTTTTTTTTTCTTTAGAATATTTAAACAAACATTTTAATAGGCTAGGACTTGGTTTATATTCTAAATTATTAAAAGTTACTTTAGAAATTTTATTATTATACAATTTAGAATTTAGATAAAATTGTCTAAATTTTATGTTTAAGAATGCAAAAAAATCATTTAAATAATTTAATGAGTTTTTTAATATCATTTCATTTAAGATCTAAGTAATTCTATATTTTTTTTTATATCTCCGTTATTATCTTTAAAAATAGTTGTACCCGAAACAAGAATGTTGGCTCCAGCATTAATTACTAAACTATTATTTTCAAAATTAATTCCTCCATCTACTTCTATGTCAAAATTTAAATTTGTTTCGTCTTTAATTTTTTTTAGGTTCCTTATTTTATCTAAAATTTTGGATATGAATTTTTGTCCTCCAAAACCAGGATGAACAGTCATTACAAGAACTAGGTTAATTTCAATTAAATATTTTTCAATAACATCAATTGGCGTATTTGGATTAAGTGAAAGCCCAACCTTTTTACCTAGACTTTTAATAAGATCTATTGAGTCTTTTATATTCTCAGTAGCCTCAGGATGAATAGTAATAATATCTGATCCTGCATCTGAATAATTTTTAATGTACTTATGAACTGGTGAAATCATTAAATGTACATCAAATGGAAGTTTTGTATATTTTCGAAGTGATTCTATTACGGGTGGACCGATTGTTAAATTAGGAACAAAATGTCCATCCATAACATCAACATGGATCATGTCTGCTCCACCTTCCTCTAGTCTTTTTATTTCAGCACCAAGTTTACTGAAGTCCCCAGATAAAATTGATGGTGAAATTTGTATTTTTTTCATTGGATGTATTTACTAAGTACTATCAATTTTATTGAAAAATAAAATTATTTTTTACCAAATAAATCGTAAATCAGTCTTGAAATTTCACTGTCGAGTGGAAATGACAGCATACCCATTTCTCCATAGCCAAGCATTACGGGCAGCAAGTAAAATCTAACCATGAAAATGAACCATGCTATATACAAAGGCACAACAGCTCTTACAAGGAAGCTTGGTGTTATAAATTTGAATAAGTCTAAAATAGGATTGGTTAATTTTACAAAAGCTTTCATAAAAAAAAATTCAGAATCTTCTTTTTGAAAAATGTTCATCGCCGATCTCCCAATTAATGTATACATAACGATTCCAAGTATATAGTCGATAACGTAAACGTAAAAAGGAATTTCCATAATAATAGATGAGCCTTAATTTTTAAGAAGGGGCGATAGTTTCGCCCCTTCGAAATTTCTTACTTAGTGTTGTTTACCAAGTATTGTTTTACCCGTAGGTATACGAACTTCGTCTATCATTTTCTGAGTAGAGCTGTCCGGCGCTGGCGTCATCAAACTTACAACAACCATTACGACTAGACATACACTTGCTCCAATGATACCGAAACGCAAGTGGTCAATACCTAACCATGCCGGATTACCCATAAATTTAGGATAAACGTATATTAGATATGCCGTACCTGATGCTAGACCAGTTATCATACCTGCGATTGCACCTTCTCTCGTTGCTCTCTTCCACCATACTCCTAAAACAAGTGGGAAGAACAAACCAGACATTGCAAAGTC
>MDTD01012944.1_pt1 | contig 11227 bp, 9 predicted proteins | sample 811221 | NCBI WGS metagenome assembly MDTD01 (sample SAMN05326646, study PRJNA326480) | marine metagenome | isolation source: seawater | place: Pacific Ocean: South West | collected 2011
CGGGAACCCAATTTTTCTCACTGCGTTTCTAACATCATCTGCACTGGTCCCCGTAGCCCCAGTTGGCATCTGAATTCCTATTCTACTAGCGAAGGATTCGAACCTCTCTCTATCGCTTGCCTCGTCGATCGCATCGCAGGATGTCCCCAGTATTTCTAAATCTAATTCCATTGTCTGCAATCTCGATTCAAGTGGTAAAGCAAGGTTAATTGCTGTCTGCCCGCCAAATTGTAACAATATTCCGTGAGCATTCTCTCTCAACAATACCTCTGTGACATACTCGAGAGTTAACGGTTCGAAATAAAGCCGGTCAGAGGTGTCGAAATCTGTGGAAACGGTTTCCGGATTATTGTTCATGAGAACTGCATCCATTCCTGCTTCTCGTATTGCTTTTACAGCATGAACGCACCCATAATCAAATTCAATTCCTTGGCCAATTCTTATCGGGCCTGAACCAATAACCACTTGACGTTTTTTTTGCCGTGTGGAGAGATTTGGTAATTTATCAATACCATCCTTACCTTGTGGCTCATAAGTAGAATAATAATAAGGAGTTTTTGCAGCAAATTCTGCTGCACAGGAATCAACCATTCTGAATATTGGGTGAACAGACTTTGAATGCCTCGCTTTCATCACCGATAGTTCCGATCTTTTATCTGCTAAACCTTTCAATCCTTCAGCAGGGAAGCCAGCTAAAGCATCAGCAATGTGTCCGTCGCTAAATCCGAAACTTTTCCATTTTCTAAACTCTTTACTTGACACGTCTGTTGGTAGACAGGACCTCTTAGTTATCTCATCTTCAATTTTAGCGATGCGCTCAAATCCATACAAAAACCAACGAGTAATGCGAGTAATTTCGTGTACTTTCTCTATCGACCATCCTCTTCTAAATGCCTCTATGAGAGCCCCCATCCTGCGATCGGTAGCAATCCTTAGCCAATCGATGAGGATGTTCTCTGGCAGTTGCTCATTTGCTCTTTCAAGCATTCCTTCCCCCTCAGATTCATCTGCCCTTGTTAGTGGCCTAGGGTGGGGTGCGCCCTGTTCAAGCGATGCCCAAGCTTTCAGAAATGCCTCCTCAAAACATCTCCCAATAGCCATTACTTCTCCTGTTGATTTCATAGAAGTCCCTAAAGTTCTATCTGCGGTTCTGAATTTATCGAAAGGCCATCTCGGTATTTTTACTACACAATAGTCTAGTGTGGGCTCAAATGCTGCAGTAGTCCCCTCACCGGTAATCGGGTTGGGTAATTCATCAAGAGTGTAACCTACCGCAATTTTAGCAGCCATCCTCGCAATTGGATAACCAGTTGCTTTTGAAGCCAAAGCCGATGATCTTGAAACCCTTGGATTAACCTCTATAACTCGGACTTCTCCAGTCGACTGATTGACTGCAAATTGAACATTACAACCACCTTTGATGTTGAGTTTTCTGATAAGGGAGAGTGACATATCTCTTAATTGCATGTGGTCTTTATCCGATAAAGATTGAACAGGTGCTACAACGGTAGATTCACCAGTGTGAACTCCCATTGGATCAATGTTTTCCATCGTGCATACAATTGTGGCATTATCTGCTGTATCCCTCATTACCTCATACTCATATTCCTGCCATCCCAAGATGCTCTCTTCAATAAGAACCTGCCCTATCCTGCTGTTTCTCAACCCTAGTGTTGCTATCTCGACTAATTCTCCCGTGTTCCAAGCAGTTCCTCCCCCTAAGCCTCCAAGTGTAAACGCCGGTCTAATCAGAATTGGCCAACTTCCTATCTCATCGGCAGCCGAAAGGACTTCTTCCATCGAATTACAAGCAAGGGCGTCAGATATTGGAAGGTCTATTTCAAGGCAAACCTGATTGAATAGATCTCTGTCCTCCGCTTTATCTATTGCATCTAAATCTGAACCTATTAACTCAACTCCCAACTCGTCTAGTATCCCTGCATGTGCTAACTCACTAGCAATGTTTAGCGCTGTTTGCCCACCCATTCCTGCTAAAAGTGCGTCGGGTTTTTCGATTTCCAAAATCCTTCGAATTGTGTCAGGCAATAACGGTTCAATGTACACCTTATCAGCCATTTCAGGATCGTTTTGTATTGTGGCTGGATTTGAGTTGACAAGGATTACCTTGTAGCCGTCTTCCCTTAAGGCCTGAACTGCTTGGGACCCGGAGAAATCAAATTCCGCTGCTTGGCCAATTTTTATTGGTCCTGAGCCAAGAACCATTATTGTATCTAGATCTTCTCTTCGAGGCACTAATATGCACCTCCGTAATGATTGTCGACCATCTTTCTAAATCTAGCAAACAATGGATATGCATCATGTGGACCAGGAGATGCCTCAGGGTGGAATTGAACAGTAAATACCGACTTATCTACCAAATCTAAACCTTCAACAGTTTTGTCATTAGCATTAACAAACCTTACTTTTGGTTTGGCGCCATGAAGGTTTTCTCCAATAGGAGAGCAAAGCCCTGAAGGGTGTGAAGCTAACATTCCCGCTTCGGGATCTGCAACTGCAAATCCATGATTTTGGCTGGTTATCCATACTCTTCCACTATCTAAATCTACACACGGTTGATTTGCGCCTCTGTGCCCATACCGCATTTTGTATGTTTGCAAACCACTAGCCAAGCCAAGCAATTGATGTCCTAAACATATTCCCATTACAGGCATATCAGCTTTTACAGCATCTGCTAGCGTATTTCTGGCTAATGTTGCCTTGCCGGGATGTGCTGGGTCGCCAGGCCCGTTTGAACAAAATAATGCCACAACCTTGTGAGATTTTATTTCATCAAATGTAATATCAGGAGGGCACCAAACTACCTCAAAATGACAGCATAGACTTCGGAGAATGTTATACTTGATTCCGCAATCAATAGCTGCAATTCTAGGCAATGGATTCCCAATAGCATCGCGCGCACCCTCATTGACTATTACCGATCTATTGATGGAAACTCTGTCAACTAAGTCGTCCAATTCAGGTGATTTCAATTTACTCAGATGTTCTCTCAAAGCACTCTCGTCTTCTAAAGGTCCGAACACACACAAAACACACCCATGCTCTCTTACCCTACGCGTTATAGCACGTGTGTCTACTTCTTCAATTCCCGGAACTTGATGGAATGCTAGAAACTCACTTATGCTAGCCACTGAATCTCTGTGGTCTGGATGTTTCATAGCATGCCTTACAACGACACCCTGAGGCCATACACCTGCTGACTCACTAGTCCCGTGGTGGATACCGTAGTTACCTATTAATGGATATGTGAATGTAAGCACCTGGCCTGCAAATGATGGATCCGTTAGAGATTCTTGATACCCTGTCATACCTGTGGTGAAAACAAGTTCACCCTCACCCCAAAATTTAGCACCAAATAACTTGCCAGTAAATCTGCTACCATCTGCTAATAGCAAGACTCCATTACCGCTTGCTAAAGGAGGTATCTCACCTCCATGAAGTATGCCATCCGTGGCATCAACCAAACCAATACGTTCACCAAGAGAAGTGTCTCCTTTTTGAGACCAATCTCCCGACATCAAAATTGCTGGGTGAACAGGGGCCATAATCATTGGCTATGCGGCTAATTTTTCACGACAAATGTTTTTTCTAGAAGATTTTACACGTCAATCATATTTAGTGTATTAAGTAAGTATATGCTTATTTTAGATTAATTTGAATCTTTATCGTGCACTAACTTGCCGCCGTTGACCCCTTCAATCACTAGCCGAGCATCATCAAAATTCCTCTCCGTTGCTGAATCACCAAACCACGCTTCCATAAATAGAGCTAAAGCAGCAACTTCTGAGTGTGGTTGGTTCCCAACTGCAACGTTATGTTGACAGATTTTGAATACATCACTAGGGACTTTTGAACCGCCAACGACTACTAAAATGGGCTTATCTCTCCTAATTTTTTGTATTGTCTTTCTAAATGGTTCACCATACATAGTCAAGTGGATTGCTACGCCACCAGACTCAACGTGTTTTTTTAGATGAGAGAGTCCTTTGACATGTGTAGTTTCAACGCTCCCTCCAAATTTTTTGTCTACCGATTTGAGATTTTCAAACATTTCTTTGTCTTGATCCCCTGAAAGTAAAAAACCAGACGCTCCTAAAGCCCTTGCAACTAGAGCAAGATGGGTTGTAATACGAGGATCACGCCCTCTTCGATATCCTAACCTTAGCACATCAAAACTCTCGACCATACAGATGCGAGTAGGTGTTAGGTTTCAAGCCTCGGATTCAGAAACAACATTGATTTCAGACTCTAGGACATCATCTGAAATTGAATAATCAATACCAGGATTGCTTTCCATAAATTTCTTTACCCAAACTAATAGCCAAGCATCGATGAATAATTTTGCCGCAAAAAGGACCGTTCCACATAAAATTGCTAACCTAGCAGTCATCCACAATGCGTCCGACATCTCTAGGTCCCCAGCAAGACCCATAATAGCCGGTTCAAATGTATATAGAACCGCTAACACAAACATAATTCCGCTGGCTAATCCAGCAAATAATTGCCCTAATTCTCTACTAAAGTCTGATAGCAAGGAGCCTAGGAATACTAAACATGGCGCAATAATTGTAATCGCCATAAAGTTAGGTCCAAAAAATATAGATTCGAATTCAGTTTGATTATCTACCTGCAAAACAGTAAGCCACCAAAATACAGCATACCCTGCGAAAATACCTCCAACAATTTTTGCCTTAGTATGTATCATTGAAGGGATTGCACTAATAGTTGGTGGGTTTAGTCTAGTGAATATACTCTCAGCAAAAGAAAGGTTTTCATCACTTGGCATCATAATCTCTTCAGAAGAAGGGCCATGACTACCGTCATCTGACAACCCAATTTCTTCAGACATGGCAACACCTGTATCTCCACATGTCATAAAACCTGCCGCAGATACGCACTCATACATGGCAGTATTAGAGGGTGGGAGAAAAACCCGGCCTTTGGTTATGGGTATAATCAATGCCACCCCTGATTCTTTCCACAAATCTTCAAGGCACGGAGGTGTCATACGAGCAAAAGAGATGGTTGATGATGGCGCAGATTGGATTGATATAGGGGGTGAATCAACTCGCCCAGGAGCAGATGTCGTATCCACACAAGATGAGATAAATCGTGTAATTCCTCTAGTAAAAGAGGTAGCAAAGATTGCAAAAGTTTCTGTAGATACAAGAAACCCAGAGGTTGCAAGATTAGCATTAGAATCTGGCGCTACTATGATAAATGATGTAAGTGGTTTAAGAAATCCTGACATGTTTAATTTAGTTGTTGAAACAGGTTGTTATGTCTGTATAATGCACATGAAAGGGGAGCCGGGGACCATGCAGTTGAAACCAGAATACAATAACGTTGTCAATGAAGTGTATGGGTATTTGATAGAAAAAGCAAATCAATTAATCAACGCCGGTCACCCTATTGAAAAAATCTACCTCGACCCCGGTATAGGTTTTGGTAAGGAACTAAATCATAATATCAGATTGTTACAAACAAGCAGACAATTAACTCCTTTCTCAATACTCTGGGGAGTCTCAAGAAAATCAATGATAGGGGAAATATGTGATCAAAAAGATACAGATAATCGACTTGCTGGTAGTCTTGCAGTCGCTGCAAAAGCATTCTATGAGGGTATAGATATAATCAGAGTCCACGATGTTAGGGAGCATGTAGACCTATTTTCGGTATTAGAAAAGTTGGAGGAGTAAACCTGTTTTTAATTTTTGGATCCGACAGTTTAGCTATAAGACTAGCTGAGTGGATAGGTGAGCGATCAAGAGTGAGGATAATAGGGCTAGCAAATGCTTTGGTTGCGATGGAAAATGTCGAAATAGCTGTGCTTCCAACTGAGATGGAATTACATGAAATGCCGCTACCAGAAGTAAATCCAACTGCAATACTAATTTTGGAAGAAATAATATGCGACGACGACCCTGTAAGACGACTGAAAGATCATTGGCCAAACACCCCGGTTTTGTCTACAATAAATTTGAAGGGCGCTGAACTAGTTTCAGTTGAGGATTTGACAGCTAATGCAATCCAAGACAAATTGCGTTCCGTAGACAGAAAACAAGGAGCGGAGGAAGTATTGAGAAGGATTCAAAAAGAAGACAAATCACAAGTGCTTATCGTTTGTCATGACAACCCAGACCCAGATGCTTTGGCTAGTGCAATGGCAATGAAACACCTTTGCGAATTCTTCGGACACAGTGTATCGATAATTCATGGTGGTATGATAGAACATCAACAGAATCGGGCAATGGTTAAGATGTTGAATTTAGAATTAAACCGAGTGATTTTGGATTGGGAAGTAGATGATTTACTAAAAAAATCCGACCTTGTTATATGCGTTGACTTTAGCCATCCGGGTGCGAATAATGTATTGCCAAAGACTTGCGTCCCTCATATAGTTATAGATCACCACTTCAGCGAAACAAGACCTGCCGCTGATGTGATAATGGTGAGACCTGAATTTGCAGCAACATCCTCTTTAGTTGCATCATTACTAATGAACGCTGAAATCGATATTGATCGAAATGTCGCCACTGCACTTGCTTTTGGAATCAGAACTGATACCTTGGGATTCACTAGATCTTTCAATGCTGTCGATTTAAGAGCACTGTCATGGCTGAGTGCTTGGGTGGATTGGGATTTGATGAGATGTTTTGAAAGCCCACCAAGGTCTCAGGAAGTTTTGGAAATTTTTAAACAAGCTCTGAATAATTCTGTTCTTAAAAATGGGCTGATGTTAGTTCCTATTTCGAAGATGGTTGATAGAGATGCTCTTTCCCAAGTCGCAGATTTTATGCTCCCCACACAAGGAGTGAAAACAGTTGTCACTTACGGGTCAAGAATGTCAAAAATATATCTTTCCGCCCGGTCAACTGACCAAGGAATTCACCTTGGGAAAATCCTTACAGAAACTTTCTCTGAAGGTAGCGCAGGGGGACACAAATCAATCGCAGGCGGACAAATATCAATGAGATCTATTGATTGTGATAACGAGATTGAAGCCATGGAAAAAATTACTTTGATGCTTAATCAAGCTTTGAGTGGTGAAATGATTTGAGTTCTCCTTTCATAGATGTAGATGAGAATCTGAGGCTACTGGGGACCGCTCATGTTGCAACAGCCTCGGTTGAGGCTGTCAAAGAAAATATAGAAAATTGGCATCCGGATATAGTTGCTGTTGAATTATGTAAAAGCAGATTTGAAACTTTGACTTCCGACAGAAGACTGGACAAAGAGGGTTTACTAAAGGTCATCAAAGAAGGAAAGGCGCCAATGGTCTTACTCCAATCCCTTCTTGCAGCGGAGCAAAGAAAGATGGGGATAAATGAAGGTCAGCAACCAGGTGCAGAGTTGCTTATGGCAGTGAGAACCGCTGAAGAATATGACCTTCGAGTAGAATTGGTGGATAGGGACATTCAAACCACGCTACGTAGAGCGTGGAAAAGTATGGGAATTAAAGAAAAAATTGGGTTACTATGGGCACTTATTAGCGAAGAAGATACAGAAGAATTTGAACTAAATGAGATGCTTGAAAACCAAGATTTGCTCACTTCATTAATGCAAGAATTGAAGGAGGTTTCTCCCGGGGCAGGCAAAGTTTTAATCGACGAAAGGGATGAATTCATATCAAGAAAAATTTCTGAAGTTAGGGGTAAAGGAAAGGTACTTGCTGTTTTAGGAGCTGGCCATCTTGAGGGCGTCTCAAGCCTACTGAAAGATGAAATTGAACTAGACGACGAACGGATTGAAAGCCTAAACTACGTGCCTAAAGGAGGGAGAGTTTTCAAAGCGATTTCATTGGCAATTCCAATAGCTCTTCTATGTCTATTAGGTTGGTTTGCATACAATGGAGATTTAGCAGCAATAAAGGAGAACGGAATCTACTGGTTTGCTGGAAATTTCCTAGGTGCCGCAATATTTTGTATGCTGGCAGGTGGTCATCCAATCGCCATTTTAGTGGCAGCATGTGCATCACCAATTACCTCGCTGAATCCTGCTCTGGCAGCAGGATGGTTTGCGGGGTATGCCCAAATGAAAATCAAGGAACCTACTGGAGAAGATTTAGGCGAGTTCTTGAAATTAGATTCAGCCAAATTATTTTGGACAAATCGAGCAGGTAGAGTATTACTAGTTACAGCCCTGACCAACCTTGGATCAATGGCTGGTGCATGGATTTCCATGGGATTAATAGCCATTGGTTTGTGATTCTCTGCCATATATTCTTATTTGTTATTTCACTGTCCACAATGCATGAAGACGGCAGTGGTAACTGGAGCAAACAGAGGAATAGGATTAGGATTAACAAAGAAATTATTGGAAAGTGGATACGTCGTTCATTCAACATTTAGAAGTAGCCTTGGTGGCCTATCCGCCATTGAAAATGACAATTTGAAAACCCACAAAATGGATGTCAGGGATGAGAATTCAATCATAACATTGTCAGAATCTATAGAAGGCAACATAGACTTACTGATAAACAATGCAGGAGTAGCAGACGGTAGGTGGCAATCAATTTCTGAAATTGATATTGACCATTCCCTAGAGGTATTTCATATCAATTCATTAGGACCAATTCTGATTACCCAAAAATTACTCCACAAACTAAAATATGGATCTAAAATTCTAATGATGAGCAGCCTTATGGGTTCGATTAGTGATTGTCGTAGCGGAAAATCATATGCTTACAGGGCCTCAAAAACTGCACTAAACATGCTTTCAATCGCTATGAAAAATGAGTTAGACGCGGCCGGGATTTCAATTATGATAATTCATCCCGGCTGGGTAGAGACCGACATGGGTGGGCCAAATGCTCCTTTATCTGTTGGGGAAAGCATAGACGGAATTATGGATAGGATTGTGGAGCAAAATCTGGGGTTGAGCGGGAGATATGTCGAATATGATGGCTCTCTTATTGAGTGGTAGTTATTCTAATGTGTTTTGTTACTTACGAGTCTAGGGCATAAATCTAAGAATCGTTAACCATATTTCCACATTCGCAGTCATATCAATATCTTGAGAGTTCAATTGAAAACCATTTTTTATATACCTGAGGAGTTAGAGATAATCAAATGTCTCAGAGTTTATCTACCAATTCATGTTCAGCGTGTGACGAAGATGATGAGACATTCCAATACCATGGTCCGAATTTGTCAAAGATGCAGTTGTGCAGAAGATGTTATGACCAATATTTAGCCAAAGAGATGGTGAATTACTGGAAAAATCACATGGAAGAAGAGGGAAGGCGGACCGGGAAATAAAACGGTCTATATCGTTTGGAGTAAAATCCTCATACATCGAGAAAGGGACTTGCTTTAGACGAAGACTTAACTATAAATCAACCTGAGGATAAAATGGTGGCTGGCTCCGAGGTAGTAGAGATAATCATCCTGAGTATGCGGGATGCATTTCTTGCAGTAACAGTTTTTGTTGCTGCAATGGTGTTTTTATTTAGTTGGTTACAATACGCCACAAGCGGAAAATTTGTAGAATATATAAAGAGAAATAAGAGATATCAACCCGTAATCGGAGCACTTATGGGACTTACACCCGGTTGTGGTGGTGCCATAGTAGTCATGCCAATGTTCGCAAGAGGTTACGTCACATACGGAACAGTTGTTGCCACACTAATCGCCACATTGGGAGATGCTGCATTTGTTTTGATAGGCGCTGCTATCGTGGGAAGTATAAGCCTTGAATCGGTCATCGCAGTCCACGCAATTTCGTTTTTCGTAGGAGTTCTATGGGGTTATCTCATAGATGCAACTGGAACTACTCCCCGCTCACCATTTGGTAGACTTGGGAAGTCAAAAGACACAATTTCTGATGATGAAATAAATGTTCATGAAGATCAACAATCAACACTCGATGATATGCCGAGGGAAGAACCAGATGGAATCGGTTACAAAATATTACATCAGGGATACATGCTTTGGTGGATTGTAACACTAATTGGGCTAGTATTTGCCATACTCCTGTTGGTTTGGGCAGCACAAGATCCCGATTATGAACTAAAACTCTCTTTGAATCCGTTTACTTTGGACGGTTTTATCACTTGGATTGGATTGCTAGGGACAACGTTCTCTGTAATACTATACATTGCGCAGAAAAACTGGTTTGCAGATGACACTGAAGCTACTATTGGAGACAAACTACACTCGATGCGAGAAACTATGGTTCATTCAGCCAGTGAAACAGCATTCGTAACTTTCTGGGTGATGATTGCCTATCTGGTTTTCGAATTCTCTATGCTTCTTAGTGGAGTAGGGGAAGATGACATGGCAAGGTATGGAGATGGAATATTCGCAGTGATAGTGGCATCTACAATTGGTTTGATTCCTGGATGTGGGCCCCAAATTATAGCGATTACAGCCTACACAAAAGACATGATATCGTTCCCAGCATTGACTGCAAATGCGATAAGTCAGGATGGAGATGCGTTGTTTCCTTTACTTGTGAGGCACAAATCTGCAAGTCTATGGGCGACAATTCACACAACAATTCCCGCAATTATTACCGGTATGCTTCTTTTGTTGTTCAATTACAGTCCTTGATTAATCATATTTAGTAAAAAGTGGTTAATGCCGGGTATATTATTATTAATTCCTAGATTGTAGATTTATGTGGTTAAAGGAATGTTATCGGCATACGAATTAATTCTTCTAATTGGAATAATTTTGACTATTTTATTTATCCACTATAATAATCGTGGGCGAAGGAAAATAATCGAAGAGCAGGTAGATTTAGAAAATGTCTGCAAGTTCAAAGATTGCATTAATAATTCCTTCAGAGGCCATCCTTTTTGTCACAAGCACACCGAAGGAAAACCTCAGGCTATAAGTGTTGAAATTGAAATACAAAATTTAGCAACCCAATCAAGGTAAACTATACTAGACTTTAGAGAGAATAAAAATGGAAGAGAAAAGAAAGGTAAGGGTAGAGTACCACTTTTCTGAATCCTTGAAGAAGAAAAAGAAGTATCTTATTTCATTTCTATGCATTTACACACTGATTGCGGGTTTAAACTTTGGTTACGCTCTTGATCATTATTTCTTTATTGATGATGCCAAGTTTATGGGATGTGGAGTCACTCCTTTTATGTTAATTCCATTGATTATTTTGATCATATTGAAAGATACTAAGCCTGAAAAGAAATATTTCTATGTTAAAGATAATCAAGACGAAAAGTAATTGTTTGAAAATTCAATAA
>MDTD01081534.1_pt1 | contig 11227 bp, 14 predicted proteins | sample 811221 | NCBI WGS metagenome assembly MDTD01 (sample SAMN05326646, study PRJNA326480) | marine metagenome | isolation source: seawater | place: Pacific Ocean: South West | collected 2011
AATTCAGCTACATCCACTTGTTTGTGCGGCTTTCAACGCAGATTTCGACGGTGATCAGATGGCGGTTCATGTTCCATTATCCTTGGAGGCACAGATGGAAGCTCGCACGTTGATGTTAGCGTCCAATAATATTCTATCACCATCAAACGGTGATCCTATTATAGTGCCCTCGCAGGACATAGTTTTAGGTCTTTATTACATGAGCAGGGAGAGGCTAGGTGCCAAAGGGGAAACTACGGAAAGTAGACCTCGGATCTTTGCAGACGTTGCCGAAGTGAAGCGTGCTTATGAGAGCAAAATGGGTGATCCGGTTGATATTCAGGCACGGTGTTTTATACGATTAGATTCTGCGGTGGTTAATCCCACTGACGAAGGGAATGAAAGCAAGCGATCGGAGATAGTTGAGACCACTGTAGGAAGGGCTCTTTTATCAGAAATTCTACCCAAGGGCCTTCCCTTTGCTTTCATCAATAAGCCTCTCAAGAAGAGGGAAATTTCAAATCTTATCAACGAATGCTTCCGTAGATGTGGACTCAGAGAGACCGTGATATTTGCTGATAAACTAATGTATACAGGATTTACCACGGCTACTCGGGCTGGCCTTTCATTTGCCGTTGTTGATATGGAGATACCTTCCACAAAGTCTGAAATAATTGCAGAGGCTGAAAAAGAAGTCAAAGACATTGAGGACCAGTACACCTCGGGTCTAGTAACTCAAGGTGAGAGGTACAACAAAGTAGTAGATATTTGGGGCAAGGCTGGTGATCAGGTAGCAAAGGCTATGATGGAAGGATTGGGGCAGGAGCCAATCCATCAGTCAGTGGTAGCCAAAAAGAAGGGCAGGGAGCATTCTGGTAAAAGGCTCACGCAAGAAAGTTTCAACTCAGTTTATATGATGGCAGATTCCGGTGCGAGAGGGTCTGCCGCACAAATAAGGCAATTAGCCGGAATGCGTGGTTTAATGGCAAAACCAGATGGTTCAATCATTGAGACGCCTATCACCGCGAATTTTAGAGAGGGACTTAATGTTTTACAATATTTTATTTCAACCCACGGAGCCCGAAAGGGTCTCGCCGACACGGCATTAAAAACTGCGAATTCTGGATATCTCACACGCAGATTGGTGGACGTAACCCAAGACCTAGTTGTTGTCGAGGATGATTGTGGCACTACAGATGGTTTTTTACAAAAGGCTTTAATCGAAGGTGGTGAAGTGGTTGAACCTCTTAGGGAGAGGATATTAGGGAGAACAGCAGCTGAGGACGTTGTAAATCCAAACACCGGAGAAATCTTGGTTGAGTACGGAGAGTTGCTCGCAGAGGAGCTAGTTGATGAGCTAGTGGGTCTTGGTATTGATGAGGTTAAGGTGAGAACCCCCTTGACCTGTGAGACACGGTTTGGTCTTTGTGCTAAATGTTATGGAAGAGATCTTGGCAGGGGGACTTTAGTTAACACCGGTGAATCCGTTGGAGTTATAGCTGCTCAATCAATAGGTGAACCAGGGACGCAATTAACAATGAGAACCTTCCACATAGGAGGTGCTGCTTCCAGAACCGCTGTTGTAAGTCAGGTTGCCTCCAAATCAAACGGAAGTGTTCGGTTCTCTCAGCAAATGAGATACGTAACCAACGAGAGCAAAAATCTTGTGACGATTTCTCGGTCAGGCGAGGTGGCCATCATTGACGAAAATGGGAGAGAAAGAGAGAGGCATAAGATTCCTTACGGCGCCGTAATCAAATGCAGAGACGGTGATGCTATTAAGGGGGGAACAGTTATCGCCGAATGGGATCCGCATACCCGCCCTATTATTACCGAGTATGCTGGAGAGGCAAAGTTTGAGAATGTCGAAGATGGAGTTACCGTTGCTCGAAAGATAGATGATGTTACTGGACTAGCTACTCTCGTTGTTATAGATCCGAAAAGTGGTTCAGTCTCCCAATCAAAGGGTCAAAGGCCAAGTGTTAGGCTCATGGGTGAAGATGGTGAATTAAAAATCGCAGGAACGGACAAGCCAGTTAATTACACTTTTCCCGTCAACGCTGTGATTACAGTAAAGGATGGTCAATTTGTGGGTGTGGGCGAGGTCCTGGCCAGAATTCCTCAGGAGTCGTCCAAGACCAGGGATATTACTGGAGGGTTGCCGCGTGTGGCCGAGTTGTTTGAGGCTCGATCTCCAAAGGATGCCGGGGTTTTAGCGGCGGTCACAGGAAGAGCCTCTTATGGTAAGGACACCAAGGGAAAACAGAGATTAATAATTACAGAAAGGTTAGAGGATGGAACAGAAAAGGAACACTCATTCCTTATTCCCAAAGATAAGCAAATTTTGGTTCATGATGGGCAACAAATAAGCCGTGGAGATATGATCGTTGACGGTCCTCAAGATCCGCATGAGATTGTGAGAGTTAAGGGCGAAAAGGAACTGGCAAAATACATAATTGATGAGGTTCAAGATGTTTATCGGCTTCAAGGGGTCAAAATCAACGATAAGCATATCGAGGTTATTGTGAGGCAGATGTTGAGGCGAGTTGAGATCGAAAATGCTGGGGATTCAGATTTCATTCCAGGCGAACAAGTGGAGAGGTCAGAAGTATTAGAGATAAATGATCAGTTGGTCAAAGACGAGCATGAACCGGCAACCTTCTTGCCCATACTCTTAGGAATCACAAAGGCATCTTTGTCAACGGATTCTTTTATATCCGCAGCATCATTTCAAGAGACGACCAGAGTTTTGACGGAAGCCGCCATAATGGGTAAGAAAGATCACCTCAGGGGACTTAAAGAGAATGTGATTGTTGGTAGATTGATCCCAGCAGGAACTGGTCTGGCTTATCACCGTAATCGAAAACTTCAAAGTGGAGGACCTGGGGATACTGTAGATGAATCGGCTGTTTTTTCAGATTCTGAGCCCGATCAAGGTGAGGAGAAAACAGGAACGGAGGTTGATGGTCAGCAAGTAGCTTGACACCTTGGGCTGTGAACTATAGACTTGCGCCTCTTCATTGAGGGCTTCGAATAGCAGTTTAGACACCCAAAATCGACAAATTATGAAGAAAATTTTTTATCACGAGAAGAAACTATATGCCAACAATTAACCAATTAGTTCGCAAGGGCCGGGGACGTCCCTTGGTGAAAAGTAAGGTTCCAGCTCTGGCTGGTTCTCCAGCAAAAAGAGGGGTTTGCACCAGGGTTTACACTACCACTCCCAAAAAGCCTAATTCCGCACTGAGAAAGGTTGCTAAAGTTCGACTCGTGAATGGGTTTGAAGTAATTTCTTACATAGGAGGTGAAGGCCACAACCTTCAAGAGCATTCGGTTGTTCTTATCAGGGGGGGGCGCGTAAAAGATCTTCCTGGGGTTAGATATCACGTTGTTCGTGGCAGTCTAGACACTCAAGGTGTGAAAGACCGAAAGAAATCTCGGTCAAAGTATGGTGCCAAGCGCTCAACCACAGGTGGAAATAATTAAACAGCGAGAGCCAATATGCCAAGACGACGAGAAGTTCCAAAAAGACATATTTTGCCAGATCCCAAATATCATAATCAGGACATCGCGAAATTCATGAACGTCGTTATGACCGGAGGGAAGAAATCTGTTGCGGAAAGAATTGTGTACGGTGCTTTAGATGTTATCGAAAAAAAGGGTGGAAAAGATCCTTTAGAAATTTTTAATCAAGCCCTTCAAAACGCTAAGCCTGTTGTGGAGGTTAAATCTCGCAGGGTTGGGGGTGCTAATTACCAGGTTCCGGTAGAAGTAAGGCCTACCAGAAGGACGGCTCTTGCTATGAGGTGGCTCAGGGATTCCGCAAGAAAACGTAGTGAGAAGTCTATGGCGGTTCGGCTCGGAGGGGAACTTCAAGATGCAGCAGAGGGTCGCGGCGGTGCCGTAAAAAAGAAAGATGAGGTTCACAGAATGGCGGAGTCAAATAAGGCTTTTTCGCACTTCCGTTTTTGAAACGTTTTGCTAATCATCAAGGATACAAATTTAGGACTTAGAGATGTCTAGAACAACCCCAATCAGTCGTTACAGAAATATTGGTATTAGCGCTCACATAGATGCTGGAAAAACCACCACTACTGAGCGAATTCTCTTTTACACTGGTGTTTCCCACAAAATAGGTGAAGTACATGATGGAGCAGCCGCCATGGATTGGATGGATCAAGAGAGAGAAAGGGGCATAACTATTACCTCCGCTGCAACCACCTGCTTTTGGAAGGGAATGGACGGGACTCTTCCGGAACACAGAATAAACATTATTGATACGCCGGGACACGTTGACTTTACCATCGAGGTGGAACGTTCCATGAGAGTACTTGATGGAGCCTGTATGGTTTATTGTGCGGTTGGAGGGGTCCAGCCACAATCGGAAACGGTTTGGAGGCAGGCAAATAAATACAAGGTTCCCCGCCTTGCTTTCGTGAACAAAATGGACAGGCAGGGCTCGGACTTTTTTAAAGTGCATGATCAAATGAAGGCACGCTTGAAGGCGAACCCAGTGCCTATGCAAATTCCGATTGGGGCAGAGGATGATTTTCAAGGAATTGTTGACCTGGTAAAGATGAAAGCGATTTTCTGGGATGAAGAAACAAGGGGCGTTAAATATGAGGAGAAAGATATTCCCGATGAGTTGTCCCAAAAGGCGAATGAATGGCGAGAAAGAATGATAGAGGCAGCAGCCGAATCCGGTGAAGAGCTTATGGACAAATATTTAGAAAGCGGTGATTTGTCTGAAGATGACATACGAGCTGGGATTAGAAGGAGGACAATAGACTCCGAGATTGTGCCAATGTTTTGCGGAACAGCATTCAAGAACAAAGGGGTTCAGGCAATGTTGGATGCGGTGATAGACTATCTTCCATCTCCAACCGATATACCTCCTGTACAAGGGGTTCTTGAATCGGGAGACGACTCTCACAGAAATGCAACCGATGAAGAGGCGTTCTCTGGCCTAGCGTTCAAAATAATGACCGACCCTTACGTAGGGCAATTAATATTTTTTAGGGTTTACTCTGGGGTAATAAAGTCGGGGGATTTCATATACAATCCAATCAAGTCGAAAAAAGAGAGGGTTGGGAGAATCCTGCAGATGCACGCTAATAACAGGGAGGAGCTGAAGGAAGTACGAGCGGGGGATATTGCAGCAGCTGTTGGCTTAAAGGAGGCAACCACCGGGGATACCCTTTGTGATCCGGCCAAAACAATTATCTTGGAACAAATGATTTTTCCGGAGCCTGTAATATCGCAGGCTGTAGAGCCAAAAACTAAAGCCGATCAAGAAAAGATGGGAATTGCTTTGGGAAGGCTAGCCCAAGAGGACCCATCTTTTAGGGTTAGGACCGACGAAGAGTCTGGACAAACGATCATATCAGGCATGGGGGAGTTGCATCTCGAGATCCTCGTTGATCGAATGAAAAGAGAGTTTAGTGTTGATGCTAATGTTGGTAAACCGCAGGTTGCTTACCGTGAGGCTATAAAAGCTCCAATTGAAATCGAAGGAAAATTTGTAAAACAATCGGGCGGGCGAGGTCAGTACGGCCACGTGTGGCTTAAAATGGAGCCACAAACTCAGGGCGACGGTTTTGAGTTTGTCGATGCGATAAAGGGGGGAGTTGTTCCTAGAGAGTTTATTCCGGCTGTTAACAAGGGACTAGAGGAGGCCATGAGTGGAGGAGTGTTAGCAGGATATCCAGTTGTAGATGTAAAGGTTACACTGTTTGATGGCTCATATCACGACGTTGATTCTAATGAGAATGCTTTCAAGATGGCGGCAATACTTGCTTTTAAGGACGGAATGAGAAAGGCAACTCCCATACTGTTGGAACCCATAATGATGGTTGAGGTTGAAACTCCGGAGGAAAAAATGGGAGATGTGATGGGAGATCTATCCTCTCGCAGGGGTATGATTCAAGGAATGGATGATATGCCCGGCGGTGGGAAGACCGTCAGGTCTGAAGTTCCGCTAGCAGAGATGTTTGGTTACTCTACCACGCTTAGGTCTTTAACTCAGGGCCGAGCGACGTACACTATGGAGTTTAAACACTACTCTGAGGCTCCAAAAAATGTAGCTGAGGTTATCATGAGTGATCGGGCTGGGTAGGTAGAGATGGAAAATCAAAAAATTCGTATTAGGCTAAAAGCATTCGACTACAGGCTAATTGATCAGTCTGCGATTGAGATTGTTGAGACAGCAAAAAGAACGGGCGCTGTTGTAAAGGGTCCGATACCTTTGCCAACCAAGATTGAGAGATTCAATTTATTGCGGTCGCCACACGTTGATAAAAAATCCAGGGAGCAATTGGAGATGAGAACTCATCTTCGATTGATGGACATTTTAGACCCAACCGACAAGACGGTAGATGCTTTGATGAAGCTTGATCTTCCCGCTGGCGTTGATGTGGAGATAAAATTGTGAGAGCAACATGGGTATAGGATTAGTTGGCAAGAAAATTGGTATGACGCGCATTTTCCTCGAGGCGGGCGACTCCGTGCCCGTGACTATTTTGGATGTTTCTGGAAACAGGGTTACTGGGGTAAAAAATTCTGAGAAGCATGGTTACAGCGCCGTTCAAATTGGGTTTGGAGTGCGGCTGGGTAAGAGATCAAAAAAATCGGAGTTGGGTGAGTTTGGTAAGGGTGATGGTGATGTGCCGCAAGTGGTAAAGGAGTTCAGGGTTGGAGATGCCTCTGCCGGTGGAGTGGCGGTCGGTGACCTTTTGCCAGCCGAAACCTTTGCCGAAGGGCAGTTTGTGGATGTTTCAGGAAAGTCTAAAGGCAAGGGATTCTCTGGTGTTATAAAGAGGCACAATTTTTCGTCCAATCGAGCCAGCCATGGAAACTCTTTGGGACATAACAAACCAGGTTCGACAGGGAATGCGCAAGATCCCGGCAGAGTATTTCCCGGAAAAAAAATGGCTGGACAGTATGGAGCTGCTAATCGTACTATTCAGAATTTGCAGGTGATGAAGGTCGACGCAAAGAGACAACTCATTATGATAAAGGGGTCTTTCGCTGGCTTTGAGGGTAGTATGGTTTTCGTGAAGCCCTCTAAAAAGATTGTTGGGGCTGAATAAATATGGAAATTAAGTGTGTCGAGGCGGGTAGTGATCAGTCCGGAAGTCTGGAGGTCTCTGAACATGTTTTTGGTCGATCTTATAACGAGACGTTAGTGCATCAGTTAGTGACCTCCCATCTGTCCAATGGCAGACAGGCGACAAGGGCACAAAAGTCACGCGGAATGGTCAGGGCATCCGGCAGAAAGCCATGGAGGCAAAAAGGCACCGGAAGAGCTAGAGCAGGAACCGTGGCTAGTCCGATATGGAGGGGTGGAGGTAAGGTATTTCCTTCCAGCATGGATGAAAACTTCAAAAAGAAAATTAACAAGAAAATGTTCCGTGCGGGAATGTCAACCATACTATCTCAGCTAGTAAGAGAAGATCGATTAGCGTGTATCGAGGGGATGGTAATTGAAAAACCAAAGACAAAAATTTTAAGTAGAGTCGTTAAAGGTATGGGGCTAAAATCAGTTTTATTTGTCACAAAAGAGCTTGATGCGGCTTTGGAACTTGCTTCGAGAAATTTACCTAACGTTATGGTCACTGTAGCAACGAATCTAAACCCTATTGCTCTTATTAAATATGAAAACACTCTGATTTATAAGGATGCGGTTAATGTTATCGAAGAGGTTTTCATATGAGCGAGAAGGTAGCTACGAATCAACATCGTTTATTCAACGTTTTAATAGCACCAGTGGTATCAGAGAAAAGCACTTTTGTAGGTGAAAAAAACAACCAATATGTATTTAGAGTGGCGGATAACTCTAACAAAGCTGAAATTAAAGCGGCTGTTGAAATGATTTTTAAAGTTCAAGTGGAAAAAGTTTCGGTGCTTTCTGTTAAGGGTAAATCAAAAAGATATGGAAGGCAGGAGGGGTGTCGAAGAAGTTGGCGGAAAGCCTACGTATGCCTCGCAGAGGGGCAAGAGCTGAGTATGATGGCGGGGGAGGGAAGCTGATATGGCTTTAGTCAAGATAAAACCAACCTCCGCAGGCAGGAGAGGGGTTGTAAAGCAAAAGAAGGAGGTTAAACTTTGGAGCGGTAGGCCGGTCTCCCTTCTTGTAGAGAGTAAGGCAAACAGGGCCGGCAGAAATAGCTTTGGACGCATCACCACCAGGCACAAGGGAGGGGGACACAAAAGGCTTTACAGATTAATTGATTTCAAACGAAATAAAGATGGTGTTTCTGCAAAAGTTGAGCGATTTGAATATGATCCGAATAGAAGTGCCGACCTAGCACTCTTGTGTTATCTCGATGGAGAACGCAGGTACATCATAGCTCCGAGAGGAGTTGCAGTCGGGCAAGAAATATCAAGCGGGATTGATGTGCCTATAAAACCGGGTAATTGTCTTCCGTTAAGAAATATTCCTGTGGGAACTACCATACACTGCGTTGAAATGAGACCGGGAAAGGGGGCTCAAATTGCGAGGTCTGCGGGATCATCTGTTCAACTTCTTGCAAGAGAAGGGCTTTACGCCCAGCTCAGGCTCCGTTCCGGTGAAATAAGAAGGGTACTCGTCGAATGTCGCGCCACGATTGGAGAGGTCGGTAACTCAGAGCATAATCTTCGGCACCTAGGCAAGGCTGGAGCTAATCGGTGGCGAGGAATTAGACCCACCGTGCGGGGGGTAGTTATGAATCCGATAGATCACCCACACGGGGGAGGCGAGGGTAGGACTGGTACCAAAAGAAATCCAGTTAGTCCATGGGGAACTCTTACTAAGGGTTTTAGGACAAGAAAAAACAAAAAGACTCAATACTTGATAGTAAGAAGAAGGCAATCGAAAAAATAGGTGATTAAATGGCACGCTCTGTAAAAAAAGGACCTTTCGTCGATCACAGCCTTTACAAAAAGGTGGAAATGGCACGCACTGGGGGAGACAAGAGGCCAATTAAAACTTGGTCACGAAGGTCCACTATTATTCCCGATTTTGTAGGTATGACTATTTCCGTGCACAATGGCCGGCAACATGTCCCCGTTTACATTACGGAAAATATGGTCGGGCATAAGCTTGGAGAATTTTCTCTTACCCGCACCTTTAGGGGCCACGCGGCAGACAAAAAAGCATCTGTGCCCGGGAAGAAATAAAGGAAGATAAAATGAAAACTAAGGCTTCGTTAAAAGGTGTGAGGTTATCAACGCAAAAAGGACGCTTGGTGGCTGATGCTATAAGGGGCCTTCCAGTTGACAGAGCTTTAGATTTTCTTAATTTTAGCCCCAAAAAGGGCTCTAAAATAATTAAGAAAGTTCTGGAGTCGGCACTTGCAAATGCAGAAAATAATGATGGAGCCGATGTTGATGAGCTTTCAGTGACACAGATTTTTGTCGAACAGGGAAGCACTTTCAAGAGGTTTCGGCCTCGTGCAAAAGGCAGGTCTGCCAAAATATTGAAACCCACTAGTCACATCTTCGTGACTGTAGGGGATGGAAAGGACTGATAATGGGGCAAAAAATAAATCCCATCGGATTTAGACTGGCGGTAAATAAAGATTGGACTTCGAGGTGGTATGCTAATAATCAACTTTTTCCTCAGATGTTGCGTGAGGATATCTCTGTAAGAAATTACCTTAAAAAGCGCCTATCTCATGCCGCGGTATCCAAAGTAATAATTGAGAGGCCTGCCAAAAATGCCAAAATAACAATACATAGTGCGAGGCCCGGGATTGTAATCGGAAAAAAAGGCGAGGATATAGAGGCTTTGCGTAAGGAATTGCAAAAGCTTGTGGGTGTTCCAGTTCACGTAAACATCGAAGAGGTTCGAAAGCCAGAGATAGATGCACAATTAGTCGCCGACTCAATCGCTCAGCAATTGGAGAAACGGATGATGTTTCGAAGGGCAATGAAGCGAGCTATTCAAAACGCGATGAGGCTCGGCGCCAAGGGGATCAAAATTATGAGTGCGGGGCGTTTGAACGGTATTGAGATAGCTAGGTCAGAGTGGTATCGGGAAGGAAGGGTCCCGCTACATACTTTCAGGGCCGATATAGATTATGGTGTTGCGGAGGCTGAAACCACATATGGCATTATTGGGATCAAGGTTTGGGTTTATAAAGGGGAGAAGGTGCCAAAGCGACTAGGTTCCTCAGCTCCGACTCCAATTGAGCAGCCTACCAAGAAAGTTACGCGAGAAAAAAAGCAGAGAGACAAAAATGTTACAGCCAGCTAGAACAAAATTTCGCAAACAACATAAAGGAAGAAACTATGGGGTAGCCACGAGAGGGGCGAGAGTGTCTTTCGGAGAGTTTGGTTTAAAAGCTGTAGCCAGGGGAAGGCTAACCGCAAGGCAAATTGAGGCGGCCCGGCGTGCCATGACCCGGCACATTAAAAGAGGCGGGAGGGTTTGGATAAGAGTTTTCCCGGATAAGCCTATCTCGCAAAAACCAGCTGAGGTTCGTCAGGGCAAAGGAAAAGGAAATGTTGAGTTTTGGGTGGCTCAAGTAAAGCCCGGAAAAGTTTTATATGAGATGGATGGTGTGGCGGAGAGTGTTGCCAAGGAGGCGTTCAGATTGGCAGCGGCGAAATTGCCTTTTAAAACCACCTTTGTCGCACGACATTAAGATCACCGAGGTCTGATTATGAAAGCAAGTGAGTTGAGATCGAAGAGTGTTGAAGAGCTGGACAACGAGCTGAGTGAGCTTAGAAAAGCCAGGTTTTCACTTAGTATGCAAATGGCAACACAGCAAACTAATAATACCAGCGAGGCCAAAAAAATCCGAAGAAATATAGCTCGGGTTAATACGGTGATTAGAGAGAAGGAGCGAACGGAATGAGTTCTGTCACGACTTTGAAATCGGCAAAAAAATTAACCGGGGCCGTTACCAGTAACAGTGCTAAAAACACTATCACTGTCAGGGTGGAGAGAAGAGTTAAACACCCCCTCTATGGGAAATACATGAGGAGGTCAAAAAAATATCATGTACATGATGAAAGAGATGAGTGCCAAGTTGGAGACGTTGTTGTGATAGAAGAGACCATACCTATTTCAAGGTTAAAGAGATGGAAACTCGTGGAAATATTAGATAAGGGCAATTGAAGGTTTTTATCCTTGTAAACGAGATCAACTTCTATTAATATAAGGGGTTGTTTACGGGAATTCTCGGCATCTTAGATTCTCCCGCCAAAACTATTCGGTAATTAAGTACTTTAACCCTACTGGAAAAGTTGGAGTTTGTTTATG
>MDTD01103949.1_pt1 | contig 11227 bp, 7 predicted proteins | sample 811221 | NCBI WGS metagenome assembly MDTD01 (sample SAMN05326646, study PRJNA326480) | marine metagenome | isolation source: seawater | place: Pacific Ocean: South West | collected 2011
GCGATCAGTTTTTCGAATTCGCGGGTACCTTTTTCAAGGGTTCTGGCAAACTGTTTTTCCTCGATCTGCATTTCCTCGATAATAAATTTCGCTTTATTGCCAAGTTCCGGATAAACTTCTTTGTAGTTGTCGATCACAACCTGAGCAATTTTATCGGTGAAAGGCTCGGTCAAGCCGATCTTGCGGCCGTCGCGGATAGCGCGGCGGATCAGGCGGCGCAGGACATAGGCCTGGTCAACATTACCCGGGGCTACTCCATCAGCCATCATGAAGGTGGCGGAACGGATGTGGTCGGCAATAATCCTTTCAGAGTCGCAGCGTTCTGCCGGTGCTTCGATGCCGCGCAGTTCGTCAAGCTTGGCAAAAATAGGCTGGAACAGTTCGGTTTCGTAACAACTGGCTTTGCCCTGCAATACCGCGGTTACGCGTTCGACGCCCATACCTGTATCAACATTGGTCTGGGCCAGTGGTTCATATTCGCCGGCTTCGTTCTTGTTGTATTGCATGAACACGTCGTTCCAGATTTCAACCCAGCAGCTGTTGTCATCGTTAAAACTTTCCGGAGCTGGTTCGGTCCCCGTCCAGTAGAACATCTCGGTATCAGGTCCGCAGGGGCCGGTCTGACCGGCAGGACCCCACCAGTTCTGTTTTTTGCCGAGCTTGGCGATTCTGGCTTCAGGAATGCCGAGGCGGCGCCAGACCGCAAAAGCCTCTTCGTCGAATGGCGCATCGTCGTCACCGGCAAAAACTGATACAGCCAGACGGCTGATTGGAATATTCAACCATTCTGGGCTGGTCAGGAACTCAAAAGAGAACTCAATCGCCTCTTCCTTGAAGTAATCGCCCAGCGACCAGTTTCCCAGCATTTCAAAAAAGGTCAGGTGAACCGGGTCTCCTACTTCGTCTATATCGCCGGTTCTGACGCATTTCTGGTAGTTGACAAGCCTGGTGCCCAGAGGGTGTTTAGTTCCGAGCAGATACGGAACCAGCGGGTGCATTCCGGCAGTTGTAAAGAGACAGGTCGGATCGTTTTCCGGGATTAGCGGGGCGCTTTTAATTACCTTGTGCCCTTTGCTTTTGAAAAATTCCAAATACTTTTTTCTTAATTCTGATGCTTTCATAACAAAACAATTCCTTTTGTTTATATATAAATTATTAACTTAATTCATGCCAAAGCGAAGAGCTGAAATAACGCTCCACGCGGTCGGGCAGGACCGTTGCGATGCGCCAGTCCGGATATTTTGCCGCTATTTGACGTGCGGCAAAAACATTTGCGCCGGAAGAAATCCCGGCCATCAGACCGAAGTTGCCATTCAGGTCGCGAGTCGTTTCAAACGCGTCTTCATCGGTGACCTCAATAACTTCGTCAACGAGACCGACATCCAGAATTTCCGGAATAAAGCCATCTCCGATACCCTGAATCTGATGCAGGCCGGGTTCGTGTCCGAGTAACGCTGAGACGTTCTTGGGTTCGACCGCAACGATTTTAGCTTCGGGACGGTGCTTTTTCAAAAAGGTTCCGACGCCCTGCAGGGTTCCACCGCTGCCGACACCTGCGACGAAGCAGTCTATCTCACCGTTTATCTGCCGCCAGAGTTCGCGGGCGGTTCCTTCATAATGCGCCATTGGATTATCCGGGTTTTCAAACTGCTGCAGGGAGAGCGCGTTACTGTTCTCCAGTAAAATCTGATTTACCTTGTCGACCGAACCTCCGATACTGAGTTCGGCCGGAGTCAGTATCAGTTCCGCTCCAAGGCTGCAGATCAGCCGTTTACGCTCTTCGCTCATGTTTTCCGGCATGACAATGATGACCTTAAGGCCTTTTAGTTTGCCGACCAGAGCAATGCCGATTCCGGTATTGCCGGATGTCGGTTCGACCAGGACGGTTTCAGGCGTAAGTCGGCCGTCGCGTTCAGCACCTTCGATCATTGCCAGGGCAACCCGGTCCTTGATGCTGCCGCCGGGATTCAGAAATTCCGCCTTGGCGAATATATTTTCATTTTTCAGCTCGACCAGCGGAGTATTGCCGATCAGGTCGAGAACATTATTGGTAAACATAGTTAAATTTGCCGTATATAGATAAATCGCTTTGATGTTAAACACTTAATAGCCTGTTAATTTACACGCATTTGTGATTTTTTCCAGAAGACGGCCCCGGAAAATTTTTAAAAAGGGGATGAAGATTATTAATTTAACGGTTTGATTTCGACTGTTAGCGGTAGTATAATGCTTATACGTTGTTCAATATTTATGTTCTGCATAAATTTATAATTATTAGAAGGAGTAGAAAAATGGCGGAAGTAATTCATCTTAGCGAAGAAAACTTTGATTCAACTGTAGCCGAAGGCGTAACACTGGTTGATTTCTGGGCCACCTGGTGTGGACCCTGTAAAATGTTGAGCCCGGTACTTGATCAGGTCGCGGCCGAAATCGGCGACGAAGCGACTATCGCGAAAGTTGACATCGACGAATGCCGTGAACTGGCTATTAAACTTCAGGTTCGTAACGTACCTGCCGTATATATCTTTAAAGACGGCGAGATCGTCAATCAGTTTGTCGGAGCCCGTGACAAGCAGTTTATTATTGACGCGATCCGCGGAGTCTGAAATTAATTAAACCCTTTACTATTTTTCGCTTCCTGAGCACGTAGTGCGATGTTTGAAGCGGAATATCGCCATCCGTTGTACGGATTATGTTGCTGACGTGAATAAATTGAGGTATTTGAAATGGGAATATTAAACAGTATAACCGAAACCGTCGGCTCGACTCCGCTTTTGCGGCTTAAGCGCAGCCTGCCGGAAGGAGTCTCTGCTGAAATTCTGGCCAAATTGGAGTATTTCAATCCCACGTCAAGTATTAAGGACCGTCCGGCTCTTGAAATGGTGCAGACCGCTCTTGATGACGGCATGCTCAAACCGGGCGGAACGATTATCGAAGCAACCAGCGGTAATACCGGTCTTGGTCTGGCCATGGCAGCTGCCGCATTCGGCTGTAAGCTGATGGTTACTATGCCTGAATCGATGTCGCTGGAACGGCGCGCTTTATTAAAGCATCTTGGCGCAGAACTGGTTCTGACTCCGGCGGCCGGCGGCATGTCCGGAGCTGTAAGCCGGGCGGAACAACTGGCCGCAGAGATCCCCGGATCTTTTGTTGCGCGACAATTCCAGAATCCGGCTAATCCATTGGCCCACAGCCGGACCACCGCCAGAGAAATCCTGGCTGATACTGACGGCAATCTCGATGTCTTTGTCGTCGGGATCGGAACCGGTGGCACTATTACCGGTGCGGGCAGGATTTTAAAGAAAGAGGTCCCCGGTATATATATTGTCGGGGTGGAGCCTGATACTTCAGCGGTTCTTTCCGGCGAGTCGCCAGGGAAACATGGCATCCAGGGTATCGGCGCGGGGTTTGTCCCGGAAGTTCTGGATACCGGGCTGCTTGATGAAGTTATCAGGGTGACCGATGAAGAGGCATTGTATATGTCACGCCGTCTGGCCTCAAAGGATGGGGTTCTGTGCGGAATAAGTGCCGGGGCCAACACTGTTGCTGCTTGTACTCTTGCGCTGCGTCCTGAATTCGAAGGTAAACGCATTGTGACGGTGCTTCCCGATACCGGGGAGCGTTATCTCTCAACCGCTCTGTTTGAAAAATAATTTTCTGCGATCATATATGGATATTCTATTCGAGAACAATCAGCTTGCCGGTATTCCTTTGCGAAATCGCTTTATTCGGTCCGCCACATGGGAGGGCGTTGCAGAGGAAAACGGATTGGTGTCGGACAGGCTTACTGAAATGATGTGTGAACTGGCTGATGGCGAGGTCGGCTTGATTATTTCCGGGCACGCTTATGTCTCCCCTGAAGGACAGGCCGGTAATCGACAGTTGGCGATTGACCGGGAGGAATGTCTGCCAGGTTTGACCGCAATGGTTAAAGCGGTGCATGATGCTGGTGGACGTATTGCGGCCCAGTTGGCTCATGCCGGTTCTTTTACCAGAGTTGTCGAGGATGCTGAAAAATATGCTCCGGACGTCGCGGATAAAAACTGGATGAAGCAAGTAGTCAATGCTTATGCGGATGCCGCCGCTCGGGCTAAGCAGGCCGGATTTGACGCAGTGCAGATCCATGCGGCCCACGGTTATATGCTGAGCACTTTTTTATCACCCAAATATAATCACCGTACTGATGAATATGGCGGTTCGGTCGAAAACCGGGCGCGTCTGCTTTTCGAGGTCTATGAAAGTATCAGAAGTTCCGTCGGTGACGATTATCCGGTTTTTGTCAAAATGAATTCGGAAGATTTTATTGATGGCGGCATGACAGTTCCGGATATGTTGAGGACTGCAGCCATGCTTGCATATAAAGGCATTGATGCGATTGAACTTAGCGGCGGGGTTCAGGAATCCGATCCTAATGAAAATCCGGTTCGCAAAGTCAATCCTGCCGGACCTGATGAAGAGGGATATTATTTAAAAGCCGCCCGTTTGTTCAAGCAGTCTATCCAGGTCCCGTTGATTCTGGTCGGAGGATTCCGTTCATTGGATGTCTGCAGAAAAGTTTTGGAGAATGGCGAAGCGGACTACATTTCGATGTGTCGTCCATTGATCCGGGAGCCTGACCTGGTTGCCCGGTGGCATCGCGGTGAAACGGGAAAATGCGGCTGTATTTCATGTAATGCCTGTTTCCGTCCGGCCTTTGCCGGTCGTGGAATTTATTGTGTTCCTGCCCGAAAAGGCCGCTGATCATTTATTTTTCGATTTTTCCTGATAAATTACTTGAAATAGTATTGCGATAGATATAGATTTTTAATCCTATGTAGCTGATATATAATTTCAGGAGTAGATATAATGTCTGCAGTTTTTGTAAAATACCTTGATGAAGATTCGGTAATCGTACTTCAGGGTGCCAGTAAGGTTGAAGTTCTGAACGAACTGATCGATGCAGCTTCTGTCAAGTCCAAGGTTCAACGTGAAATCGTTGCCAACCTGACTTGGAAGCGTGAAAAAATGATGACTACCGCTGTTGGCGGAGGCTTGGCCCTCCCGCACATCAGACTCGAAGATATTCCTTATCCGGTGATCGTTGTCGGACTGTGCTCAACCCCGATTGAGGATTATGAAGCCCAGGATGGTGATCCGGTCCGGGTGATTGTTTACATTGCCGCACCGGAGGGCAATCAGGACGAATACTTGAAACTTCTTGGCGGTGTTTCCGCTAAATTCCGGAATCCGGATGTTCTCGAGTCTCTGATCAACAACATTGACGACAAAGCCGCCGCCTACGAATTGATGATTTCCTAATCGGTCTTGTTGCTGTTATTGAATCTTCAGCCCCGCTTCGGCGGGGCTTTTTTATCGTCCGTACGACGGACGGCACAAGTCCTACTTCAAACTCCAGTCGCCAAGACTGCTTGCGGAAGCGGAGGTCGAACATACCTGGTATAATACTCCGCTACTTTGAACGCTCTTGAAAAATAATATTTTTGCAAAGCACTTTCAAAAGCGTTTCCAATACCTCGTATGCTTGCATCCAGGTAGTTTATTTTCTGCTTTTTGTTTTCAGTGGGAGAGTGTAGAAAGTTACTTTTCCACGAAATGTGCCGCCGGGAAACTGCACCCTGTCTTTGTCATCGTAATCGCTTTTTCTGGATCGTTTAACATGAGAACTGAAGATTTGAGCCCTGGCAATAATTTTTTTTCCTTTATCAGTTTTACTCACACGTTCTGTCGAGGTTGAAGTAGTGGTGCGGCTACCTTTTTTGAAATGCGTATACCCGATTAAAGACCCGAAATCAGATTTGCCGTGGTCCAGCATTACAACAGCGGAGCTGCCTTGCCCGGATCCATACAGGGATGTGACCAGGTATCCTTCGCGTTCAATCGTAAAAAGGTATTGCTTTTTCGTTTTACTTTTCAGGAAGCTGTCAACTTTCTCATATTCGACCATCTGGTCTAACTTGGGCAAGGTCAATGAAAAAGTATAGGTAATGCCTTTAGATTTTGGTGCGAATGGAATGTCTACAACCATCTTGTTGCGGTTAAGAGTAAATGTTTTTACGACGGTTTTTATATTTGCTCCGGAAAGAGTGATTTTATACTTTCCGGGATATGTATATGCCCTCCATCTGGTGCTTTCACTAAGTTTGACAGGGGTATTGTTTTCGATATTGACCATTTTCAGAGAATAAGTTTTTCTGGGCAGCTTGAACGAAGGATTTGTCAGTTCAATGTAGACAGTAAATTTTCGATTTTTGGAGTAAGATTTGTGAGCTTTTTCTGTTTCATTTTTCTTCATGTATATATATTTAATTTTTTTTGCTTTGGAAGAGGTGTCAACATCGAATGAAAAATATCCCTGCTTGTAATCATGGGCGCTTGTACGTATTTGACATTTACCCGTCTCCAGATTTATGCTCATAGCTCCGTTGGGACTTGTGAAATTAGTTGTTCTCTGGTTGTTAATTACTTTGAAGGTGACATTATTAACCGGTTTCTTGGTCTTGGAGTCAAATGCGGCTAAGGTGAATTTTGCGTATAAGGCAGCCTGGGCTGGAGCCGGAATTAATTTTAAGGAATAGGAGTAGTGACGTTTCTTAGTAGGATCCAGGCTCAAAGAAAGTTTTGCCGGAGTTTTATAGCCGACCGCCTTTACCTGCACCTGGCATGCTCCTCCAGGAACATTAGCTGCTTTCAGAGATCCGTTTCCGCGTGGAGCGATAGAGAAGGAGCCGGATTTAACCGTCATCCAGGAGCTTGGTGCTATAGAATGTCCGGTAACAGCGTCAAGCAGGTTGATTGTAATACTGCAGGTATTACGCATCACCATTAGTTTGTGAGCCATTTTTTCGACTTTATCAACGTATGACGCGGCGAAAGCAACCGCGTTCCGGCGTTCATCAATTGTGGTTCTGCTTGAAACAATGACCTTTTTTGTTTTACCGGTCTTCGGATCTTTTATTTCTTTGACTGTGCTGACTTCATCATTTCTGGTTGTGGCGGTAATTTTTGCGTTATGGACCAGTTTTGCGGCTAATGCCGATTCTGTCGCTATCCTGGCTGCATAAGTTTTTTCATTACTGTCGGAGAGGGGGTCGGCTTTGAGTTTTATTATTAAATTATTAACCCTGGCAAGTCTCTGATGCAGCGCATCTATCTTCTTGATGTAGCTGCTATTAACATTATTATCCATCGCCTTAGTCGCTTTGGCTGCCTGCTCCGCATTCCTTCTTTGATAAATAGTATCACCAAGACCGTAACCTATATCATAAACATCTTTGAATGGTTTTACCGTCATGCCGTAGGCTGTGTCTTTTGCCAGGTTTTTTACAAAATTATTTCCGCCCCGCATGCCGATCTTCATCATTTCCCAGCGGGTCGGCTCCCGGCCGGGATGCTCTTTGTACCATTTGACCAGTTCGTCGAATCCGGCCTGGCCGCCACCGATTGTGCCCTGAATGGTCGATCTGACAACTTGATTTGATGACGCTGCTGTTATTGCCAGCAACATGCCTTTCCTGGTTGCAGGGTCCATGTCCTGGGGGAGGTATGAGTCAACGGTTTTATACGTATTATAGATATCCACTACATCTCCAGCTCTGTTTACACTGGACTGAAATGTTTGATTGGTACCGATGGTGAATTTGCCTTTTGCAGAGGGTGTGTTCACATTTGGGGTTAACGGCTTTACTTTAGTTTGCTTTGTCCCGTGGGTCTTATGAGGAGGCATATCCGCATCGATCAGGTTTTTCCTTTGATTTCCGAGAAGGTCATTTTCCATTTGGCTGCCCGTAGCGACTTTTCCGTTTTGTACATCTATGAACCTGCTTGTTCCGTTTGTGAGTCGGATTTTCTTAATTTTTCTGCCTTTGGCTTCGGCCAGCAGTTCGGTGCCGCCGTTTTTGATAACGCCTCTCTCGGCGGCAAGCTTTTTTTGGCGATATTTGTACAGCTCGGCGTTTTCTGCATCGTAGAATTTTCGGGTTGCATCCAATTCCGCCTTCAGTTCAGGGTTTTGTCCGCGGGATTGCTTAAGTCGTTTCTTCAGGTCCTCTATTTTCTTCCAGGATGCGTCGCGTTGCTTGACCATGGCTGTTTCGGTTTGGCCGGCGCATTCGCGATAGGCTTCTCCGATCACTTTTTTAGCATCACCCATAAACTTCTTTTTGTCGGCTTCGGTGTGTAACCCGGCTGTTTCGGGTGAATAGCTTTTCATGTCCCGGCACTGTGCTAGCAATTTCTGCATCTCGGCCTTTTTTACCGGGTCAGTGATTTTTTCGAGGTTTTTGCCATATGTGTTTTCGATAATGCGCATGGTCCCTTTGCCGGTATTCTGGAAGTCGACTTTTTTGATGTCTGTCTGACTGAAATCAGCGCCGACCTTTTTCATGTTGTCAAGGTTATAGATGTTCTTGTCCACGACAACCGCGTTCTTCTGGCTGATCAGCACTTTTTTGCCGTCCTTGCCGATTTTGTATATTTTCTGGTTGGCGGTGTCGCCGGATGTGTTGGTCCGGTATGCCAGGGCGGTTTCTTTGCCGGCACCTCGGGTGAAGACGAAATCATCCGGGTTGTTCATTTTTCTGAATGCGGTGGTGTCCAGCTCTTTTATATGGACATAGCCGCCTTTATCGGAGACGTTGTAGCGATGTTTGACGCCAGGTGTATTATTATGTTTTTCAATAACGTTGAGCAGTTTTTTTACATCTCCCGGATCCATGTTTGCGGTGTCGATATCGCCGAGGATGCCGCGTCCGGTCTTGGGGTTAGTTCCCATTTGCTGTGGAAGTTCGATGCCGGCTTTGTCAAACAGCGCCTTGACTGCCCGCTGCCGCCTGGTCTCCAGTTTTCGGGCCTTGTTTAAAAACTTTTTATCGACATTCAGATGGGCTTCTCGCGAGGTTATTCCTTTGTCATATAGTTGCTTATGGCGATAGGAGCGCTGGGCTTCGAGTTTTGCACGATCGGTATGCAGGTCATATACGTAGTCAAGTTCTTCGCTGCCGAACGAAGATACTGTGATAAAGAGAAAAAGCCCGATATTAAGTATTGATTTCAACATAATATCACCTCCTTCCCCGGTTTAGATACATTAATTTCCCGGCGGTTCGCTTTACCTCCGGCGGAGCCCCGGCGCGCCCGACCACCTTTCGCAACTCAGACATCGCCAAATAACTGTTGCCGCTGTGGCGGGCCAGAACGGCCAGCTGCAGTCTGATATCGTCTTTATCAGGGTACTTGTCCGCAAGTTTTGAAAGGTAGCTTATGCCGCGCTGATACTGCCCGTCACGGATATAGCACATGTTCAGCAGCGCGATAGTTTTCGGGTCGATGTACTGCCCGGCTCCGGTAACCGTTTCCAACTGTTTTATCGCGGCGTCAAACAGTTCCTGCTTGTAATAGGCGTCGGCCAGATAGCGGCGCGCTTCGTAATCATTCGGGTCTAACTCGAGAGACCGGGTGAAGGCTCCCTCCATCTTCAGGTTGGTCTGCATGGAATTGTTTACCATGGATAATATTTTGCCGTAACACATCCACGCGGCTTTATTTTGCGGGTTTCGCAGAGCGGAAAATTCTGCCTTGGCCAGGGCGATTTTAAATGCGTCGGTGTCCTTTTTCAGTAAGGCTTGGTGGGCGGCTTCAAGTAAATCTGAGCTTTCTGGTTGAACCGGAATATCGGCGGGGCTGGAGGAGCTGATGGCGTTGCCATAGCTCTGACCGGTTCCGCGTTGGACGTTGGCCAGAGAGTATATATCGCTGAATTTACCAATATTCCCCTTTATCTTACCGACTCGCAAGCCTCGATAATGGTGCGTCGCAAAGAACTGCACGGAGTAGTTATCATTGGCGACCTTTTCCATTCTTTCTCTGAACTTGATGGCCGCGGCAGGGGAGTATCCGGCTTCCGCCAGGAATATCATGCCGATATAATCGGCTTCGGCTTCCTGGATGTCGGTGAATCGAATATGCTTGCTGACGGGCGCAAAAGCTCCGAAAGCGCGATACAAATTCTGGTTGCTGTTCATATTGGTTTGATAGAAGTTTCCTCCGTCTTCCTGAGACATTATCAAGTCGGAGATGCGTTCCCCGCCGTGACGCGCCGCGGTATGTGCTATGGCATGGGTAAGAACGGCGGCCAGTTCCGCATCGTTTTGCAGGTATTTGAACATGCCGGAGGAGATGCCGACCTTGCCGCCGGGCAGACAGAATGCCTCCGGCTCGGCTGTGTCAAAAACTACGAATTCCCAGGTACAGTGCTTCAGCTTTGAAGCGTCGGCCACGTTTTTGCCGACCCGGGTGAGGGCTTCACGGTAGCTGCGGTTAGCCGATTCAGGCTGCTTTTCCTTGAGCTGGTTCCAGGCTCGCTGTCCGAATTTTATTTCATCCTGCTGTTCAAGCAGCATGATTTGGGGTCTGCCGGTGTACGGGACCGTGTTGCAGCCGAATAGAGCAATTGCAATAAGCAGAAGGGAGAGAATGGGACAACAAAAATGGCTGATAAATTTCATATTTACCTCAATTAACAGTATTGAAAAATATACCTGAATAAGAGAATATAAATGAAATAGCGGCATAATTCAAACTATGATTATAATATTGGGCGGCTTCCGGTAAGATGTTTTTTTCAGTTTTTTCTCTGTTTTTATATAAGAGAGGTCGCGTGATGGAGAGAACTTTACCTCAAAAAAACTTTGATTTTCTTTTTGGGTGGCTTGTTTTTTTTTGAATATAAGGTATATTAAAAATTCTCTATGTGTTGGTTATGTAGTTTTGACCGACCGCCGGGATGTGTAATGTAGATCAGGGATTCTGACAAAGCGGCTGCCCCTGACAGGATGAGACATTCGCGGCAATATTAGAGATGTATGTAAAAAACAATTTATCAAAATTAAAAAAATTTTCTGAAAGGAAAGTCATGGCTGTCAGAATCAGACTGAAAAGAATCGGAACCAGAAATGCCAGTTGTTTCCGAGTTGAAGTTATGGACCAGCGTTCTTCTCGTGACGGACGCTCAATCGAAACCATCGGGTTTTACGACCCCCGTCACAAAGAAGAGAGAATTGATCTTGAGCGCGTGGATTACTGGGTAGGCAATGGCGCCCAGCCAAGCGAAACTGTCGAGCAGATCATCCGTCGCGTCCGCGAAGGTATCGTTCTGGCCGACATCAAGAAGCCCGAAAAGATTTCTCAGAAAGCCCAGGCGAAAATCGAAGCTGAAAAGAAAGCTGCTGAA
>MDTD01200754.1_pt1 | contig 11227 bp, 11 predicted proteins | sample 811221 | NCBI WGS metagenome assembly MDTD01 (sample SAMN05326646, study PRJNA326480) | marine metagenome | isolation source: seawater | place: Pacific Ocean: South West | collected 2011
ATTGTAATTGAAAAACTTAAAGAACAAAAAAATTTATTATTTAATAGTGAGCTAGTTCATTCATACCCTCACTCATGGAGATCTAAAGCTCCACTTGTTCACAGAGCCACACCACAATGGTTTATTTCAATGGAAAGCCATAAATTACGAGATAAAGCATTGAAGTCCATTGATGAAACCACTTTTTACCCTAGTAAAGGAAAAGAAAGATTAAAATCAATGATAGAAACAAGACCAGATTGGTGTGTATCTAGACAAAGAGTTTGGGGAGTGCCACTTCCAATTTTTGTGAACAAAAAAACAAAAGAAATTTTGGTTGATGACGAGGTTATAGAAAACATTGCATCAATTTATGAAAAAGAAGGCTCTGATTGCTGGTTTTCAGATGATCCACAAAGATTCTTAGGCAACAAGTATAAATCTAAAGATTTTGAAAAACTGAGAGATATTGTTGAGGTTTGGTTCGATAGTGGGTCTACTCATTCATTTGTTTTAGAAAAAAGAGATGACTTAAAATGGCCAGCATCAATGTATTTAGAAGGATCAGATCAACATAGAGGCTGGTTTCACTCATCACTATTAGAATCTTGTGGAACAAGAGATAGAGCTCCGTTCGAGTCTATCTTATCACATGGCTTTGTTGTAGATGGCAAAGGTTTAAAAATGTCAAAATCTCTAGGAAATGTAATTGCACCTGAAGATATTTTGAAAAAGTATGGTGCTGATATTTTAAGAATTTGGGTAGCATCATCAAATTATGCTGAGGATTTAAGAATAGACTACTCTATTTTGGATCAACACGCAGATTCTTATAGAAAAATTAGAAATACTTTCAGATATTTACTCGGAAATATAAATGATAATTTTGAAAGAATAAATTTAGAAGCGTTAGATGTAGATAAGTTACCTGAATTAGAACAACTGATGCTACATAAAATTTTTATTTTAAATAATAATTTTAAGAAATATTTTAACAATTATGATTTTCATAATTTGTATAAAGAATTACTAAATTTTTGTACTGTAGATTTGTCAGCTTTTTATTTTGATATTAGAAAAGATAATCTTTATTGCGATCCTAAAGATTCAAATAAAAGAAAATCAACCATTGTACTTCTTAACATAATTTTAAATACATTATTAAAATGGTTTGCTCCAATTTTATCATTTACAACTGAGGAAATTTTTAAGTTATTATTTAAAGATCAAAAAAGTATTCACCTAGAAAAATTTTTAGAATTTCCTGATAAATTTCATAATAAAAAACTTAGTGAAAAATGGAACGAATTAATTAAAATCAGAAATATTTGTAATGTAAGTATTGAAGAAAAAAGAGCTAGTAAAGAAATAGGATCAAGTTTAGAAGCAAGTTTAAAAATTGAATTAAGTCAAAAATTAAAAAATCTTACAGAAAATATAGATTTTTCAGAACTTTGTATTACTTCTAAAGCAGAAGTTAATTACAAAGATGATATTGAAACAAAAGCAATTACTTACAAGGCAAAAGGAACCAAGTGTGCAATTTGTTGGAAAATAAATGAAGGAACTTGTCCAAGACATCCCTAATGATTTTAAAAAATTTAAATAAAATTTTTTTATTAAATTCATTAATAGTTTTATCAATTTTTTTAATTGATAGACTTACTAAAATATATGTAATTCATTTAGATGAAAAATTTTTAGGATCTGAAATATTTTCCTCAAAATTTTTAAATATTAGAGTAATTTGGAATGAAGGAATTGCTTTTGGCCTATTGTCTTTTGATGAAAATTATTTTTATAATATTTTAACTGTTTTTATTTTATTAATAATTATATTAATTATTTTTATGGTTATCAAAAGTAAAGGATTTAAAAAATATTCATTACTTTTGATTCTTGGGGGAGCTTTAGGAAATGTCTATGACCGCATATTTACAAATGCTGTTCCAGATTTTATAGATTTTCATATTAATAATTTTCATTGGTTTATATTTAATGTTTCAGATATATTTATTACTTTAGGTGTAATTGGGATGATTATTCTAGAATTTACTGATAATAGTAAAAACTATGATAATTAAAATTTATAAATCTTTTGTTTATTTTATCTCAATTTGTTTATTATTTAGTAGCTGCTCTACAGTTCGAAAGGCTTTTGACCCAGAAAGAAAAAATAGTTCTGAAGAATTTTTGGTAGAAAAAAAATCGCCACTTTCAATGCCACCAGATTTTGAAAAATTACCGATTCCAAAAAATAATGAAGCTAATAATCAAAATGAAGAGAAAAATATTGAGGAATTAATTTTAACAAGCGATAAAAATTTAAAGGAGAAAGAGGTTAATGTATCTAGTGATGTTGAAAACTCAATCCTAGAAAAGATTAAAAAAAATTAATGTTAACCAAAAATATTAATTTTATTAATTTCAGAATTAAAAAAAAAAGTAAATTAATCACCAAAAAGTTAAAATCAATATTTAAAGAAAATAATCAGGTAATAAAATCTTTAAGCAATAAGTATAAAAATAGTTACAATATTAATAATCTTAAATTTTTTAAAAAAGAACTAGATTTCCGAATCATAGGGATGGGTGGATCAATTCTTGGTGCTAATGCTATTTATGATTTTTTAAAAAAAAACATAAAAAAAAAATTTTATTTTATCGATAATTTACAATCAAATTTTAATCATGATTTACGAAAAAATTATAATAATTTGATAATATCTAAATCAGGAAATACTATTGAGACAATAGTAAACGCAAATATTTTGATTAAAAAAAAAAATAAAAATTTATTTTTAATTGAAAATAAAAAAAATTATCTTCATTTAATTGCAAATAAACTCAAGGCAGAAATTGTTGAGCATAATAATTATATAGGTGGAAGATATTCAGTGCTATCAGAGGTTGGAATGCTGCCAGCAGAACTAATGGGTCTGAATCCAAAAAAATTTAAACAATTTAATTACTTAATAAAAAATAGAAAATTTATAGATAATCTAGTAATTAATGTTAATAATATAATTCATTTTATAAATAATAAAAAATTTAATTCGATAATCATTAACTACGACGAAAAATCTATAAATTTATTTAATTGGTATCAACAGTTAGTTGCGGAAAGTTTAGGTAAAAAAAGTAAGGGAGTTTTACCGATAATTTCAAATATGCCTAGAGACAATCATAGTGTGATGCAATTATACTTAGATGGCTTTAAAAATAATTTTTTTACTTTTTTCTATGTTAAAGAATATAACTCTCCAAAAATAAATAATACGAATATTTTATCTTTAAAAAAATATTTGAAAAATAAAGATATAGATAAAATAATTTTAGCTCAACAAAATGCTACACAAAATGTATTTAAAAATAAAAACATTCCTTTTAGAACTTTTGAGATAAAAAAAAGAGATGAAAAAACTTTGGGAGAACTTTTTACTTTTTTTATACTTGAGACTATTTTAATTGGAAGAATTTTAAAAATAAATACATTCGATCAACCTGCTGTTGAGCTTATTAAGTCAGAAACAAAAAATATTTTAATCAAGATATAAATTTCCAAAAATAATTTTAGAAATTCCATAAACTTTTTCTTCTATAATTTTAAAGAAGTTTGGAAATTCATCTTTTTGCGCTCTATGTCGATGAATAATTATTATTCCATTTTTTTTAATTAGCTTAATTTTTTTTATTGAAATTAATAATCTATTTAAATCATTTATTATGTATGGAGGGTCTAAAAATATAATATCAAATTTTTGTTTTAAATTATTCATTTTCAGGTTTTTTAAAATATCTACTTCAATTATTTTATAATTATTGGTAGATTTTAAGTTAAATAAATTTTTTTTTAAAATTGGTAATATTTTTTTATAATTCTCGACAAATGTTACATGTCTAGCTTTTCTTGATAAACATTCTAAACCAAAAGATCCAGTTCCTGAAAATAAATCTAAAACGTTGGAGCCCTCAAGATTAACCGAAAATTTATTTGAATGATTAATAATATTGAAAATGGACTCTTTTGATAAATCTTTTAAAGGTCTAGTTTCTTTATCATTTGGTCCAAGAATTTTTTTACCCTTAAAAATACCAGCAATTATTCTCATTTATCAATGACTTTATAACCGATATCTTTCCTATAAAAACCTTTTTTCCAATTTAACTTTTCTAAGTTTTCATGGACATTTTTTCTGGCATCAAAAAAACTATTTGAAAGAGAAATAAAGTTTAATACTCTTCCACTAGTTGCATAAATTTTATTTTCTTTTTTTTGGGTGCCTGCATGAAAAATATAATTATCTTTTTTTATATTTAATTTTTCATAATTATCTATAATTATATTTTTTTCATATTTTTCAGGATAACCATTAGAGCATAATACAACACATAAACTTTTTCTCTCTGTCCAGTTTATTTTGATTCTATTTAGTTTTTCATCAATACATGATTGAAATATATCAACTAAATCAGTATCGAGGGTTGGTAAAATTGTTTGACATTCTGGATCACCCATCCTTACGTTATACTCTATCAAAAATGGTTCATTCTTTATAATCATTAAACCGGCATATAAAAAACCTTTATATTTGGTTCCTAAATCATTAATTCCCCTTAATGTTGGTTCTATAATTTTTGTCAAAATTTTTTGCTCCAATTTTTTATTTAGTAACCTTGATGGAGAATATGCTCCCATCCCCCCAGTATTCTTACCCCTATCACCCTCTCTAACTTTTTTATGATCTTGTGCAGAGCCAAAGTATTTATATGTTTTCCCGTCACTGATAATGAAGTAACTCATTTCTTCACCTTTTAAAAATTCTTCAAATAAAATATTCTTTGCTATTCCAAATTTTCCAGCAAATATTTCTTTGACTGCTAAATACGATTCTTTTTTTTCTTTACAAATATAAACACCTTTTCCAGATGCTAAATTATCTGCTTTTATAACTAATGGGTGTTTTGCATTATCAATATATTTATAGGATTCTTCTGGACTTTTAAATATACCGAACTCTGCAGTGGGTATGTTATATTTTTTACAAAGATTTTTTGTGAAAATTTTTGATCCTTCTAGCTGAGAAGAAATTTTATTTGGACCAAAAACTTTGATATTAAATTTTTCTAAATAGTCTACAATTCCATTAACAAGAGGAACTTCAGGCCCAACAACAACGAGTTCAATGTGATTTATTTCTATAAATTCTTGAATATTTTTAAAATCATTAATATCAATAAATATATTTTCAGCAATTTCAGACGTTCCTGCATTTCCAGGTATGCAGTAAATTTTTTTTACTTTATTAGATTTAGATATTGAATAAGCTAGGGCATGTTCTCTTCCACCACTACCTAAAATTGCAATTTTCATATAATTATTTATATATCTTAGAAATGAAAAATAAATTAGCTAAATTAAAGTATTTACCAAATAACTTTAACATATTAGAAGTTGGTGATCATGTAATATGTGCTATTTCAGGTAAAAAAATCATGTTAGAAGATTTAACATATTGGAATGTTGATAAACAAGAGGCGTATTATTCATATGTTGAAGCTTCTTTAAAACTGGAGAAAGAAAATAATTAAATTACTCTTTCCAACGGTCGTGAGTCCAAATCCATTGATCAATATTTTTTAGTATCATTTTTTCAAGAATATTATTTAAATATTTTGTGATTTCAGAAATACTTCTAGATTTATTTATTTTAATTGGCTTCGAAACGTACATTTTAAAATAATTTGATTTTTTTCTTTCGATATAAATTGGTACAACATTACAACCATACTTTTTAACTAGCTGGGCTGGAATTGTTGTTGTAGTTGCGGGTTTTCCAAAAAAATTTGTCTTTTCTCCCTCCCTTACTCTTTGGTCAATCATGAGAGCAATTGAAGTACCTTTCGATAAATATTGTATAATTTCCCTCGACCCAGCTCGACCTTTTTTAATTTGATTTTTACAAATATCTCTAGTTCTAATCGTTTCCATTATGGTATTTAAATAAGGGTTGTTCAAAGGTCTATAAATAGCAGCACAATCTACTCCAGCTTTTTCAATTTGCATTGCCATTAACTCAAAGTTATTAAAATGACCTGATATAAAAACAACTTTTTCTTTATTTTTTTTTATATTTTCCAAATAATTCAGTCCTTCAATAGAAAAATATTTTTTTAATTTATTGTTTTTAAAATTTTTTAAATGCACATATTCCGAAAATATTCTCCCATAATTTCCAAGAACATTTGTTGATATTTTCTCAAGGTTATTTTTTTTGTCAATTTTAGCTTTTTGGAGATTACTAATTATTAATTTTTTTGATCTAAAAAAAGGGCCCACTAATATACCTATTATGTAACCTAATCTTGATGACGCTCTATATCCAATTATTTTAAAAATAATAAAAAAAAAAATTATAATAATATATTGGATTATATGTCTAACTTTTTTCATTAATTTTTTTTAAAAATTTTTTTAATCGGTTTAAGTTTTTTATTTTTAATTTTATTTTTAAAACATTGATATTTTTTTGTTGCTTTTTTGTTAATCGTAAAAAATCTTTTTCTGTTGTAATTATACTTAATTTATTTTTAATAGCTAAATTTTTTAGATTATTCACTGTATCGTCAGATATACTATAATGATCTGGAAAAATAAATTTTTTTTTAATTTTAAATCTAAATTTTTTAAGTGTATTTTCAAATTCATGAGGGTTTCCTATTCCACAAAAAAATAAAAATTTTTTTTTTAAATTATATTTTTGAATATTAGTAGGTTCATATATTGCTTCAAAAATCTTTGAGTTTTTTTTAAATTTTTTAATTGTTTTTTTTAATTTATCATTTTCCTTAAAACCATTTAGAAAAATTATGTCATAATTTTTAATCTCACTAACATTTTCTCTTAAAGGGCCTGCAGGTAAAAGAAAATTATTTCCGAAACCCTCAGAAGAATTTACACATACAATTTTAAGATCATACTTTATATTTTTTTGCTGTAAGCCATCATCCAAAATCGCAACATCAAAATTTTTTTCTGCAATTTTTAAAGCATTAATTCTATCAAATTTCGATATGATTTTGCCTTTTTTTTTTAGTAAATTAAATTCGTCTTTTTGATTTAAATATTTTTTTTTAATAAATACGGTTTTTAATTTTTTACTCAGTAACTTATTTATTTCGATTACTAAAGATGTTTTTCCAGTTCCTCCTACATTTAAATTTCCTACACAAATAGTTTTTATTTTAAATTGTTTTTTAATACTAAATTTCTTTAAAAAATTAATGCTTAAAGTTATTATTGAAAGAGGATAAAGCAAAAAAGAAATTAAATTTTTTTCGTTCCAAAAATTTGGTCTTTTTAAAATCATTAAATAAACTTTTTGATAATCTTAATATTTTTATTAAGAATCTTATCACCGTTATAATAAATTTTTTTTGTTTTCGTAGAAGAGAGTTTTTTATTTATTCTTGATAAAATTATCTCCTTCATTTTTGAAAAATTTGAAGTTGTATAAGATAATTTATTTTTTTTTAAATAATTGTATATTTCTTTAAAATTATCTGTATTTGGACCATTTATTATATAATTACCTAAACGAGCAGCTTCTAAGGGGTTTTGTCCTCCATGATTTATTACCGATCCTCCTATAAAAGCAACATTTGAAATATTATAAAATTTTGATATCTCTCCAAATGTATCAACCAAATATATATCAGTATTTTCTGAAATTTTTTGCTTTGTTGAATGCTTGACGACGTTTAATTTAAATTTTTTTAAATCATTAATTATGTTTTCAGATCTATCTACATGTCTTGGAATGATAATCGTTATTAATTTAGGTTCAAATTTTTTTAACTCTTTGTGTAATTTAGATATCAATATTTCCTCATTAGCATGAGTACTTCCAGCACACCAAACCTTAAATTTTTTAAATTGTTTTGATAAATATTTGTTTTTCAGATTTAGACTATTTTTTTTGCCATAATATTTTAAATTTCCTATAGAAATTATATTACTAGCCCCAAGAACTCTAAGATATTTTTTCGTTTCTGAATTTTGAGGAAGCACAAGAGTAATTTTACTGAATATTTTTTTTGCAAAACTTTTTATTATTATCCATTTTTTAAAACTTGATTTTGTAAACCTTGCATTTAGTAAAATTATTGGAACTTGTTTTTGTTTTAAATTTTTAATCATATTTGGCCAAATCTCAGAATCCACAAAAATTGCTAACTCAGGTTTCCAAATATTTATAAATTTTTTTGTTAAATAATTTGTATCTAGTGGAAAAAACTTATGAATTGTTTTTTTAAATATTTGATTTTTGAAAATTTTAGCTGAGCTAAGAGTAGATGTAGTTACAATTATTTTTTTTACTTTTTTACTTTCTTCTAACTTATATAAAATAGGAATAATACTCATTAATTCACCAACACTCACTGCATGAAACCAAATTGTCTTTTGAAAGTTTTTTTTTGAGTAGATACAATACTTTTCACTAAATCTATTTATATCTTCTTTATTTTTTAAAATTCTAAAAACAAAAATTAAAGGAGAAAATAAAAATATAATGTTTGTTAATATTCCGTAAATAAAATACATTAATTTTGTTTTATTTGTCTTTCATAAAAATTTTTATATATACTAGAGGTTAATAAAAGATCTTTATGATTTCCAGAATCTATAATTTTGCCTTGATCAACAACATAGATTTTATCTGAATTAAGAATTGTTGATAACCTGTGAGCAATTACTATTGTGGTTTTATTTAATGTAAGCTTAGTTAGTGCTTTTTGAATTTTTTCTTCAGTTTCTGAGTCCAATGATGATGTTGCTTCATCTAGTAAGATTATCTTACTTTTTTTCAAAAAAGCTCTAGCAATTGATAACCTTTGTTTTTCACCTCCAGATAATTTTACTCCATTTTCTCCAATCATTGTTTCGTATTTATTTTCCAAATTTTCAATAAAGTCTTTACACATGGCGTTGTTTGCTGCCGCATATACCTCCTCAAAGCTAGCATCTGGTTTTGCATATTTAATATTATTAAACACAGTGTCATCAAAGAGTGTTGTATTTTGATCTACAATTGAAATTTCTCTTCTTAAAGAATGAAGATTTATCTTAGATATATCTTGCTTATCAATTTCTATAGAACCTTCATTTGGAGAATAAATTCTAGGTATCATATTGAGCAAAGTTGATTTTCCAGACCCACTATGTCCAACTAAAGCTGTCATTTTTCCACCTAAAAATTCAGCAGATATATTTTTTAAAACTTTATTTTCAAAATTTGATTTATAAGAAAAATTAATATTGTTGAGTAGAATATTGCCCTCCTTAAAATCTAAGCTTTTACTGTTTTCATTAGATGCAATTTCAATTTTCATATCTATTATTGGTAAAATTCTTTTACCAGCAGCAAATCCTTGACCTATGGCAACGTTCACCTTTGTGAGGGTTTTGACTGGTTGATAAGCCAACATCATGGCAGCTAAAAATGAGAAAAAATTATTAATACCTAATTCTTCATTAATAATTAGTTTTCCAGAATAAAAAATTAATATTGCAATCATTATTCCAGTTAAAACCTCCATCACTGGAGCAGATCTAATATATACAGCAGCAATTTTTGCAGACTTTTCTTTGAGATTATTAACAAATGTATCTGATCTTAATTTTTCAAAATTTTCTCTTTGAAAAATTTTAATCACTTTATGATTTTTAAATAAATCAATTAAATATTTATTTAAATCTCCAGACCTTTCTTGGGCTTCAGTAGAAGCTTTGCCCATTCTTTTACCAAGAATTTTAGCAGTTATAGATGCTAAAGGTATCATAATAATTGCTATTAATGATAGTTTCCAGTTTTGATAAAACATTACTATTAACAATCCTAATAATGTAAGACCATCCTTGAATATACTTAAAAATGCTTCGGATAACATCTTTGTAATTTGCTGAACATCAAAATTTAGGTTTGAAATATATTTTCCTGAGTGCTTATTTTCTATCGTTTCTGTGTCTGCCGCAATCAAAGATTTAAGCATATCTATTTGGATTATCTTTTTTACTTCTTCACCGACATTTATCATAATTAATTTTGCAAAATAAAGTGATATACCTTTAGTTGTAAATGCTAAAATTATAGCAAACGGTATTAATAAGATTAAAGTTTGATCTTTATTTATAAAAATTTTTTCGATTGCTGGATCTAATAACCAAGCTGTTGCAGAGGTACTAATCGCAACTAATACTGATAATAAGGCAGCTAAAATTATTTTAATTATAAATTTACTTGTGTATTGGTTGTAAAGTCTTTTAAAAATATCAGAATTATTCATTTTATGTTTAAATTAGCTTTCCGATGAAAATATTTATCAAAATTATTATACCTAAAAAATTGTTACTTTTAAATTTTCTGAGACAATCAAATGTATTTGTAACATCTAATTTTTTTATTTGAAAAATAAAAAGTTGTACTACTGGCAAAATTAAAAAAATAAAATAATATACTTTAAAATTCATTTGAATTCCCACTAGTGTCAATGAGATAACAAATATCGAATAGCAAAATAGTAAAAATTTTTTTGGATCATTTTTAAATTTAATTGAAGCTGATTTTACTCCTATAATTTCATCATCTTTTATATCTTGAAATCCATATATTGTGTCGTAACCGAGTGTCCAAAATATGGCTCCTGTATAAAAAGCTATAGGTACTAAAGATATTTCATTTGATACTGAGATCCAGGCCAAAATTAAACCGTAATTAAATGTAATACCTAAAAATAATTGCGGCCAATAAGTAATTCTTTTCATTAAAGGATACGTAAATGCTAATGGCATTGATATTAGAGCCATAAAAATTGTAAATTTGTTAAAATTTATTAATACAAAAAAGGCTAATGCACACAGTATGATTGAATAAATTAGAGCAAGTTCCACTGATATTTTACCAGATGCTATTGGTCTATTTTTTGTACGTTCAACTTTTTTATCAAAATTTTTATCAACTATATCATTAACGATACAACCTGCTGAACGCATCAAAATTGAACCTATTAAAAAAAGTAAACTAAAAAAAAAATAATTTTTTAAATTAGAATTAAAGTCATAAACTAATGTTAGTCCCCAAATGCATGGCCAAAATAATAACATAAATCCAATTGGCTTTTTTAACCTTGTAAGTTCAATAAATAAGTTTAATTGGTTCATAATTTACTTGTAAATAACAAAGGCTAG
>MDTD01118228.1_pt1 | contig 11226 bp, 8 predicted proteins | sample 811221 | NCBI WGS metagenome assembly MDTD01 (sample SAMN05326646, study PRJNA326480) | marine metagenome | isolation source: seawater | place: Pacific Ocean: South West | collected 2011
ATACCCTCGTTAGAATAAAAGAAAATAATTCAGTAGAAGGGTTTGGAAAATTATTCCAAGTAAATTGATGCCATTTAGTAAAGAAGAGTACAAACAAAGATTAAAAAAAGTTCAAAAAATGATGCAAGAAAAAGGCATCGATCTTTTAGTTTCTCATGACACTAATAATATTAATTATTTAACAGGTTATGATGCATGGTCATTCTATTATGCTCAATGTGCTATTGTTCATATAAATGCTGAAGAACCTTTGTGTTTCGTAAGAGCACAAGATGCTGGTGGTGCATATATAACTACCTACTTGAAAAAAGAGAGTGTTATTGTATATGACGAAAACTACATTCATAAATGGCCAAAACATCCTTATGATTATTTGATTGAAATAATTAAAGAAAGGAAGTGGGATAAACATAATATAGGTGTTGAAATGGATGCCCATTATTTTACTGCATTTTGCTATGAAAAAATAAAACAAGGATTACCAAATGCTAAAATTAAAGATAGTGATCGTTTAGTTAATTGGGCAAGGTTAGTTAAATCAAATACTGAAATTAATTATATGAAATCTGCAGCAAAAATTTCAGAAAAAGGAATGAAAACTGCAATGGAGGTTATCAAACCAGGTGTTAGACAGTGTGATGCAGTTGGTGAAATTCAAAAAACTTTATTTTATGGAACAGAGGAGTTTGGTGGAGAATATTCAAGTATTGCAACTTTGCTTCCTACCGGAAAAGGAACTTCAGCATCACATTTAACAGCAACCCAAGATAAATTTGTAGAGGGAGAGGCTACAATTATTGAATTATCTGGAGTTTATAAGAGATATCATGCTCCAATGGCAAGAACAGTTCTTCTTGGGAAACCTAATCAATTAAAGATTGATACAATGAAAAAAACTATTGAGGCTTTAAACGCTGGAATTGGTGCCATCAAACCAGGTAATACAGCAGATGATGTTGCACAAGCTTTTTGGAAAATTTTAGATAAATACGGTATAGAAAAAAAATCAAGAACAGGTTACTCAATTGGAATTGGTTATCCTCCAGACTGGGGTGAACATACACTTAATATTTATAAAGGAGATAGGACAGTACTTGAGCCCAATGTTTGCTTTCATATGATAGCAGTGATGCAATTTGGAGATTGGGGCGTTGAAGCATCAGAGGCCATAAGGGTTACAGAGAATGGATCAGAATTGTTTTGTAACTTTCCAAAAGAGCTTCATATAAAGAGTTAATTAGCTATTGAAATCTATTTACACAAATGTTTTATATTCACATCTATGTCTAAAAATCCAGAATTTGTAAAATTTGATAAAGTAGATAAGAGTTATGACGGTAAAGTTCTTGTTGTTAAAGATCTTCAGTTAGATATCGCTGAGGGAGAATTTATAACAATGCTTGGCCCATCTGGTTCTGGTAAGACAACATGTTTAATGATGTTGGCTGGCTTTGAAACACCAACACATGGAGAAATATTGTTAGATGGTAATATAATTTCAAATATTCCGCCTCACAAAAGAGGAATTGGAATGGTTTTTCAAAACTATGCATTATTCCCTCATATGACTGTTTATGAGAATTTGGCTTTCCCATTAAAAGTGAGAAAAATTGAAAAAAATGAAATTGATAAAAAAGTTGATAAAGCATTATCTATGGTTTCACTAAGTGGATTTGAAGCTAGAATGCCAGCCCAACTTTCAGGAGGTCAGCAACAAAGAGTAGCAGTTGCTAGAGCCCTAGTATTTGATCCTGCTGTTGTGCTTATGGATGAGCCCTTAGGTGCATTAGATAAAAATTTAAGAGAAAGTATGCAATACGAGATTAAACATATTCATGAAAGCATTGGAGTTACAGTTGTTTACGTAACTCATGATCAGAGTGAGGCTTTAACAATGTCAAATAGAATTGCAGTTTTCAATGACGGTAAAGTACAACAACTATCAAGCCCATCACAACTATATGAGAAGCCAGTAAATTCTTTTGTCGCAGAATTTATAGGTGAGAACAATACTTTTAATGGGGAAGTAGTTGATATATCTAATAACAAATGCAGAGTAAAATTATCTAATTCAGATATTTTAGCTAATCCTATTTCTGTGAAGTCTAAGGGAGAAAAAACAACTGTATCATTAAGACCAGAAAGAGCATTAATAAATCCGAAAAATAACATGGATAATATGTTTACTGGAAAGATAGAGGAGGTGATTTATCATGGAGATCATACTAGGGTTAGATTAAGTCTACTAGGAAGCTCAGATTTTATACTAAAAGTTCCAAATAGTTCGTCAAATTTAGAACTAAAAGTAAGTCAGGAAATTAAAATAGGTTGGAATAGCATAGACGCTAGAGCATTGGATCCTAGATAAATTGCAAACCTAAAAGAATACATATATCAACGATAAAATGAGCTGTTGACTTCAACAAGTCTATTTGTTGTAATTTTGGTTATATAAATTAATTTTTATATCAACATTTAAACGGAGGAATAATGAAAAAAATAAGTAAATTAATACTAGCTATTTCTTTTGTGGTTTCGATTACCTCATCTGCATTTGCAGTAGTTGCAGTGTCTTGGGGTGGAGCTTATACAAATAGTCAAAAGCTAGGTTATGGTGATCCAGCGGCTAAGAAATTAGGTATACCGATTGATTGGGTAGACTACTCTGGAGGATTATCTGAAATAAAAGCACAAAAAGAAGCAGGTGCAATTACATGGGATATTATTGATGTTTACGCAATGGATACTCTAAATGGATGTGACGAAGGATTATTTGTTGAATTTGATTTCGATAAAGATTTTGGGCCAGCTCCAGATGGAACGCCAGCGTCAGAAGATTTTTTTGCTCCAATGCCTAGTAAGTGTGCAGTTGGAAATATTTTGTATTCTTGGACTTATGCTTACAACCACGATACTATCGGAAGCAAAAAACCAAAAACTATAAAAGATTTTTTTAATACCAAAAAATTTCCTGGTAAAAGAGGAATTTATAATAGTGCTTTAACAAATCTAGAAATAGCATTACAAGCTGATGGTGTTAATGTTGGCAAAGGTAATGGACTTGTATACAGAAAATTAGAAGCTGAAGGTGGAGTTCAAAGAGCTATGGATAAAATTAAAGCTCTTTGTGAAGATCCAAACGGTGGATGTGTATTTTGGTCTGCAGGAGCTAAACCACCTGAATTATTAATGTCAGGTGAAGTGGTAATGGCAACAGGCTGGAATGGAAGATTTTTCAATGCGATAATGGATGGTGCTCCTCTTACTCAAGTATGGGATGGTCAAGGTTTGGATTATCAGTATATGGTAGTTGTCAAAGGTGGACCAAACGAAGCTGATGCAATGAAAGCAATTAAAGAGATGATGAGCACTGAAGGTTTAGCAGGGTCTGCAAAACACATTGCATATGCACCTTTCAGAAAATCTTCTTTAAAAGTAATTGCTGACAATGAGCCTTGGTATAAAGATGGTAAAACAAATATGTTACCTGAAATGCCAACATCTAAAGAAAATACAAAAAAATATTTTTTAGTAGATGCACAATACTGGGCTGATAATGGCACAGAACTCGGGGAAATGTGGACAGCAATGACAGCTGGACTTAAGTAATTTTAGCTTTAAAAGTTAATTTTATAAACTAAAATAGGGCGGTTTAAAAACCGCCCTTTTTTTTATGAACTTAAAAACAGAACAAATTTTAACAACTGATGGTGTCCCCTTATCAATAAGTTTAAAAAAAGCTGAGAGAAAAAATAAAATTAAATCTTTTTTGCTTGTTGCTCCATTACTATTGTTTTTACTAATTACCTATATTTCACCGATTGGCGAAATGTTTACAAGAAGCATTGATGATAGGATGATTACTAATATGCTTCCTAAAACATTTAAGGCAATGGAAAATTGGGATGGACAAGAACTACCTTCAGAAGAGGTATATGCTAGTTTTTTATCTGATTATAAATTATTGGTAGAAAATAAAACCCAGGGAAAATTGGGTCAAAGATTAAATAAAGAAAAAAACGGATTTAATTCAATTCTTAAAAAACTAAAAAGAAAAATGAAAAAATTTGAGGAAGGAAATTATAAAGAACAAATAATTTCTGTTCATAAAAGATTTGCGGATGTTGCATATTGGCAAGCGATGAAGAGAACAGCTCCACCTTATACAATTGGAAAATATTTAAAGGCAGTGGATATGTATAAAGATCAAAATGGTGATATAGTCCAGGTTGAGGAAAAAAGAAGAGTATATAAAAAACTTTGGATCAGAACTTTAGAGGTCGCGTTCTTTGTAACCATTTTTTGTTTTTTTATGGGTTATCCAATAGCTCACTTGTTAGCAACAATACCTATGAAATATAGTAATTTGTTAATGATATGTGTTTTATTGCCATTTTGGACATCTTTACTTGTAAGAACAGCTAGTTGGATGATACTTTTACAACAACAAGGTTTGGTAAATGATTTTATAGTTATGATTGGTTTAGTTGGCGACGAAAACAGACCACAGATGATGTATAATAAAGTAGGTACATATGTTGCAATGACGCAAATATTGTTGCCATTTATGGTTCTTCCACTTTATAGTGTAATGAAAACAGTTTCCCCAAGCATGATGAGAGCTGGAAAATCACTAGGTGGAACACCTTTTGTATCTTTTTGGAAAATTTATTTTCCATTGACTATATCAGGTGTTGGAGCGGGGTCTTTATTAGTATTCATCTTAGCTGTTGGTTATTATATAACACCAGAATTAGTAGGTGGCGCATCTGGAACTCTTATTAGCAATAATATTGCTTATCATATGAAACAAACATTAGATTGGAGTTTTGCGTCCGCAATGGGTCTTATGTTATTATTTGGAGTTTTAGCTATCTATTGGCTTTATAATAAACTTGTTGGAGTAGATAATATTAAATTAGGATAAATTCTATGGCATTGCCAAAATATACAGAAACTAGATACAGAATTTGGCACTATATATATTTGACAATATGTACTTGTGTTTTTATTTTCTTAATAGCCCCTTTATTTGTAATATTTCCATTGTCGTTTAGTCATGATGAATTTTTAATTTTCTCTGAAAAAATGAAAAGATTAGATCCAGATGGTTTTTCATTAAGATGGTATAAAGATATGATATGGGGAACGAAAAATCCATGGGGATTAGCGGCTAAAAATAGTTTAATAATTGCTTTTTTCTCAACTATAGGATCTGTTATAATTGGTACTTTAGCTGCAGTTGGATTAAGCAGTAGACACATGCCATTTAAAGGTTTGATTATGGCAATATTAATTTCACCAATGATTATTCCATTAATAATTTCCGGAGTAGCAATATTTTTTTTTATGGCAAAAGTAGGACTAGCCGCAACACATACAGGAATCATATTGGCTCATATTATTTTAGGTACACCATTTGTTGTGATAACTGTCACAGCAACTTTATCTGGATTTGACCATAGTATAACTAGAGCGTCGGCAAGTTTAGGCAGTACACCTTTTAATACTTTTATGAAAGTTACTCTTCCACTTATTTTGCCAGGTGTTATTTCTGGAGGATTATTTGCGTTTGTAACCTCATTTGATGAAGTTGTAGTTGTTTTATTTTTAGCTGGATTAGATAACACTACAATACCTATTCAAATGTGGGTAGGGTTAAGAGAGCAGTTAAGTCCTACAATTCTAGCAGTAGCGACTTGTTTAATCATTTTGTCTACTTTAGTCTTGGTGACAGCTGAATTATTGAGAAGAAGATCTGAAAGATTAAGAGGAATTGCAAGGTAAAAATTATAAAGACTCAATAATTGTTGCAATACCCATTCCTAAACCAATACATTGAGTTGAAAGTGCATATTTTTTTCCTTCTCTTTTAAGTATTTCTGCAGCTTTACCTGTAATTCTAGCCCCTGTTGCTCCTAAAGGATGGCCTAGTGCTATTGCCCCACCATCAATATTTATTTTTTTTTTTCCATACCCAAATCTTTAATACAAGCTATAGATTGTGAGGCAAATGCCTCATTTAATTCTATAATGTCTATATCCTTAATTGTTAAGTTTGATCTTTTTAAAACCTTTTTAGTTGCTGAAATTGGTCCTAATCCCATATAATTTGGGTCACACCCTTCAACAGCTGTTGATTTAATTCTACCAAGAATTTCTAAGTTGTTTTCTTTAGCAAAATTTTCTTCACATATTAGTGTTATTGCTGCACCATCAGTCAAAGGTGATGATGTAGCTGCAGTAACAGTACCATTTAAATCAAAAGCCAATTTTAAACTGTCTAATTTTTCCATTGTGCTATTTGGTCTTATGTTTTCATCAATTTTACAGTTACCTATCTTTGTAATTTCGTTATTAAAATTTCCATTTGCTTGAGCATTTTTAGCTTTAAAGTGACTTTCGAGAGCAAATTCCTGCTGCTCGGTTCTTGAAATTTTATATTTTTTTGCAATATTCTCAGCGGTAATTCCCATTGAAAGATATAAATGAGGATTTGATTTATTCGAAACAGAATAAGGAAAAGGAAGAGGTTCAAAACCTATCTGAACTCTTGTCATGCTTTCTACTCCCCCACACAAAAATGCTTTACCAGAACCCATTGAAATTTTTCCTGCTGCAATATGTATTGCTTCCATTGAAGAACCACACCATCTATCAACAGTCATTCCAGAAGTTTTTATATTCAAATTAGACAAAAAGGTTACTAATCTTCCAATATTAAAACATTGTTCACCAACTTGAAAAGCACAACCAATTATTACATCTTCAATGATTTCTGGATTTATTTTAGATTTTGATAAAAGATTCTTAATTACCTCAGCCAATAGATTAATTGGCTTTACATCAATCAATCCCCCTTTATTTGCCATTGTAAATGGAGATCGTGAATATCCGGCAATTACAGAATTATACATTTTTAACTTTAAAATTCTCTTTATTTATATACTTTAATACGATGAATTAAGCAGGAATCTTGTCTTATTTCAAGTTTTTGGTAAATGACATAAAGAATTGTTTTATTTATGGAAATAAAAAAAGTTGTTGTGATTGGCTCGGGAACCATGGGAAGTGGCATTGCTGCACATTTATGTAACGCAGGAATTCCAGTTACTCTTTTAGATTTGACTACAGAAATTAGTGAAAATGCAAGAGAAAGAATCTATAAATCAAAACCACCTTTATTATTAGATAAAAGCAAAATTAATAATATTAATGTGGGTAATATTAAGGACAATTTGAATGTAGTTAAGCACGCTGATTGGATAGTAGAGGCAGTAGTTGAGAGAATAGATATAAAGCATAATATTTACAGAAAAATATTTAATAACAGAAAAAATGGAGCAATTGTCTCATCAAATACTTCATCTATTCCAATTAAAGTTTTGTCTGAAAATTTATCTGATGATGAAAAAAAAGATTTTTGTATAACTCATTTTTTTAATCCAGTAAGATATATGGGTTTACTAGAAATAGTTAAAAACGAAAATAATGATTTAAATAAAATAAATTCTCTAAAAAAATTTTGTGAAGTCGAACTTGGGAAAGGAGCCATAGTTTGCAACGATACACCAGGTTTTTTGGGAAATAGAATTGGTGTTTATGCAATGCAAGTAGCTATGACAGAAGCTTTCAGAATGAAATTGAGTATTGAAGAAGCTGATGCAATTTTTGGAAGACCTATGGGAATTCCCAAAACAGGTGTTTTTGGATTATATGATTTGATTGGGATAGATTTAATGGCAGATGTTTTAAAAAGTTTTATCAAAGAACTTCCAGATAACGATGAATTCCAAACTGTTGCTAAAGAAATTCCACTTGTAAAAAAACTTATTCAAGAAGGCTATACTGGTCGCAAAGGAAAAGGTGGTTTCTATAGGATTAATAAAAAAGCAAATCAGAAATTTTTAGAGGCAATTAATTTAGAAACTGGAGAATATTCTGAAGCTAAAAAAATTGATTTAGGAATTGAAACAGTTGATATTAATAATTTAATTAGTCGAAAAGATAGGTTTGGTGAATATGCTTGGATAGTAATTTCAAAAATAATAAAATATGCGTCCTCATTAGTGCCAGGGATTACAAATAAGTTTAATGATATTGATGAAGCTATGCGACTTGGTTTTAATTGGGCAATGGGTCCTTTTGAAATGTTAAAGTCTATTGGAGTTAAAAATTTTTTTGATAGAATTGATAATTTAGAGAGTAATCAATTTCTAGAAAATTTATCAAAATCGATGGATGAAAATTTTTATGGTGAGAGGCAATTATATACTGATATTCAAACATTAGCTAAAATTAGACCTGCTGCAGTTAAAATAGATAAAAATAATTCTGCAGAAATTTACCGTTTTGAGGAATTTAATATTGTTGAGTTCACCACAAAAGCTTGTGCATTAGATTATGATTCGATGGATGCATTAAAAAATGCAACTGATAAACCATTGATTATAATAAATGAAAGCATGCAGTTTTCTGCTGGAGTGAATTTAAAGTATACGATGAATTTTGCTGATAAAAATGATTTCAAATCAATAGAAAAATTTATCAAATATTTTCAAGATACTTGTAAAATTTTAAAGTATTCTGAATACCCTGTTGTTTCTGCACCATCAGGTTTAACACTAGGTGGTGGTTTCGAGGTTCTTGTACAAAGCAATTATGTTGCATCACACACAAACATTGTAATTGGACTAGTAGAGACGATAGTAGGCTTAGTTCCAGCTGGAGGAGGATGTAAGGAAATGTTATGGAGATGGTCTCAGACTGATGAAGCAAAATTGGACCCAGACTATGCCTCCTTAAAAGTATTTGACATAATAGGAAATGCAAAAACAGCCACATCCCCAAAAGAGGCCGAACCATTAAAATATTTAATGAGGGAAGATAAGATATTGATGAACAGAAATAGTCTTTTTTCAGAATCAAAAAATTTGATTGACCAAAATATTAAGTTTACGCCTCCTGAGGAATGTAAATTTAAGCTTTCTGGAAAACCTTTAAAAGAAAAAATGATTAAAATTTTAGAGAAGCTTTATAATGATAAGGTAATTTTAGATCATGGAATGTATGTTGGTACCGAACTTGCAAATATTTTAAGTGGTGGTGATACGACTATAGATAAAGTTTTATCAGAGGATGACCTATATAAATTGGAGTTAGAATCTTTTATGAAATTAATTGAAACAGAAAAAACAAAAGAGAGAATTAAACACACACTAATAACTGGTAAACCATTAATCAATTAACATTTTAAATGTATGTATAAAATCTGGCCTAGGTACAATAGGATACTTGTTTACAAACTTTACTTTCTCTAAAACCTCTATTCCATAGAGAACTCTTCCAACTGGCGTATATTCACCTTCAAAAAGAGGAATATCTTTGAGGATAATAAAAAATTGACTATCTTCTGTATCCACTTCATTATTTCTTGCAAAACCTACACTGCCTCTCTTATAATCAAAATCTCCTTCAAGTTCAGATTTGATTGTGCCAAGTCCTGATTTTCCTGAGCCCACTCTCCCATAATCTAGGTTACCTTTTTTTCCAAATTCTAAATCACCAGCTTGCACAAGTATATTTTCTATTACTCTATGAAATGCAACGTCATTATAAGCACCATTCTTAATTAAAATTTTAAACCTATTTACTGACTTGGGAGAAATATCAGGATAAAGTTCTATAATAACATTTCCACAATTAGTGCTAAGGACTGCTATATTTTGAGGATATTCGAATTGAATTTTATTAGGATTATAATTTTTAACAAATAAACATTTATTTTTTAAAATTACAAAAGATACAAGTGTGAACATTGCTAATGATACTAAAAATATAAGAATAATACGTTCTGATGTAGAAATTTTTATTTTTTTAATCATTGTCTAAAATTGAAAATTTTTATCTACTTTGTATATCCCCATTTTAATAAAATTTATTTTATTTTTTAAAATAGCATCATTTTCAAAAGTTAGATTTTTATCAATCATTATATGAGAAAATACCTCAGCCATATCTTCTGAAGCTATAGATTTTGAATATTCTGTAAGAAAACCACTAGTACGTAAATAAGTGTCTAATCCTAATTTTTTTGTGCAAGTTGAGCATTCAGAATACGAAAAATTTTTATCATTAAAATCTGACCATATCCTTTCATTGAAAATTTCGTCAAAAGTGTTCTCAATAATATGAAAAACCTCATGATGGATTGATCTTTTAAAATATTTTTTGTTAAATTTAATGTCTATAATAAGAGTTTTCATTTTCCCATTAGGAATGCCAGCTGTATTTATTCCTGAAACAAAAAGATTTTCACATAAAACAATATATTTAAGATTAATCTTTTTTAAAAATTTTTTACTATATTTATCTAATTCATTTTTAATAATCTTATATTGAGTATTCAAATCTGTTATAGAGGAATTTTTACAAACAATATTGTTACTTAAACCAATATTAAAAGCCTTTTTTGCGTATAAATATTTCAATTTATTATTTGTTTCTAATTTGTAAATTTCTAAGTTTGGTATTTTTATAATTTCATAAATTATATCTGATTTTGATTGGACGGATAACACTAAATAATTAACAATAAAAAAAAATATAAAATTTTTTAAGTTCATATAATTTCAAAATATACTAGTATCTCTAAATTAAAAGTATGTATCAAATTTATTAAATGAAAAAAGAGAGAAATAAAAACCCAATTCAACCAATAAGTGGAACTGACGTACCAAGATTTGCGGGCCCGTCAACATTTGCAAGATTACCAGAATTAAGAGATGTAAGAAGTTGTGATGTTGCAATTGTTGGCATTCCATTTGATGCTGGTACAAGTTATAGGCCTGGAGCAAGATTTGGTCCACAAAGTATTCGTCAAGCTTCTAGACATTTGAGAACCAATTATCATCCTAGCTATGATGTTGAACCGTTTAAAATTCAACAAGTGGCTGATGCTGGTGATATTACTTGTAATCCATTTAATATTGAGGAGGCTATAAGACAAATTGAGGTTGGCGCTACAGATTTACTAAATAAAGTAGATAATATAATTTGTTTAGGGGGAGATCATACTATTGCATTTCCTTTATTAAGAGCAATTAATAAAAAAAATAACGGACCTGTATCATTGGTTCATTTTGATGCTCACTTAGATACGTGGGACACATATTTTGGAGCTCCCTATACTCACGGAACTCCATTCAGAAGAGCTAGAGAGGAAGG
>MDTD01071867.1_pt1 | contig 11225 bp, 7 predicted proteins | sample 811221 | NCBI WGS metagenome assembly MDTD01 (sample SAMN05326646, study PRJNA326480) | marine metagenome | isolation source: seawater | place: Pacific Ocean: South West | collected 2011
TCGACGGCGACGAAGTCCGCGAAAACCTGTCCAAGGGTCTCGGCTTCTCGAAGGAAGACCGCGATACCAACATCCGCCGCATCGGCTACGTCGCCAAGCTGCTGGCCCGCAACGGCGTCATCGTCATGACCGCCGCGATCTCCCCTTACCAGGAGGTCCGCAACCAGTGCCGCGCGATGATCGGCGATTTCGTCGAGATCTACACCGAGTGCTCGATCGACGAGCTGACCCGCCGCGATGTGAAGGGTCTCTACGCCAAGGCGCTGTCTGGCGAGATCAAGAACTTCACCGGCATCTCGGATCCGTACGAAGCTCCCGAAAACCCGGAAGTCCAGGTCAACTCGGAGAGCCAGTCGCCCGAGGAATCGCTGGCCGCGATCCTGGAATACCTGGAGTCGCAGGGTCTGATCCCGGCAACTGCCGCGGCTAAGGCCTAGAATCTTCACCGGGGAGGGGTGAGAATCCCTCCCCAGAAGCCGGATCCTTCCGGCCTTTGCCTGGCTCTTACTGGTAGCCCAGGCTCGTGATGCACCGTCGAAACACCCGAACTCTCGCGCTTCTCACCCTGGTCGCTGCGGCTGCTGCGGCACCTCCCGCATCGGCATACATCGGGCCGGGCGCGGGCGTTGCCTTCCTTTCGGGTGGCCTGGTTCTGATCGGTGCGCTGTTCCTCGCGGTCGCGATTGTTCTCGCTTATCCGATCAAGGTCCTGCTCCGGGTCCTGACCGGCAAAGGGCGGATCAAAGGTGCGACCAAGCGGATGGTCATCGTCGGGTTCGACGGCATGGATCCGCAGCTCGCGCAGCGCTTCATGGACGAGGGCCGGATGCCCAACATGAAGGCGATCGCGCAGCAGGGGCACTTCTCGCCGCTGCAGACCAGCTGGCCCTCGATGTCGCCGGTGGCCTGGTCGAGCTTCTCGACCGGGGTGGACGCCTCGCGCCACAACATCTTCGACTTCATCACCCGCGACCCCTGCACCTACCTGCCGATCCTGTCTTCGACCGAGATCACGCAGGGGGAAAAGGCGCTGCTGAAGATCGGTAAGAAGGAGTTCTTCAAAAAGCCGACCGGCGGCATCCGCCTGCTGCGCAAGGGCAAGCCCTGGTGGGCGATTCTGGGCGAGAAGAAGATCTTCTCGAACATCATTCGGGTGCCCATCACCTTCCCGCCGGAGAAGTTCCACGGCGCCTGCCTGTCTGGCATGTGCGTGCCCGACCTCAAGGGCACCCAGGGTTCGTTCAGCTTCTGGACGACCGACGCCTCGCTGACCGGCCCCGAGGCCGGCGGTGATGTGAACATGGTGGGGCGGCAGGGCAAGATCGTGCGCTGCTCGATCACCGGCCCGGCCGATCCGGGCGCGGCCAAGCCCGAGCCGATGCGGATCCCGATGAAGGTCGAGATCCTGGTCGAGAACCAGAAGCTGCGGCTCACCATCGGCGCCAAGGGCCAGGACCAAGTCGTCGAGCTGGGCGTCAAGGAATACAGCGACTGGATCACCCTCGAGTTCAAGTCCAAGCACGGAGGCGCCAAGGCCGTGGGCATCGCGCGCTTCTACTGCATGGGCACCGATCCCGAGTTCGGCCTGTACATGACGCCGATTCAGATCGACCCGGCCAACCCGATCATGCCGATCGCGCACCCGACGGTGTACTCGATCTACCTGGCCAAGAAGCACGGCCCCTTTGCCACGCTGGGCCTGGCCGAGGACACCTGGGCGCTCAACGAGCGGGTGATCGACGAGGAAGCCTTCTGGAAGCAGGCGCTCAACATCTGGGAGGAGCGCCGTCTGCAGCTCTTCGATGCGCTGCAGACCACCAAGAAGGGTTCGGTCGTCTGCGTCTTTGACGGCACCGACCGTGTCTCGCACATGTTCCACCGCTACCTCGATCCGGAGCACCCCGCCAACGAGGGCAAGGACACCGAGTGGGGCAAGGACAAGATCGCCGAGATCTATCAGAAGGCCGACGATCTCATCGCCGAGGTCCAGACCAAGCTGGATCCCAAGCGCGATGTGCTGTTCATCATCAGTGACCACGGCTTCTGCCAGTTCCAGCGCGGCGTCAACCTCAACGCCTGGCTGCGGGACAACGGTTTCCTGGTCCTGAAGGGCGACGCCCCGGTCGACGAGGAGAGCGGCAAGCAGATCAGTCGCGACTGGCTGCAGGACGTCGACTGGTCGCGCACCAAGGCCTTCTCGCTGGGGCTGACCGGCCTGTTCATCAACCGCAAGGCCCGCGAGCGCGACGGCATCGTCGAAGAAGGCGAGGAGCTGCGCCAGGTCAAGAAGGAGATCCAGGACGGCCTGATGGCGCTCGAGGATCCGAAGACCGGCCAGCGCATCTTCCGCGAGGTCTTCGACGCCGAGGACATCTTCACCGGCCCCTACGTCTTTGAGGCCCCGGACCTGTTCGCCGGCTACGTGCGCGGCTACCGCAACTCGTGGAACTGCGCCACCGGCGCGGTGCCGGCCGAGGTCTTCAGCGACAACACCAAGTCGTGGTCGGGCGACCACTGCATCGATCCGCGCGAGGTCCCGGGCGTCATGTTCTGCGACCGCAAGATCAACACCGAGACGCCGGATCTGATGGACATGGCTCCGACGGCGCTGCAGCTGTTTGGCTGCGAGCTGCCGAAGTATCTGCAGGGTCAGCCGCTGTTCGGTGACCGCAAGCCGGACAAGAAGCCGAAGGACGCTCAGCCCGTCCCGGCCGACGACGATTCCACCAAGGAGGTCGCGTAGTCATGTTGCGCTCCGTCCTCTTCGCTTCGGCGGCGCTGCTTCTGACCGCCTGCGGCTCCAGCGAGCCTAGCACCGATACCCGCGTCGTGGTCTTCGGCGTCGACGGCCTCGACCCGGAGTTGCTGCAAGAGCGAATCGACCGCGGCCTGCTGCCGAACTTCGCCCGACTGGTCGAAGACGGCACCTTCCAGCCGCTGCAGACTTCCTGGCCGCCGCAGTCGCCGGTGTCCTGGTCGAACTTCATCACCGGCACCAACCCCGGCAAGCACGGGCTGTACGACTTCATCCACGTCGACCGCCACAACTACGGGGTGCTCAGCTCGATGTCGACCACCGAGCCGGTCGGGCTGCAGATCAGCCTGATGGGCTACGACATGCCGCTGACGGGCGGCGCGCAACTGAGCACGCGCCAGTTCCCGGCCTTCTGGGAGGTCATGGCTGACGCAGGCGTGCCGGTCTACGTCCACCGGATGCCGGCCAACTATCCCATGCCCGAGACCACCGCGGTCACCTTCCCGGACATGGGCACGCCCGATCTGGCAGGCGCTGCCAGCGGCAAGGCCTTCCTGTGGACCGAGCGCGCGGATCGCTCCGAGAAGGACAGCGATTCGTACTACATCCGCAAGGCGGCGGTGAACCGCCTGCCGCTGCAGATGGCCGGTGATGGTCGCGCGGTGGTCAAGGTGCCGCTGCGCATCTACGGCCCGCCGGATGCAGCCAAGTCGATCATCCGCAAGACCACCGAGAAGATCGAAGCCCTGGGGCGCGAGCGTCGCGCCGCCGAGGCGGCGGGCAACACCACCCGCGCCGCCGAGCTGGGCGTCGAAATCGGCGAGCTCAACGCGATGATGGCGGCCGAACAGGAGGTCTTCACGACCTTCGACGCCTACCTCGACTACACCGGTGCCGAGCCGCAGGTCACCGTCGAGATCGGCGACCACTACGGCATCGCGCAGGTCGGCGAATGGACCGGTTGGGTCCCCGTCGAGTTCTCGGTGATGGGGGGGCTGGTCGCGCTGTCCGGCTACACCCGCTTCCTGCTGAAGAGCGACGAGCCCTTCGAGCTGTACGCTTCGCCGATCCAGGTCGATCCCTGGAACCCGGTCTTCGACGTCTCGACGCCCTCGGAGGCTGCCGCCGAGCTGGCCGATGCGATCGGCCCGTACTACACGCAGGGCTTCCCGGATGCCTACAAGGCCTACAAGGCCGACCTGCTGAATACCGCCGAGTTCGTCTCGCAGTCGGATACGGTGCTCGACGAGCGCCTGGAGATGATGCAGTACGCCTGCGATCAGCTCGAGGAGAACGGCGGCTGCCTGTTCTTCTACACCGGCTCGCTTGACCTCCGCTCGCACATGCTTTGGTGGGCGCAGGATCCGCTGCACCCGCACCAGGAATCGGTGCCGGGCGCCGTCGAGGACCCGAACTTCCCCGAATACAGTCAGCAGATCGACCGCATCTACAGCCAGGTCGATTCGGCGCTCGGCAAGCTGCTCGCCCGCATCGAGCAGATGGAAGCCGACGGCAAGGGCCCGGTCGAACTGATCATCATGTCGGACCACGGCTTCGCGCCTTTCCGCCGCAAGATGCACCTGAACGACTGGCTGCTGAAGGAGGGCTATCTGGTCCTCAAGGATGGCGCCGAACCGGGCATGATCGCGGTCAGCGGCAAGACCGAAGACGGCGAAATCGACTGGGAAAGCTCGATCGTCGACTGGTCCAAGACCAAGGCCTACGTGGTCGGCTTCAACGGCATCATCCTCAACCGCGTCGGCCGCGAAGCCCAGGGCATCGTGACCGATGGCGAGGCCGATGCGCTGCTCAACGAGATGCGCGACAAGCTGCTCTCGCTGCGCGACGAAGACGGGACGCCCGTCTTCACGACGATCAAGAAGGCCACCGAGGTCTTCTCCGGTCCCATGACCGGCGTCGCCCCGGACCTGCAGCTCGGCTTCAACGTCGGCTACGGCGCCTCGGATGAGACCGCCGTCGGCGAGATCACCGGCGACGCCGTGATCGTCGACAACGACAGCCGCTGGTCCGGCTCCCACCTGATGGACCCCGAGCTGGTGCGCGGCACGATCATCGTGCGCAGCGGCGCCACCCTTTCCAAGGACCCCGCTCTGGAAGACATCACCGCCACGCTGTACAAAGCCTTCAGCGTGGTCCCGCCCGCGGACATGGACGGCAAGCCCCTGTTCTAGCGAGCACCCTCAGACCCACACGACCCAGGAGAAAAACCATGTTTGGTGGCCCCAAAGTCAAAGTCAACAAGGACATCCTCGAGCGCTGCAAGAAGGTCTCGGAAATCGCCGGCTACTCGTCGGTCGAAGAGTTCGTCGAGCACGTCCTCGAGAAAGAGCTGAAAGAGATCGAGAGCGCCGGTTCCTCCGACGCCGACATCACCGAGTCGCTCCGCGGCCTCGGCTACATCAGCTAAGTCCCAGCGGCTTCGCGCCGCGAATCGCACACCCGGTCATGATCGGAACCCTCATTGTCCTCGCCATCTGCGCGGCGATTGCCGGCATCGGCTACGCCGCACCCAGTGCGCTCAACCTGCTCTTTGACGGGCTGGATATGGCGCTGGGTTGGATGGGGCCGTTTCTGACGGTCACCGTGCTGTCCGCCGTGACCGGTGTGCTGTTCATCCTCGCCTTCCCGCACGTTTCGGCGCAGGGGGCGATCGTTGCGGTCAAGGATCGCATCAAGCACAACCTGCTGGGCATCCGCATCTTCCAGGACGATATGCCCACGGTGGGCAAGGGCGTGGTCGGCGCGCTGTTCTGGAACATCTGCTACCTCGCGCTGAACATCCTGCCGATGGCGGTGATGGCGGCGCCCTTCATGTACATCTGGTTCCAGCTCAACGCGCTCTATGCGTATCAGCCGCTGGAAACGGGCGAGCGCACCACGATCGTGGCCGAGTTTGATCCCAGCGTGAAGGCCCACGAGGTCCAGGTCGAGCTGCCGGATGGCCTCGAGCTGGTGCAGCGCGGCAACACCCAGAACAAGGTGGTGCTGGTGGTCGATGCCGTGGCCGAGGGCTCGCACGAACTAAGCTTCGCCTCCGGCGCGACGACCGTGACCAAGTCGGTCGAGGTCGCCACGAACCCGCGCCGCCTGGCTCGTTTGCGCACCTCCGAGCCGCTCACCAAGTTCACCGAGGCGAAGGATCCGATCGTCTACTTCGGTGACCCGGTCCTGCCCGCGACAGGCCCCGTGCGCACCATCACGGTGCCCTATGAGGTCCGCCCGCTCGGCTTCCTGTCCGGTGGCGAGATCTCGATCATGCTCTGGTTCGTGGTCGTCTCTCTCGCCGTCGGCTTCGGCCTGAAGGGCGTCTTCGGCGTCGAGATCTAGACCTCTGCTAGCCTGGAGGCATGCATCGCCTCCTCAACGCCAGCGCGCTCTTGGGTGCGCTGGCGTTTTCTTGCTCTGATCCGGAGCCGCGGACCTTCTCGATCTCGGAAGATCCACCTGGCGAATAGAAACGGGGCCCGCCGCGCTCCCGGCGACGGACCCCTGAAGCGAGCCTTCCCTACGGAAGCACTCGAACGGAGACGCGGTTGGTGAGATGGCCGCCGCCTGCCGCTCCGGATGGGTCGAGCAAGACGCCCTGGAGGTGCAGAGCGGTTCCGACGATGCCGGGGTGCTCGGGCACGGTCAGGCGACGCTGCAGACCGGTCAGGTTCATCGGCAGCGAGCCGGTGTCCAACCGCAGGCTGGCGAGGTCGAGTTGGCTGACACCCCATGGCGTGGGCGTCGCGCCGAGCGCGCTCGCGACGGCGACGCGTGCCTCAGCGGCGGGGCCGCGCAACGAGAAATCGAGCTTGGCGCCCGCCTGCGGATAGCCGGCGAGCCGGAGCTCCATCGGCCGCGTGTCGGCGCAGATCACGTCGCCGCCCGAGCCGAACTCATTGGCGTGCGCATCCTTGGTGCCCAGCGCCATGAGCTGACCGGTGGGGTCCATGTCGAAGCCGATGGCGCTGCCGGAGGTATGCAGCTGGGCGGTGAGCGTGCCGCTCGCGTCGAAGGCGAAGCCGGTCGGGGTGAGGTCGAGGGTGTCGCCCCACGAAGAACCGGCGACGATCTGGGCGTCCTCCGTGAGCGCCAGCTCCTGAGGCCAAAGCGAAGCCCCGTTGCCGGGTGCCTCAAACTTATGCCGCCAAAGGTCGCGCCCGGCGTGCAGATCGCGGGCACGGATGGAGCAGCTCTCGGAAGGGCTGTAGCGGCGAATCGAGTACGCCAGGTGCGAGCCGTCGGCATCGAGCGCCATCGGACCGGCGATCCGATTGCCTTGGAAGTCAATGCGCTCAGCCAGCTGGAAGTCCCCGGCGATCGTCTGGCGATGCACTTCCAGCCACGGTTCGCCGCCGATCGCAACCGTGGTGCCGTCCGCGGACAGCGCCATGCCGCCGAACATCGAGTGATGGGCGAAGGCGTGGATCGTGTCGCCGGTCTCGAGGTCGATCAGGTGCGGATCGAAGGCGAGGTCGATCAGCATCCGCTTGGCGTCCGGCGTGATCATGGCCGAGGTCGCCATGGAGACACCGAGCTGCCGCGTCAGCGCCTTCTGCAGCAGCAGATTGCCGTCCAGGTCGAAGACCCGCAGCATGACGCGGTCGCGCGTCGGGTGGCTGAACCAGGCCACGATGGTCTGCCCGTCGTCGCTGAGGTGCACATCCATCCCCTGCGAACCGTAAGCGTCCGCCTCGGGGAAGCGATAGACCCAATCCGCGGCGCCGTCTCGTGCTTCGCGCCAGACGTGCAGCTCGGGCTGGACGGTGAAGCTGGAGGCCGAAGTGTCCTCCTGCAGGACCATCGCCGCGAGCGTCTGCGCATGGGCCGCGGCGTCGACGCGCACCTGCCAGGTGTCCGGCAGCGGCATCTCAAGGATCGCTTGGGCGTCGGCGGTCGAGTGGACCGTCAAAGCCGGGTCGTTGTATTGCTGGCCGGCGATCAGCACGGCGCCATCGTCGCCGAGGGCGACGCTGGTGCAGATCCAGCGCGCGCCTTCGTCGTCGATCTCCCAGCGCACGGTAGGGCCGGACGGTCCGCCTTGAGCGGCCAGCAGGCTGGGCGCGGTCATGCCGCCCAGCAGGGCGGCGATCAGAATGGAGTGGGGGATCTTCATGTCAGCCTTGGATGCGGAAGGAGATGCGGTTGGTGAGAGCGCCGGCCGGGCGCCCGTCGTCGACGAAGCCGGCTTGGACGTGAATCGCCATGCCGTTCGCCGCAGGCGCGGTCGGCAGGCGGAGGTGGCGCTCGGCGGCCCCGTGATGCATCGGTACGAGCCCTTGCACCTTCGCCGTCGCGAGGTCGAGCTGGCTTACTCCCCATGGGGTCGCGCTCTGGCCGAGCGCCGAGGCGGCGACCACCCACGCCTGGTCATGGGCACCCTCAATTCGCGCAGTCAGCGTGTGTCCGAGGCGAGGAAGCCCGGTGACCCTGAGCGGGACGAGCCGCGTATCGGCGCAGACGATGTCGCCGCCGGTCCCGAACGAGTTGGCGTGCTTGTCCTTGGTCGCCACGGCAAAGACCTGGCCAGTCGAGTCCATGTCGCAGGCGAATGCCGAGCCATCGGTGAAGATCTCCGCCGTCACGCCGAGACCAGGCTGGAACGCGAAGGCATCAGGGATGAGCCCGTCCCCGTCGCCGTAGGTCGAACCCACGATCATCGCGGCGTCTTCGGTCATCTGCAGGCCAGTTGCCGCCACGCTGTCGTTGTTGTTCGGGGCCGAGAAGCGGTGCAACTCGATCGTCACGGCTGCGTTGACGTCGTAGACCACTAGGTCGAGTTGGTCGGCAGGCGAAGAGGTGCTCGCGAGGATTGCGAGATGGCTGCCGTCGCCGTCGAGCGCGAGTTGGCTGGCGTTCTGATGGCTCGGCAAGGTGTAGGTATCGATGCGTGGGAACTTTCCATTGGCATCCTCGCGGTGGATCCGGACCTCAGCCTCGTCTCCAATCGCGACCGTGCGACCGTCGCCGGAAAGCGTGTGACCGCTCCAAAGGCTGTGGTGTCTCCACTCCTTGAGCAGTTCGCCGGTCTCGAGATCGATCAGCTGGGGGTGGCCGCCGACATCCATGAGCAGGCGGCGCATGTCCTGCGACACGAGGACCTGCTCGCCGGCCGATGAGTTGAACTCTTGAGTCGTTTCGAAGGTGCCGCGGATGGTGCCGTCCACGTCGAAGACGTGGATCAGGTTGCGACGCTCCCTCGTGTAGGTGTTCCAAGCGACGATGGTCTGGCCGTCCGCGCTGACGTGGACATCCATGCCTTTGTAGAACCACGAATCCGCTTCTGGGAAGGGGAACTTCCAGGCTGGTTCAGGGTCGTTGGCGTCGTTCCAGAACCAGAGCTCGGGCGCCATGCTCTTGGTCGAACCCGGGCGGCGGTGGTGGAGCACCATCGCCGCCATCTCGGTACTGCGCTCGGCCGCGTCGACGCGAATCTGGAACGCGTAGGGCAACGGATGATCGAACAGCGCCTCGCCTACGATCGACGAGTAGACCGAGATCATGGGCTGGTTCAACTCCTTGGCAGAGATCACCGTCGCGCCGTCATCGCCGATGGCGACGTCCGTGCCGACCCAAAGGGCAGCGCCGTCGTCGTCCTGCCAGCGGACGGTCGGGCCGAAGAGCGGGTCTTGCTGTTGAGCCTTCAACGGCGGGCTCAGGCCGATCAGAATGACGCCGCAGAGCGCTAAGAGGGTGCGGGAGCAGAGGTGGGGCATGTCAGGGGTCGCGCAGGTCGGATGACCGTCGCGTCCTGCACAGACGCAAGCGCCGTGCCAGCGCTCGCGGACCGGGCAAGTTCCCGAACTCCAGGAACTTCGGTCGATTGCCGTGCAGATCCGCACAGGCACGCACAGCCCGCGCCTCTATCCTGGAGGCGTGAAGCTGCACACGAAGATCCTGCTCTTCATGGCGCTGGGCGTTGTGGTCGGTCTGATTCTTCAGGCCACGACTGACGCGACGTACATCAAATCGTCGGTGTCGATCATCAGCGGCGAGGAATACGTGCGCGAGGTGCTCGATCCGAGCTCGCAACGAGCTCGCTGGATCGCGCCCTTCGACATGATCGCGACCATCTTCATGACGCTGCTGAAGATGCTGATCGTGCCGCTGATCCTGACCAGCATCGTGGTGGGCGTGGCTTCGCTGGGCTCCGGCAAGGACTTCGGCCGCCTCGGCGCCAAGACGCTGGGCTACTACATGACCACATCGCTGCTGGCGATCATGACCGGCTTGATCGTGGTCAACATCCTGCAGCCGGGGGTGGGGGCCAATCTGGGCCTGCAGATCCCCGAGAGCTTCGAGCCGGCCAGCGGCTCGACCTTCGCTGACATCCTCACTCGGATGGTCCCGGCCAACGTCTTCGAGGCCCTGACCCAGAACGGTCAGATGCTGCAGATCATCGTCTTCGCGCTGATCTTTGGCTTCTTCGTCGCCCGCACCGGCGAGCCGCACGGCAAGCGCGTGCTCGACTTCTTCGAGTCCGCCTTCCAGGTCATGATGAAGGTGGCCGACTGGGTGCTGTCGATGATCCCGTACGGGGTCTTCGCGCTGATGGTGAAGGTGGTCGGCGAGACCGGCCTCGAGCCCTTCAAGGATCTGCTCTTCTTCATGATCGTCGTCGCGGGCACGCTCAGCCTGCACGCGCTGGTCACCCTGCCGCTGCTGCTGAAGTTCGTCGGCAAGATCAGCCCGGCGGGCTGGGCCAAGGCGATGTCGCCGGCGCTGATGACCGCCTTCTCGAGCTCGTCCTCCTCGATGACCCTCCCGGTCTCGATGGAGGCCGCCGAGCGCCGCGGCGGCGCCAGCAACAAGACCGTCAGCTTTGTCCTGCCGCTGGGCGCGACGATCAACATGGACGGCACCGCGCTGTACGAATGCGTCGGCGTGCTGTTCCTGGCGCAGTACTACGCCAACGCGTCCCCAGCCTTTGATCTGACGCTGGGCATGCAGTTCTTCATCGTCATCACCGCGCTGCTGGCCTCGGTGGGGGCGGCGGGCATCCCCTCGGCCGGCCTGGTGCTGAAGGCGATGATCCTGAAAGCGCTCGGCCTCCCGGACGACGGGGTGCTGCTGCTGCTGGCGATTGACCGCCCGCTCGACATGATGCGCACCGCGGTCAACGTCTGGTCGGATAGCTGCGGCGCGGCCATCATCGGCAAGTCGGAAGGCGATAAGATTCTCGCCGAGCCGGTCCCAGCCGGCTCCGCATCGCCATGACGCACGACGGCAAGCCCGACGATCCGGACGACTTCGACCCGCGAGATCTCTTCGGCGGCGTCGACGACATCGACCTCCCCGACGACGGCTCGGAGGTCCACGAGGCCCTGCAGGAGGCGGCCTCGGAGGTCGCGGCCCTGCCCGCCCTGAAGGACGGCGTGCCGCCGCAGGTGCTGGTGGTCTTTCCGCTGCGCCGCTCAGTGCCTTTCCCGGGGCTGATCATGCCTGTGGTCGCCGAGGCCGGCCA
>MDTD01099239.1_pt1 | contig 11225 bp, 10 predicted proteins | sample 811221 | NCBI WGS metagenome assembly MDTD01 (sample SAMN05326646, study PRJNA326480) | marine metagenome | isolation source: seawater | place: Pacific Ocean: South West | collected 2011
AGATGTTGTTAGCTCAAGTCGGTTTAGAAAACATTTTGGACGTTCACTACAAAACATACTCTAGTGGTATTAGCGCTCCTGGAAGAAATCTTATTCTTACTTTGCAGGCCTCATTTTAGCGCTTTCTAGCACTAATTGCAACAATTGCATTTTGTCCCTTTTGTCTTTTCCAGGATTGAACAAAAACCCTTCTATAGCAAGAATTCTATTACTTGTTGTGTCTTGAATAAAATGAGCAATAAAAGGACCTCCCATAAATGCATTTTGCATTTTCCACAGCCCTTTAATTTCCAATGCATTGCAGCCCATGCTTTCTATGTGTTTAATCCAAGGTTGGTAGTGTTGTGTTTCTACAGCCATGTAGCTTCCTGTTGTTTCTCCTTGCACATACTGCTTCGCCAAAGAGTCTCTTTGTGCTAAAAGTTGCCATGTTGTAAAGGGTGTTTCAGGCTTTATTTCGTAAATAAGAACACCTTGAATAATTTCTTTGTCTTTAGGGCTATACTCTATCCAGCTGAAATCTGTAGTGTCTAGCACAAGGGTGAAATCTTTTGGAACGTTTAGGTCGACTTTATGTTTTTGAAAAACTTTCTCTAAACCTGTTTGTAGCACCATTTGCGCTCTTAAACGCTCCTTCTCATATTCTTGAAATCTATACGCTATTACGGAAGCATATTGCTTTAGTAAAACCTTTAATTCTTGCGTATTTTGATAGGTGACTAAAGCCATGAGCTGCCCTTTAGCATTGGTGTTTTCTTGAAAGCCAACAGACGCTTTATTTCCTTTTTCGAAAAAGAGAAGATTTCTATGTGTTTCAAAAATTCTCGTAAATGCTTTGGGTGGTATTTGCACTAAATCAAAAATAGATTCTTGCCAAGGGATTCCTTGCACCTCTGCGCCCAACACAGCTCGTAATGAATCTCCTACAGCTCCCTGCCACAAATGTTCTTCTAAAACAATAACAAGCTCATTAATACCGCCTGTCATACTTGGCAATGTGCTCACATCTTTCTGACCATTTTCTTGACATGAATAAAACGTAAAAAGTAAGATTATACAAGCGTATCGCATCAAATTTTTGGTATCTGAATTTTAATTCCCGGCTTTAAGTCGCTGGCTGAAATATTGTTTAACTTTTCTATTTGACTCACAGAAACTCCAGAGTATTTTTTAGCAATTCCCCACAATGTATCTCCTGATTTAACAGTGTATTCTATCGTTCCCTTGGATGAGCTTGTTGTTTTTGTGGCAGGAGCAGCATCAGGATTGATGTACACAACTAGCTTTTGTCCTACTCGCAAATTTGAGTTTTTCAAGTTATTCCAGCTCATTAAACGGCTAACCGAAGTATTGTATTGTTTTGCTATTTTACCTAAATACTCTCCTTTTTTAACTCGATGAATTGTTGGCGCATCTTCTTCTACATAAGGTTTTTGCTTCTCTGTGCTGATAGCATAAATTTGTTCTTCATTCGTGATGAAATCACCCATTTTTGCTCGTGGTAATTTCAATAAAGCAGTTTTATTTTTTCCTACCGGAATTAAGTCTTTTTTATACATCGGGTTTAACTCTTGTAATACCGCTAAAGGTATATCTAAGGTCTCTGAGATTGTTTCAAAAGCCATGCTTTGCGTAATGCTAATCGTATCTGTTTCTGCTTGGGTATAAGGATAAGGTGTAGGGTATATGTTATGTGCAGAAGCATAGTTCATAATATAATTGACAGCTATAAACTTTGGCACATAACGCTGTGTTTCTGTTCTTAAAAAAGGGCGTACAGACCAATAATCAGTAGCTCCTGTTCTTCGCATAGCTCTCGACACATATCCTGGTCCACCATTGTACGCCGCTAAAACCAATTCCCAATCATTAAACATTTTGTAGAGGAAAGTAAAATACTCACAAGCCGCAATAGTAGATTGTATTGGGTCTGAACGTTCGTCAATGTAGGAGGTTACTTTCAAGTCGTAAATTTTACCCGTATTATACATGAATTGCCAAAGACCGGTAGCTGCAGATCGTGAGCGTGCGTGTGGTTTAAGAGCTGACTCAACTATTGCCAAATATTTAAATTCTAGCGGCAAATCGTACTCATCCAGAACTTCTTCAAATAATGGAAAATAATACTGAGCTTTTCCTAGCATTTGCGACACATGCTTTCGGTAAGTATTTGCATAACGATTGATTTCTATTTGCACCGCTTGATTGTAGTGCAGGTTAAATGGTGTGTGCTTGTTCATTTCTAGCAGTCGTTCTTGATAAATGCTGTCCTCAAAAAAAGGAACGCTGTCTGGCGTATAATTCCATGTGTTTAACACCTGTGTGTCTGCTTCCACCAATTGATACGAACGCATTTCTAAAGCTAATAAAGAATCGTGTCTTGCGAATTTTGGATTATCGTTTTGCCAACTTACAACTGTGTCTGCTTTTATAGTTTCGTTCAACTCACATGCTGCAGGATTTTGCACAGAAAAGGCGTCGTTGGCAAATGCTAAAATTGAGCAAAACAAAAATATCTTAAACCATCTCATAATCAGAATTATCCCCTTTAATGTGGATGTTACAAATTTGCTATAAATGATTGTTATCTCGAGGAGATTCCTCCTCAAATTATGAACGATTATTTGTTCATTATCTGATGCGAAAAAGCCAATAATTCTTTGTCATTGAAATTTGGCCCCATTAGTTGAATGCCAAAGGGCAATCCGTTAGAATGCCTGCCTGTTGGCAAAGAGACTGCGCAACAACCAACAATATTTGCTTGTACAGTAAAGATGTCTTCAAGATACATTATTGTTGGGTCTGCTGTTTCTCTATCTATTTCAAAAGCGGTGTGTGGGGTAGTTGGTGACAATATAAAATCGTAAGATTTGAAAATATTATTAGTCTTATCTTGAAGTATACGCCTTACTTTCTGTCCTTTGTTATAATATGCATCATAATATCCTGAACTAAGTACAAAGGTTCCGAGCATAATTCTACGCTTTACCTCATCTCCAAAACCTTCGGACCTAGATTTAGTATATGTACTAGGAATGTCTGTAGCTAATAAACTTCTATGCCCATAGTGAACGCCATCAAAACGCGCTAAATTAGAAGATGCTTCTGCGGTTGTTAAAATATAATATACCGGAACCATATGGTCTAAATATGGGAAATCTATCGGGTCAACAGTATGTCCTTCGGCTCTAAGTTGATCTATTTTTTCTTCAATATGTTTTTTAATTTCAGGGTCTAATCCTGGGTTTTCCATACAATCTTTGATGTATGCAATTTTAACACCTTTTTTATGTTTTAATAATTTAGAGTATGTTGGTACTTCTTTTTGTGAAGCTGTGCTGTCCTGAGCGTCTGCGCCAGCCATTACCTCCATTAGTAAGGCGGCATCCTGAACGTTGTGTGTAAAAGGTCCTATTTGATCAAATGAAGAAGCATAGGCAATAAGTCCCCAGCGTGACACTCTTCCATACGTCGGTTTATATCCTACCACACCACAAAAAGATGCTGGCTGACGAATAGAACCTCCAGTATCACTACCTAAAGTTGCTAAACACAAGTCGGCTGCTACAGCTACCGCGGAACCTCCCGAAGAACCTCCTGGAACTTTAGTGCTATCTATATGATGCAACACGTTTCCATAAGCAGAATTTTCGTTGGAGCTTCCCATCGCAAACTCGTCACAGTTTGTGCGACCAATGATGATGGCATCTTCAGCCAATATACGCTCTACAACTGTAGCGCTGAACAAACTTTCAAAACCATCTAAAATTTTAGAGGATGCTGACAAAGCGTGCCCTTTGTAACAAATGTTGTCTTTTATCCCTATTACCATTCCCGCTAAGCGGCCTGCAGTGCCGGATTGAAGCTTCTTGTCAATAGTTTTGGCGCGTGATAAAGCTTCTGCTTCAAAAACCTCTAAAAAAGCATTTAAATACTTTTTTTCTGCAATACGATTAAGATATGCTTGCGTGAGAGAATGGCAGCTTAAAGAACCGTTCTTCAGGTCTTCCTGTACAGCTGCTAAAGAGCGATAGGTTTTCATATAGATGGAAATTTATTTTTCCTCTTTATTGTCGTCGTTTAGGTCTTTTGAAGCGTTTTTAAACTCCTTCATCCCTTCACCTAATCCTTTCATTAATTGGGGTAATTTTTTGCCGCCAAAAAGAATTAAGACTACCACAATAATCAAAACTATTTGTGGCCATCCTATCATTAAAAATGTTGTTGAAATCATGTTTGAATCAATGTTCAATTAAATAAACAAAAGTAGCTAAATTTTACTTAATACGCTCGATACAGCCATTGTGAAGGATTTAACTTTTTATTGCCGTTCCAAATTTGTAACTCTGTTATTGTTTCGTTGTTGCTGGAGTTGGTAAAAACCAACCCTATTTCCTGTTTGGTTTTTAAGGATTGGCCTACAGTTACAAATACATCGGAAAGATTGTTGTAAACACTAAAATAATCGCCATGACTAACAATAATTGCTTTTCCTGCTCCCGGGATATTTAGGATGCGACTTACTGTACCGTCAAAAATAGCTCGAACAGAAGAGCCTTTTTCTGTTGTTATTTTAATCCCGTTGTTATAGGTTTCAATGCCTGCTAATACAGGATGTTTTTGTTTTCCAAAACGTTCTATGATCACACCTCTTTCAACTGGCCAAGGAAGTGTTCCTTTATTGTTTGTAAATTTTTCAGCTAAATCTTTTTGTTCTGGGGTCATGCTAAAAGAAGGTGTTCCTGTAGAGGCTGCTACCTCTTTTGCTTTTCTAATTTCTTCTTCTATGATTTTTCTAATCTGAGCGTCTAATATTTTAGACTGTTGTTCTTTTGTTTTTAGCTCAGTTTTTAAGTGTTTCTCTTTTTTAGCTAATTCATTAACAAGAGATTGTTGTTCATCTTTTTCCGAATCTAGCTGTTGTTTTTCACTTTCTGTATTTACTAACGCTTTTGTTTTTTTATTTTTCTCCACTAAAAGCATTGCCTTGCTTTGTTTGAAAGAGAGTAACTCCCTTTCTAGCTCAGCCTCTTTTTCTTCAATCAACTTTACTTGTTGCTGTCTAAATTGACTGTATTGCTGGAAATATTTAATGCGCTTGTACGCTTGGTGAAAACTATGTGCTGAAAAAATAAACGCTAAACGATCATAGGCCCCTCTGTTGTGATAAGCATGATAAACTAATTTAGCATACTCTTCTTTTAAGGATTGTAATTCTACTTGCTTCTGCTTAATGCTTTCTTCCGTGACAAAGACCTCTTGTTCGAGTTGTTGAATCTGTTTTGAGTACAGCCCGATCTCAATTCCTAAAGTAGTGATCATTTCATTTCGAGAGGTAATTTTTCGCTTCAAAGTTGAAAGGGTGTTGATGGAGGAGTTTTTTTCTTTCTTCGCTTCGTTTAACAACTCGTTTGTTAACTTAATTTCATTTTGAAGCTGCTCCTTTTTGTTTTGTAATTCCTCCTTGCTTTGAGCAAAGACAATCGCTGAGAAAGTACAAAGCAGCACACAAATGATATGTTTAGTCCATTGGAACATAGCTGTCAGGAATATTGAAGTTTACTTTTTTAGGGGTATTGATATTCACTTTTGAGTAAGTGAAATTGGCTTCTGTTTGTTGATCAATGTTAGCTAACAAAAAATTGAGTTTTAGAGGAACCCATCTTTGCGCGTACTTCTCGTACTCTAAATAACGAATTGTAAGAGATTGTTCCAACACATCTTCTAGTAAATATGTGTCTATCAAAAATCGACTATCAATCCATGCTTTAGATTGGGGGGTTTGTTTTTTGCTTTTATTAAAGAGTAAATATTTGTTCTCTGAAATTATAGACCTCATTTTTTGGTTTTCAAGTGAAATTTGTCCCACCAAAATACCCTCCAATTGTTTGTAATTTGCAGGTATTCCATAAACGCTTTCAATGTCCTCAAAATCTCCTATCCAATATGTTTTATTGATTCTGCTTATTAGTTTCACGCTGTCTGGAGTAATTTGAATGCGCGCCACCTCAATACCTAAAAGCGCAGATACCGAAAGCCAAATAACGCTGTCTTTTCTAATTCTTAAATTAGCCGAAACAGGAGTGTCCGCTCCGTTTTTTTCTATCTTTCCGCTGAGTTTGGCCGTAAACCAATTGTAATCTAAATGATTTTGATTTACTTTTTTAACAATCAATTTAGACGAGTGATTTTCTAGAGAAGAAGAAGTAACAACATCTTTATTGCTTCCACAAGCAAAAAGAAACAAGGTTAAAGCAATAATCCAAAGCTTATTCATAGAGTTTTCGCTCGTTTATTTTTTGTTCAATGAAGGGTGTTTCAGATCCTAATTCTTTCGCTTTTTTCCATTGCTCTACCGCCCTAGCGACTTTACCAAGCTGATACAAAACATCACCATAATGCTCTACAATTACAGCGCTTTGATTACCCCCGCTTGTCAATGCGCGTTCTAACCACTCTTGGGCATTATCGTATTGTCCTTTTTGATAAAACACCCACGCATAGGTGTCTTCGTAAGATGCTATTCCCGGATTTAATGCTACACACACCTCCATCATTTCTAGCGCCTTATCTAAATTCTTTTTTCGAAGTGATAAATAATAACTGTAATTATTTAGCACATAAGTATTAAGTGGTGATAATTCTAACGACTTGTCATACGAATCATCTGACATCATATGATTCTTTTGAGCATGATAAGCATCCCCTAAGGATGAGTAGAATTGTGCTAATAATTCGTTGTTTCCAAAAACCATAATTTTACCTGTGTTCAAAACAGTAATGGCGTTATCATACAATTTGATTTGAATGTACGACATCCCACTCAGCAAGTAAGTGATAGGTTGACTGGGAAATAACTCCATTGCTTTTTGCGCATAGGAAGCAACAAGTTCATATTCTTTTAAGTCAAAACAAATAATAAGCAATTGCTGCCAAATAGGAAATCTACTTTGATCAAACTGAAGCGCTGTTTCAAAAGCTTCTTTTGCAGCTTTTAAATCTCCTTCTCTGAAATGGTAATCTCCGGCAATAGTATGTGGCTTAGCATCGTTTGGGTGACTCTCCTTTAGAATTTCTACTAAATCGAAGGCGTCCTTTTTTAGCGTGCTGTCTATCTGAGTGATATCATAATACGTTATAAGTATTCTCATTTTTGAATCAATACTTAGGCCGCTACTTGAAAAGGCGATTTTTAATGAGTTAAATGCTTTTTTAGTTTCTCCATTATTTCTGTATAAGTCCGAGAGCGTGAGATGAGCTTTTCCGTTATTTGGAGCTATTTCTAAGATACGCTCCAATGCTTCAATCGCTTTTTTTTGGTTTCCTTCTAGCAAATATATTTCAGCAAGTAAGCTGTAGGGCTTGGGGTTTTTAGGTTCAGATACAATCCATTTCTCTAATTCTGTTTTTGCTCCTTTTTTATCTTTTAATTCAAGGTAAATTCGATGTTTTTGCATAATCAGCATTTCATCAACACCTATATATTGTTCCATATCGTTATATACCTCTATTGCTTTTCGTAACTGTTTATCCAACAAATAAGCGCTTGCCAACTGAAAATGCCATTCTTCGTTCCCCGGATGTTCTTTTAATAATTTTTTATAGGTGATAATAGCTGCTTTATATTTTTGATTTCTGACATACACATCTGCCAATAGTTGCTGGTACCAGATGTTTTCCTGCTCTATTTCGCTAGCGCTTTGAATAAAAAATAGAGCATCAGAATACTGACTAAATTCACAATAAATCATAGCTAGCTCGTACATAGGAGCAGCCTTACTTCCGTCTAGCTTTATGCATTTCAGAAATTCCTCTGCTGCAGACTCTAGATTTCCAAGTGCTTTTTGTCGAAGACCATTGAAAAATGCCATCTCATAATTCAATTTTTCTCGATCGCTAGGCTGGCTTTTCTGCGTACTAACTTTTCCTTTTGTTCTTGGTCTTTTTTGCGCTTCTGCTACAAAAGAAAACCCAAGCAAAATCACTAATATAAATATGATACTGCGTCTCATAAAAAATCACTTTACTCCTGTTGAGCCAAACCCACCAGACCCTCTTTCTGTTTCTATCAATTCTTCTACTTTCTCCCAAGAAGGTTGTTCGTGTTTAGCAATCACCATCTGAGCAACACGTTCTCCGTCTTCCACTACAAAATCTTCATTGGAAAGATTCACTAATATAACGCCCACTTCCCCTCTATAGTCTGCATCAATGGTTCCTGGCGTGTTTAATACCGTTATTCCTTTTTTAAATGCCAATCCGCTTCTTGGCCTAACTTGTGCTTCATAACCCGCAGGAAGCTCCATAAAAATGCCCGTTTTCACCAATGTTCGGTCTAATGGCTTTAAAATTATTGGCTCATCTAGATTGGCTCTTAAGTCCATTCCTGCAGATTGGGTGGTTGCGTAATTTGGTAATGGGTGTTTCGATTTATTGACAACTTTTATTTTCATCACTAATCAAATAATTCTGGTGTTGAATTTAATCTTTTTTTAGGTCGTTCCAAGATGTAGGCTACGCTAATAAAAATAAGAAGGTATAGTGTGTTTGCCGACATCCCTAAATCAACATAAACACTTAGTGAAAAGAGGAGTAAGGATGTGCCTAGATATAGACCTATTCGTTTTAAATCGTAGGGAATAGGGTAGTATTTTTTTCCTAAAAAATATGAGGCAACCGTCATAGATAAATAGCATAGAAGTGTTGTCCAAGCTGATCCTTCAAAGCCTAAAATAGGAATAAGTGCAAAATTGAGCGCCAAGGTAATGACTGCTCCAAATAACGCTAAGTAAGCTCCAAATCTTGTTTTTTCCGTTAGCTTAAACCAAACTGCTAGATTGTAGTAGATCCCTAAAAAAAGATTAGCAAATAATAGAACCGGTACTACTACCAACCCTCTGGAATCGTGAAACTCTTCGCCAATAAATTGCTGTACAAGATCATAATAAATCATTACCCCTAAAAAAATGCTTGATGTAATAATGGTGAAATACTTCATAACATCTGCATATACCTTTTTTGCGTTGAGTTCTTTTTCTTGTGCAAAGAAGAAAGGTTCTGCTGCAAATCTGAAGGTCTGGATGAATAACATCATAATAATTGACAACTTATAATACGCTCCATAAATACCAACCTCGGAGGTGGCAATACTAGATGGTAGAAGGTGTGACAATAAAATGCGGTCAATTGTTTCATTGGTAATTCCTGCTAGCCCTGCTACCATTAGTGGAAGCGCAAAAACCATCATCTTTTTCCAAAGCTGTGGCTTGAACCTCCAAGAAGAAGACAACATTTCTGGTAGTAGAAGCAGAATCGTAACGACACTTGATACTAAATTGGCAATAAAAATATAACCTATTCCTATAACATCACTGTATATACTTTGTACAAATTCTGCAGAAGGTAAATTGTTTTTTATTGCAAAAGGGCAGTAAATAATAAAGAAAAGATTTAATCCGATATTGATAAATATGTTAAGTAGTCGAATTAAAGCAAAACGAGCTGCTTTACCTTGTTCTCTTAGTTTCGCAAAAGAGATTGAAGAAACAGCGTCTAGACCAATAATAAGCGCAAACCACTGTATATATTCCGGGTGCCCATTAAAGTTTAATGCGATTGCCACACTGTCGGCATTCACAAACATCAACACGATAAATATTGTTGAAGAAATCAACAAAGAAATTAAGGTGGTGCTATAAACCGATTTCTTATCTTGTTCCTTTTGTGAAAAACGGAAAAAAGCGGTTTCCATACCGTAGGTAAGAATGATAACTAAAAAAGCAACATATGCATAGAGAGTGGTTACCTCTCCGTATTCTGAGGTGGTGAAATAACGTGTATATAAAGGAACTAATAAGTAATTCAGTAAGCGGCCAATAATGCTACTTAACCCATAAATGGCGGTTTGCCCTGCTAATTTCTTTAATGGATTCAATCTTTAATTTCCCGGAAATTCTGCTTTTCTTTTTTCGATAAAAGCGGTTGTTCCTTCTTTAAAATCGTTTGTGCCAAAACATGCCCCAAAGGCATCAATCTCTACTTGGTAACCCATTGAACTAAAACCCGCATTTACGGCTTTTATTGCGTAGCCAATTGCTATAGATGAGTTGCGAGCTATCTTAGATGCTATTTTTTCACAAGTAGGAATCAGTTCATCTTGCGAACAAACATGATTTACCAAACCCCATTCCTTCGCCTCTTCAGCAGTTAGCATGCCCGCCGTGGAAATTAATTCCATAGCTTTTCCTTTTCCAACAAGTTGAGCTAAGCGCTGTGTACCTCCATAACCAGGAATTACCCCTAAAGAAACTTCTGGGAGACCCATCTTAGCATTATTGGAAGCAACACGCATATGGCAAGCCATTGCAAGCTCTAGACCTCCTCCTAAAGCAAATCCGTTAACTGCTGCAATAGTTGGTGTAGAAAGATTTTCTAATAAATTAAATAGCATGTATTGGCCATCTTTTGCAAGATTTGCCCCCTCTTCTTCATTAAAGTGGGCAAACTCTTTAATATCGGCGCCCGCTACAAAAGCTTTAGTTTCGGCTCCTGTGAGTATCAGACATTTTACTGCTTTATTTTGATCAGCTTTTATAATAACGTCATTCAACTCTTCAATCGTTTCTTTGTTTAAAGCATTTAACTGCTTTGGACGGTTGATTGTGATATAAGAAACACCGTCCTTTACTTCTGATAATACATTTTGATAGCTCATCTTTGATAAGTTTTGTCTGGTTTACAAATATAGTTTTTAGATGCAATAGGTCATAAAAAAGCCCCTCCAAAAGGAAGGGCTTTAAAATATTTATTTTTTAAACAGATTATGCGTTCAACGCTTCCGCACCACCTACAATCTCTAAAATCTCACCAGTAATTGCTGCCTGACGGGCTTTGTTGTATGTTAGGGTTAGGTCTTTCTTCAACTCTCCTGCATTATCAGTTGCTTTATGCATGGCTGTCATTCGTGCTCCATGTTCAGAAGCATGAGAGTCCAAAACTCCTTTAAATAATTGTATTTTCAAAGACTTAGGGATTAAGTCTGTTACAATTTCTTCTTTCGATGGTTCAAAGATGTAATCGCCAATTGTAGCGCCTTCTTCTGTTGGTGTTTCAACAGGTAAAAACTGTTCTGCTTGCACTAACTGTGTAGCAGCATTTTTAAACTGGTTGTACACAAGAATCACTTTATCGAATTCACCACTCAAAAAGTTTTGCATGATGTCTTC
>MDTD01040352.1_pt1 | contig 11224 bp, 8 predicted proteins | sample 811221 | NCBI WGS metagenome assembly MDTD01 (sample SAMN05326646, study PRJNA326480) | marine metagenome | isolation source: seawater | place: Pacific Ocean: South West | collected 2011
GCAAACCAAAATGAAGGAACTCGGCCTTCGGGAAGACAGCTAGACTACCCGTTTTTGCCACACCTGGTTCCGCTCCTTGTTCTTGGACTGAATGCTCCTGCCCAAAGTTCCGACGTCCAAGCGACGGGTTCTTCGGTATCCTTTTCGTCGCGAGGTCGACATCCAACTTGAGCGTCTTATTCAGAGCGACTCAAACCTCTGGATCGGGCATTCGTCCCGTTCGCACTTGCGTCACGGCTGTCCCATGATTCATATAGTCCCGCACGGAGAGTTGCCTAATGTATCGTTGCTTATCGCTTAGCCTTTTGGCGCTGCTGGCATGGCCTGCTCTCGCCACCCCGCGATTCGTGACGCCTGTCGAGCGGAGTAGCAACTTAGACCAGCGAGACGGAAACGATCCTTTTGACTCTCGAATCGAGTTTGGCTGGTACACCCAAGGCGAGCGTTCGACCCTGGGACAAGAGACGATCATCGACGGGATTCGGACGACGAAAGAAGTCGCCAACTACAGCATGACCCGCCAAGTGATCGAGCCAAAGTTGAGAATCGGCCTCTTCAGTCGACTGGCGCTCTTCGTCGAATTTCCCATGGTGGTCGGTTGGCGACAGACCTGGGAAGCCACGGACTCATTCCACAATGAAGACATGGTTTATCAGGGGGTAGAACCCGATCCCGACAGTCGCTACACCTTTGGCGTACCTGCCCTTCAACGTACCCCAACGGCCACCCTGCGAGAGGGCTACGACGCCCCCATTCACGAGACCTTTCGACGCTCCTATGTGGGCGACCTTCGGGCTGGCATCACCTTCGACGTTTTGAGCGAGATCGTCGACCCGAGCAAACCAACCTGGCTTTGGGAGTTCTGGAGTCGGTTTCCCAGCGGCATGCCGATGGAGCCGACCTATCGAGGTGAGGATACCGATCTGGAAGGTCGCACCCCTCGTGCTGGCAACACGGCGAATACGGCGACGGAAAGCAACCCGGGCGGCGTCAGCCAGGGCTATTATCGTTTCGGTGTTCGTACAACGTTGGGGCGCTGGGTTGGCAAAGCACGACCCTACTTTTCAGTGGGCTACAGCTTCGGTCACGCCATGCAAAACGATCGTTATGACTCCCAGAACTTGTACGAGCACGCGGGCTTTTTAGACCCGAGCCCCGAGGATGGCGATAACCCCTTCGATCTCCCCCCCGATCATCTCGCAGACAGTTGTCCTGTGACGACGGGACAGGTCCATGCTCGTTGCCGGCGAAAGTCGATGACTTTGCAAAACCAGCCACTGACCCTTGATCATGGTGCTGGCTTGGTCCCCTCGCACATCGGAGAGACCGAGTTTGGCGTCTCGACGAACCTCTGGAAGACCGGTGGTTATCAAGGCTCCTACATCAAACTGGATGTGATGGTGCGGGGTGAGTACCACAGTGAGGGCAGAGAACTCACTCGGATGGCTGATCTGCTCGGACGTCCAACGTTTCAAGAGCAGTTTGCACGCACCGGATTCGGCGCTGGCTTGCGCTTCGCCCACGCCGGAATCATCGAAGCGCGCGTTTTGGGCAGTCTCGGTCAGGAAACCAGTCATTTCACCACCTTCGAGGATTACGGTCAGGCTGATATCGATGATCCCGGCGATGTTGGAAAAACGGCGGCTGACGACACCTACAGATCCATCAATGAGGCCTATGAGTACAGCCCCTATCACCGAAGCGCTTTCGATGGTGTTGGGAATCGGCTTCGACTGCTGACGAACAGCTTCTCAAGTGTCAACGTCGACCTGCGGATCCGCTTTTAACGTCTTGTCCACGGCGTGCCCATGATCCGCATCGCACACCTCACAGACTTGCATATATCGGCTCAGCCACCCCACTGGACCGCGTTCTGCGATCGTCGACTCAGCGGTGCCCTCAATCTGACAGTGGGCAAGCGCCGAAACGCCTACCGCTCCTCTCGACAACGGGGCGAACGAGCGGTTGGCCAGATTGTGGCTGACCCACCAGATGCTGTGGTCTTTGGCGGTGATGCGAGTTCACTGGCAGAGCGAGTGGAGTTGGCTGGGGCTGCAGAGATTTTGGCTCCCCTGCTGGATCTGGGCATCCCCTGCTTTGCGCTGCCGGGAAACCATGACCGGTACACGCACCGAGCGCAAGCCCAACGACGCTTCGAAGAGGCGTTCAAAGATTGGCAATGCATCGCAGGCGAGTTCCAACTCGGCGACGTTGGCTCAATCAGCATTGGCCTTGTGGACACGGCGCAAGCCAACCGGATGCTCTGGGACAGTCGTGGCCGGCAAATTACGCTCCCCAAAGAACTACCACCGATTGTCTTTTCTCATTACGCTCTTTTGCTGCCCAATGGGGAACCTGACCGGCATTGGCATGGTCTTCGGAACGGACAGGAGGTCATCCAAAGACTCGCTGATTCCCAGCCTGTGGTCTGGTGCAGTGGGCATATTCACCACAGCTTCGAAGTGAGCAAAGGGAATCTACGCCAATTGAGTGCTGGAAGCATCGGGAGCCCGGCCGCCAACTGGCAAATGCTTGAGATCCACGGGAGTTCCATTGAAAGGCGCGTCTTCACAGCTCGCGAATCCGAGCCAACAAATAAACGATAACAGCTACGAGGACCGACCGATGGCGAATATCGATACGCAGCAGGCACACTCCTCAAGGGGAGAGACGATGCTGAGAAACTATGCTGCAGTCGTGCTTTTGCTTCTAGGGGCTTGTCCCGCAGACAAGGTGACCCCAGAGGTACAGCCCGATGCGGGTCCCATTCGTTGGGGTCTGAGCCTGACCCATGATAGCCAGATCGTTGTCGATCCAGGGGCGACCTTCCCCCTGCGTGCGATGTATTTCAACACGGAGGTCGGTGGGCTTGAAAATCAACCGGTCTCATTTTTGATCGTGGGAGATGCCCAAGGAGGTAGCATCGAAACGGCATCGGCAAACACCGATGAAGACGGCTTTGCCACCATGAACTTTCAGGCTCCCCTCGAAGCGACGAGTCGACCCATTCAAATTGAAGTTTCCGCTGCCCGGGTCGAGGCGCCCCTTTACGTGCAGATTACGGTCACTGAACCGGCACTCCGCCTGTTGCCTGTTGGGGCGACAGAACGAGATGTCCGTCCGAACATGATCCTTCCTGTCCAAATCCTTGTGGAGCGAGTCGGGGGGGGCGCAATGGCTGATGTGTCCGTGGATGCACAAATTCGTAGAGCAGACGGGGTCGTGCCTCCCGGGATGGGACTTGAAGAGGTAGGGATCGGTGTGGTGTCGACGGAAACGCGCCTTTCTGGGATTGCCCGAGTGAACTTGCACACGGGACCAGATGATGCAGACATCTGGGTCGACATGGGCGTCGCAGGTGTTGGAACAGTCTCCTATCTCCTGCATGTCCGAGCCGCCGGCATGGGAGATGAAGGCTGCCGACTCGATCGGGATTGCGGCGAAGGATTTATCTGCGTCCGAGAAGGAGAGGGCGAAGAAGCGCAAAACGTCTGTGTACCCGACGAGGAGTCAGGCTGTGACCCGGTGAATCCTCTCCCGGGTCAATGCCCACCCGGCTTCACCTGTGACCCGAACGGTGAGTGCGTACCCGGCGCCATCACCGGTTGCTTGCAAGCGCCCGAGGTGTGCCCGGAAAACTTCGAATGCGTTGCAGACGTTTGCGTACGACTCTGCGACCCTGATGATCTTTGCCCCGATGGCTTCGATTGCGTTGAGGGTGTCTGCCAAGAACCGGACCCTCCCCCCGATATGGTGCGCGTGGAGGGCTTGTGGCTCACCCTTTATCAGTTTGACCTGAGCGACGTCCTGGGATTCCTTGGAGGACTGGGCGCGCCGCTCGACTTTGTCGATCAAGCCTTTCGTGGCAATCTCAACATCCCCGTTCCGCTACTCGGCGATCTTATCGAAGAAGCTGTCGCCGACTTGATCGCTCGCTATGTGCCACCATGGGTTCCCGACTTGGTTCGGGGTCTGAATACTCTCGTACACATTTTCCAGGAACTTCAGGTGGCTGGGGAGATGGAGTTGCGTCATCGGCAAAACCCACTCCATGTTCGTGGTACCGAAATGTGGCACCACGCCATTATTCACCTGATTGATCGCTGCCCGCTCGGGCGTCAGGACCCGAACTACCCTCGCTGCGCTCAAGTGGATATTATGTTCGATCAGCAACTGGGTGATTTTGGCGAAATTCATACGGACCCCAGGCCTTTCACGGGTCGACTTTACCTGGATCGCCAACAGAACTGGCGCATTCTACTCGATCGCGAAGTGGAAGCTGATTTGGTCGGCTTGGTTCGGTACATCGTGAACTTGGTCGTATCGATCAGCACAGAGGGACGCGCCCGGGATCTTCCCCAGGCTCTAGAACAGGCGATCGATTGCCAGGGGGTGGCCAGGGCCGCCAACGACGCGGCCCGTCAAATGGGACTCAATGGAGGGATCCCGGGTGTCGATCAAATGTGTCAAACCGCTGTGGCTGAAGCTGGGCGGCAGGTCGACGAGATCCTGGGTAGGATCGGCATCGGTTGGGAAGTCATGGATTTCGATCAACGGGCACAGGTATTCGATGATAACAATGACTTACTGGCCGACGAACTGGGTCGGTGGCCCGACGATCCCGGGGATCTTGATGGTCGCTTTCGCTTAATTTGGCGGGCACCCATCGAAGGCGTTTGGTTCGGAGACCGCCCTCGGTAAAAAGACCGATCCAGGCGTGCATTTCTCCATCGGTCATCTATACCATCCAAGGTCGAACGATCTTGACTTGACCCCGGTTTCGCCTCACAGAGCGGCGCCATAATCGAAGGGCTAACAGCCTAACGGGAGTATTTGATGAAGCTGAGCACAACCCATCTCTTTGGCGTTTTCGCCGCCCTAGCACTCTGTACCACCACGGCTTGCGTGGTGCAGCCAGCGGATCCTGACGTTGAGGATGCGGGTCCGAGCGGCCCGACGGGTTGCGAGGAAAATCGTGACTGTGCCTCCGATGAGTTGTGCATCAGTGGGGCATGCGAACCGGCCGAGTGCCAAACAGATCGCCAATGTCGAATTACCGAGATCTGCGACAACGGCCGCTGCATCGTCGACAACAGCTGCACCTCGGACCGTGATTGTGATGTTGGTTTCCTTTGCCAGGCTAACGAATGTGTTCGCGACACCCGTCAGCGCTGTAGTCAGCACGCTGACTGCCCGGACACCGGGCAGATCTGTGACATCATGTCGGGCGAAGCTGAAGGTTTCTGCCTTCATCACACGGATGTGGAATGTGTTGATGATTCAGAATGCTCCTTCGCCGGCGGGCAGGCCGACCAAGAGAATCGTCCGATTCGATACTCCTGCGAAGAGGGCGTTTGCAAAGCGGGCGAGAAGGATGGCTGCACCGTGTCTGCTGACTGCCTAAGCGGCAAGGACTGTGTCGCCATGAGCAATGGAAGCCGCTGCCTGACCCCATGCACGGTGAATCAAGACTGCGGGTCTTTCGACAAATGCGAACCCGGATTGAACGGTCATTGCTGGTACAACTTGTGCGGTAATCCCAACGATTTGAGCCCAGGTTTCGCAGACTTGACCCCCAACGGAGCCCTTGGCGGTGGCTGCCAAGCCGACGCGCCTGATGCCCCCAGCCTCCCCTTTTGTGAGTCCGATGCGGAATGTGATGAGGGTGAGCGTTGCAACACCGAGCTAGAGGAGTGTGAGAAGTTCTGTGCTGCTCCCGCCGACTGCGGTGGTGGAGACAATCCTTGGTTGACCTGCCGCACCTACGAGGCTGCTGACGATGTCGCCTGCCGTACGCCCGTTGATGCCGTCGAAGCGGTGATGGGACAATGTGCTGTGCAAGCGGACGCCTGCCAGGCGGACGCCGACTGTGGCGGTGATATTACCTGTGGTGGCTATGTCGCTCCGGTCGACGCCATTGAGGAGGTGATGGGAGCCTGTGATGACGGAGATGCCAACGCCTGCATGGCGGATGCTGACTGCGCTGCCGACATTGCTTGCGTCGGCTATGTCGCTGCCGTGGCGGCAGTGGAAGAGGTCCAGGGACAATGCCAGATCGACCCTGGCGCTGCCTGCGCAGCGGATGCTGAATGTGCCGAAGGTGTGGCATGTGTTGGTTATGTGGCGGGTGTTGAGGCGGTTACGGCCTGCGACGCTGGCGCTGCGTGCGTCTCTGATGTGTGTGTGACGTCGTGTACCACAGACGCTGATTGCAGTGAGCAATCACGATGCACGGGTGAGGCTGATGGTAGCGCTTACTGTGAAGCTGTGACGGGAATTTGCAGTCACAATCAATCGGACGGGCACTGCTTGGAAGTGAATGCCGGCACCGACAACGCGGGCAACCCCGAATGGGTGGGTCTTTGCTTTGAAGGCGGCTATCTTTCCGAAGGTGCCGTTTGCAATCCGGACCAAGATAGCAACCTCCCAGGCTCGGTCGATGTGGATCGAGGCAACGATGCGGAACAGTGCAGTGGCGGCTTAATTTGTGCGGGTCGAGATGCCAACGGCGACTCGACGTGTAGCCGAACGTGTGCGGTGGGTGGACATGGTCTGGTTGAATGTAAAGAAGACGAGTTATGCCTAGGGCAGGCTTACAACTTTGGCGTGTGCCTGACGGAAGAAGACACCTGCCAGGTCGGATACCAGGAAGATAGTTGTGGCGACAACGCTCGCTGCGGCTTCTTCGGTTGGGAGATGGATCCGAGCTTCTGCACCTCAGCCACGCCAGAGGCTGAGCGCAAGCAAGCGGGCGAAGCCTGTGAATCCACTTCCGAATGTGGTGACGACGCTGTCTGCATCGGGCTGCCGGCATCCTGCCGAGTGGTCTGCCGTCCCGGCGAAGAAAACAGCGCTCAGTGCCCAAGCGGTACCAGTTGCCAGACTCTGTCTGCGCTGACGCAGGGCGATGTTGAGTCCAACATGGGCCTCTGCTGGCAGTAAAACTGATTGGATATACCCTCTTTAGCCTTCGAAAAGGAAACGCACTCATGAAGATGATGAAAGTCTGTACAATCGCCGCCATCGCTGGTCTGTTCTTGGCCTGTGTGCCGGTCGACTCCAACAACAATGGCGGCAACAATGCAGGTGCCAACACCGGCAACAGCACCGACAACGGCGGCAACGACAACAGTTGCGAGACGGATCGAGGCTGTAACCGAGGCGAAATCTGCGAACAAAACGCCTGTGTCGACGGGTGCCGACGGGACACTGATTGCCGTACGGTGGGTCAGGTTTGCCGCATCGACAGTGGCGATATCGGCGAGTGCATTACGGATGATCGAGTCAGTTGCAGTTCCAATAGTGCCTGCCAAGACGGCGAAGTTTGCGATGCCGGTTACTGTGCGGAAATCACGGCAATCACCTGCTCGAGCAACGAGCAATGTTCGTTTGGGGATGGGCAGGACGCGATTCGAGGAATCTGTGATGGCGGTGTCTGCAAAGTTGGTTCGTACGGTGGCTGTGCGGTCGACGATCATTGCGCCGCTGGTGATCGATGCCAGGCGATGCAAGATGGTAGTCAGATCTGCGTCACTGAATGCACCCAGTCGGATCAATGCGACGGAATCGAACTGTGCCAGGCGATGCAGGGCATCTGCTGGTACAACTTCTGCGGCAGCGCCGAAGAAAGCGCCATCCAGTACTGCGGTGGCCAGACCGGTGCAGAGTGTAACGGTATGTTTGGTGAAACCTGCGACGGTCATGGTGAGGGCGATGGGTTCTGCATCCGTCAGCCTTATCAAGGCCGCTGGGTCGGACTTTGCAGCGCAAATCAGCCGGGTGAGGCTTGCACCGTTCTCGGTGACAACACATGCGGTGAGGGACAACGCTGCCACATGATCGGTGGCTGGGATGCCAATGGTCGTTGCGGAGCCGCCGGTGCAGGGGGTCTCGGCGAGACCTGCCAACCAGGCTCCTTCTTGGGTGGTGAGGGTCTGGATAGCTGCGCTGAAGGACACCTCTGCCTGCCATTGCAACAAGGCTCGGGTTGCTTCCAACTCTGCGATCCAAGTGCAACAGCTGACGAGAATGATTGTCAGGCTGTTCAAAATCGAGCCACGAGTTGCATTGCGATGAATCAGTTGTTCCAATCCCAGGGTGCTTCACCTCTGGGTCTGTGCCTGCCTCAGCAGTAAGCATGCACAACGTTATGGGCTCCAACAGCCCATCGGAAGAAGGGCGGGTTTCCGTCCTTCTTCTTTTTTCCCAAGGACCCCATTGAAACAGGTTATTGTTTCTTCCATGGAGAATGCCTCATGAAACCTGCACTCTGTTTCACCGCTGTATTGCTCATCGCATGCGGTGCCCCGCCCGAACCCGACCTCATCTTTGACAACACCGATGGTCGAAGCGCTGAAGAACGAGCCAACGACCGGGATCCTGTCAACCTGGTGAAAGGTGCGCCCTGTGATCTTAGCAATGATGAATGTGGCGACGGGCTCGCCTGTGCTACTTTCTGGAGAACGGAGGATGGTTCCGGTTCAAATCCGGCGTGCTTCGCAACTTGCAGTAACGACAGTGACTGTGACGGTGGCAAATGCGAGAACGCCGCTTTCGGCAACGTGATGGTCTGTATCCGACAGGATGCTCAACCGAACCAGCCATGTGGGTCCTATGCGGCATCTCAGTGCGCCCATGATACCGCAAACGGGTGTGTGACTTTTGCGCCCAGCGATCGCTTTCGTGACGGTATCGCCTTTTGCCTGCTGCCCTGTGAGGCCGATGCAGACTGTAGTGGACAAGTACCCGGTGGAGTCTGTCGCCCCTTCCCTGTCGAATTCGGACGTGAAATGGTCTGGGATGGGACCGAGAGTACGGGCAAGAGTGGCTACTGCACGGTCGTCAACGACGCCCGCGGTGCTGCATGTGGCATTCAGGACGACGGCAGTCTTCTCAGTTGCGGTGGACGTTACCGCTGTGAGCCGAGTTCTCGCTGCGGCTAAGAAGTGGCGCGCACCCCAAAAGCTGGCCGACTCCTTTCGATCGTTGCGGTCTTAAGGCAGAGTGATCGACCATTGCATCGGCGAGAGCTCTTCGCTGCGGTACCGGCTTATCGAGACTATGACGGCAAACGTGAAAGCCTACTTCGTACCTTTGAACGAGACAAAGCAGAGTTGAAGGACATGGGTCTCGGCTTAGAGACGGTCCAAGGTGATGAGGGCGATGAACTCAACTATCGCCTCCCGGCCGCTAAGGACCCTGCCCTTCGCTGCGATCAGCGAGAGCGTTTACTCCTTGCAGCAGCAGCCCAAGCGCTCGGCTCCCTACCTGGAATGCCGGGTCGAGAGTTGGCCTCAACTGCGTTGGCAAAACTTCTCGAAGCACCGGTCTCAGAAACTGATGCAAGCCCCGAAGATCCAAATCTGGCTCGCCTTCTTGAATGGCTCAGCAGCCCTTGTTCCCTACGGTTTCTCTACCGCACAGCAGGCCGTAAGAAAGATCGTTTCGTCGCCCTGGATGACCCCGCGCTTACCTGCAGACAAGGCCGCTGGTACCTGCTTGGTTACGATCAGAATCGTCGGGCGGATCGAACGTTTCGCCTGGATCGAATTAAGGGTGCTATTGAACGTTGTGCCGTTGGCTCGGGCAAACGGGAGCGGCAGCGACTCGATCTCTGGCACCTGGCAGGAGAAGAGCTTCTCGATGTCACTTTGAAAGCAAATAGCCCCCGACCTATCCCACTCCCGGAGGCACTTCTGCCGTCACCTTGCGGCGAGGGAATCGTCAATCTGCGCTGCAGCAATCGTCGGGCACTTCTGGTCTGGTTATGCGGGCAAGACAGTTGGCAGGTTCAAAAACCAGAAAGTCTGGCAGAAGAAGTTAAACGCAGTTTGGAGGTGTCACTGTGAAAATGGCGCCTCTTGAAACCACCCGCTTGCTGCTGGCGATCGAACGGGCTGCTGATCTCGGTGCCACCGGCGTCAGCCTCTCCGAGTTAGCCCATGACTTCCAACTCCAACCCACACAACTCCGTCGAGCACTTGAAAGTTTAGAAGCCCTCGGTGGCGACGATGCGAGTCCCGAAGAACTCTTCGACCTCGAATGGAGCGAGGAAGACCATTTACGTGTTCACTACCTCCCAGGGCTCGATGCGCCCGTGCCACTACGCTCTGAAGAGTGCGCCGTCCTCTTGATGGGTCTCGATCTTCTCGGTCTAGAGCCTGATCAGGCTCGCCATCTGCAGGGGCGACTCTTGGCTCGACTCGACGCCAGGGCAGCTGGCCGAGTCATCGAGCTACGACAGCGTCTTGATGTCGCACCAGACCACCCTTTGCTCTCCGCTGTGACCGAGGCTCTCGAACAGAAACAATGCGTATCGATCCATTACGACCGAGGTGGTGGCGCCGCTTGGCGTCCTGTTCGACCAACGTCCATGACTGTCTTCGAGGGGCGCGTCTACATTGGAGCATACTGCGGACTCCGTCAGGCTCCCCGCGTCTTCCGATTCGATCGCATCCTCGACCTAAAGCCGGTGGAACCCTTTGAGATTCCGACGGGGCAAGAGATTTCAGAAGTCGATCTCTGGGGGCGTGTCGTTCGTCTCCACAGTGCAGATTATCGGCAAACGGTGGTTTTGCGAGCCAGCGACCAATTTGGAGAATGGGCACTGGAAGATCGATACGGTGGCGAGGCAAGGGATTCTAAAGGTTGCTACACGAGCCTTGTGCACCCTGGTGAAGCCTTGGCTGCTTGGGTCGTGGCACAAGCAGGCAGTGTTGAGGTGGTGGAACCGTCGAATTTACGCGAGGGGGTCGCCCGGCGAGCGCGTATGCTACTGGAGACACAAAGTGACTGAGGATAAACAACAGGACTTCCAGCAGCAGATCGACGAAGTCCATGAGGTCCTGCAAAAAGATCAAAAAGCCAAAGACGACCGTATGACCCACCTCGTGATGCTGGTCATCGCCGTTTGGTTAATCGTCGCCAAACCCGCCCTTGCGGCAGCGATCTTTCTCTTCGGTGTCCTTGTGGCGATCCATGAGGCGGGACATATGTTCCTCGCCAAATGGTCCGGCATGCGGGTGGACCGATTCAGCATTGGTATGGGCCCCGCACTGTACAGCTTCAAAAGAGGCGAGACCGAATATGTTTTGGCGCCCCTTCCCTTGGGTGGCTACGTTCACATCGCCGGCCTCGACCCGGAAGAAGAAGGGGCAGCCGATGACCCCCGAGCCTTCGACAACCGGCCTTTGATGGGGCGAATCTTAGCGATCTTAGGAGGTCC
>MDTD01176068.1_pt1 | contig 11224 bp, 9 predicted proteins | sample 811221 | NCBI WGS metagenome assembly MDTD01 (sample SAMN05326646, study PRJNA326480) | marine metagenome | isolation source: seawater | place: Pacific Ocean: South West | collected 2011
GAAATTTTGAAAAAATTTGATTTTGATATTTATTATTTCAATATTGATAAAAATTTTGAGATTGTTGATAAAAATATTAATCATCAAAAATATGATTTACTTGTAATGACTCATCCATTTGGTTTTTATATAGATCCAAATATTTTACAATCTTACTTAAGCGAAAATACGAAGATTATCATAGATGCAAGTCACTCCCAAGGAATGAAAATAGATAAAGAATATCATATAAAATTTTCAGATATCTCATTCATGAGTTTGCAAGGTAACAAGTCTATATCAGGAGGAGAGGGAGGTGTAATATTAACAAATAATCAAAATTTATATTCAAATATGATTAACAATCATCATCCTGGACATAAAAAAAATAAAAAATTTGAAATTGCCGGTGGTATAAATGACTTAAAATTACGAATACATCCCCTTGCATCTCTTTTAGCTTTAGAAGATTTAAAATCTTTTGAAAAGAGAAATGATAATTTAATCAAAAAAATAAAACTTATTTATAGCTATCTAGATAAAAAAAATATCAATCATCCTTTTAAAGAAGATAAAATAATAAGTGGTTTTCATTTTGGTATACCCTTCTTTTCCTCGAAAGAAATTGTTACTGATGTGATTAAAAAATATAATTGGTATACCGATTTAAATGCTCTGAATGTCAAATCTATTTCATCAGATGATAATGCAAGTTTTTTCAAAGAGCTATACTTTATTGATTTAGAGTGGATTAAAAGAAATGAAATCAAAAAAATTAAGAATATAATTAACAAAATTTTAATAGATGCACATTGATTTAAAAGAAGAAAAATCAGTTTTAGATAAAAAAATTTATAAATTGAGGAAATTATATGATTATATAATAATTGGCTCTGGACCAGCTGCCTCTGTAGTATTAAACAACTTAATTAAGAAAAGGAAAAAAATTTTAGTTGTTGAAAGAGGAGGATTTAAAGAAAAATTTTCTGAGACAATAGCTTCTAATGATTTTAAGATTAAAAAAGACTCAAGAATATTTGGAATTGGTGGGACTAGTAACTCATGGGCACAAATTTATTCATTATTTTCTAAAAATGAGATGTGCAATAATAAAAACAAGAATATTTGGCCACTTAGCCACAAAGATTTAGAATATTGGTGTAAGAAAGTCGGTCCAAAATATAAGTTTAATATTGCTAATTTAGGAACTCAAACAATTTATAACAAGAATTTTATTTCAAGAGGATTTATTGAATTAAAAAAACCTTTAAGATTTTCTAAATATTATAAAACTCAAAAATTTGATTTAATCACTAATTGTAAAGTTCAATCATTAGGAGACAAAAAAAATGAAAGTTCTATTTTCTTTAATCTAAGAAATTCAAATTTCTCAATAAATTCAAAAAAAATAATAATTTGTGCTGGAGCAGTAGAGTCATGTATTTTAATTATAAATTCAATAAAAAATAAAAAACTTAAATTCTTAAAAAATAAAAAATTTATTGGAAGGTATTTTATGGACCATCCAAAATCTTATGTGGGAGAAATTAAATATCCTAGAAATAACTTAATAGAACATTTAAAAGTAAAATCTAAAAAAAATTTTAATACTTATAAAGGATTATCTTTAAACCAAAAAAATAAAAGGATACTCAATACTTATGTAAGATTTGAGGAAAAAAAAAGCTTTTTAAAATTAAGAAAACAAGTTTTAGTCAAAATTTTTTTAGAAATGGAACCAAATTTTAAAAATAGAATTTATTTCAAAAATAATTTAGTACATGTTAATTTATCAATAAGTGATAAGGAAATTCAAATTTCAAAAAAATTACTTAATGATGTCAAAATAACTTTTAGTTATGAACCAAAATTAGAAAAACTTGATTTTAAAGTCTCTGATTTAGTTGATGCATCGCATCATATTGGTGGATTAAGTTACCCAAAGATTGTAGATAAAAACTTAAAAATTAGAGGATTAAATAATATTTATTGTTGTTCTTCGGCCATATTTCCGACTTCAGGAAGTGCTAATCCCACTTTAATAATTTGTGGATTGGCTGAGAGACTAAGTAAATTTCTACAATGATTTATGTTAATTTGTAATTTAAACCACTTATTGTAAAAAGTTAATTTATTAATAACTTAATATTTAATGAATACGAATAAAGTAAGAGACAGAACCCCAGAGGAGTTATCAGTAAAAAAAAATGAATTTTTAAAAATTTGTGATATTTTAGATCAATTAAAAATTAAATACTTTTTACAGACAGGAATTTTGTTGGGAGCAATAAGAGAGCAGAATTTTGTAAAATGGGATTGGGGAGTTGATATTAGTGTTTTTTCTTATGAACTTTTTAATAAAATTGATGTTTTAGAAGAAGCACTTATTAAGAATGGATTTAAAATATTAAGTGTGAATAAAAAAAAAGAGGATTTGAAAATATTTTTTAGAGGTCAATATCCACTAGAGGTGACAGGTTATACGGTTTTTGGATGGAACTATTCAAAAATAAAAGAAATTTATTGGAGAACAGATTATTCTGTTCCATCAAAATATTTAAATAATTTTTCAAAAGTGGAACTTTTTGGGAGAAAATTTAATTGTCCTAATCCTCCAGAAGAGTATTTAACATTCGCTTATGGAGATTGGAAAAAACCTTTAAGGTCTTCTGATAAAAATTTATATAATGCTGGTATTTATTATAAAAAAAGAAATTTTTTTTTTAAAACAATTAAGAAAATTAAAAATAGAATTTATTCAATATTTAAAAGTTAGATAACAATTTAGTCAGAAATTTTTAATGAATTTATCTACAAAAGCAAAAAATCTTATATTCTTAAAAAAATTATATTTAGTTAATTCTAAGATTCCAATTTTTTTAAAATATACCGTTGAGGAACTCAAATCAAATCAGATTGAAATAATAAAAAATATACAAAATAAATTAAGTCAAAAAATTATAATCAGGTCATCATTTTTTTTGGAGGATAGTAAAAAATTTTCTATGGCTGGAGAGTTTGAGGGTAGTTCAAATGTTCAAAACAATAAAAAAAATATTATTAATGCAATAAAAAAAATTTTAGTTCAGTATAAAAAAAAATCAAAAAAAAAAACTCATTATTTAAAAAGTGAAATTATTTTTCAAAATTATATTTCAAAATCAATTTTTAGTGGAGTTTTAACCAATTTCTGCATCAAAGATGGTAGTAATTATTTTGTTATAAATTATGACGATATATCAGGAAATACAGATACGGTTACATCAGGATCTAAAATTGGAGAAAGAGTAATAAATATATTTAGAGATGAAACTGATCATATTCGATCAGACAATATAAAAAGAATTATAAATGCTGCAAAGGAAATCGAAAAAAGGATAGGAACTTTTCCTATTGATCTTGAGTTCTGTATAGACAGAAAAAAACAAGTTTATATTCTTCAGATAAGACCATTAACCACAATTAAAAATTGGAAAAAATTCTCAAAAAATGAAATCAAAAAAATTTTAAATAAAAATAAAAAAAAATTTTTAAATATAAATGAAGTCAATTCAAAGTATGGAAAACATCCTGTTTTTGGTTTAATGCCAGATTGGAACCCAGCTGAAATGATTGGTAATCAACCTAGCGAATTGACTTATTCAATTTATTCAAAACTAATTACAAAAGACTCATGGAGTAAGGCTAGAGAAGAAATGGGATATACTAAAATCAAACAACCGTTAATGTATAAATTTACAGGAAAACCATATATCGATACTAGGTTAAGTTTTGCCTCACTTATTCCAAAAAAAATTAATAGAAATTTAAATCTGAAATTAGTTGAACATTGGTCGAAAACACTTATCTCGAAACCTTATTTGCACGATAAAATAGAATTTGAAATTGTTGATGGTAGCTTTGATTTTAATACAAAAAAAAAAATATATTTAAATTATAAATTTTTATCTAATAAAGAAAAAAATATATATCTCAAAAGTTTAAAAGAAATTACCGAAAATCAAATAGACAATTTTCAAGAAAAATTTCATGATATTAACAAAAAACTAATTAAACTTGAAAATTCAAGATCATCTTTAATCAAAAAATTTAATACTGATAAAAAAGATTTTTTAATTGATCTAAAAAAATTTATTAAATTGATTAAATCAAACGGAATAGTACCATTTGCCAAGTATGCTCGAAATGCATTTATTGCAAAAAAAATGCTAAACTCTTTTTTGGATAATAAAATTATAGAAAAAAAAAAAATATAACAAAATACTAAATTCGCTTGAAACTATTACAACAACTTATTTGAAATACTCAAAACTAAACAATAAAAATGAAAAGATAGAATTTTTAAATCTCTTTTATCATTTAAGACCTGGAACTTATGATATTACTATTAAAAGACAAAATAAAAAAATTCTTCCTAGAAAAATAAAAGACCTAGATTCTATTTTAGATTTCAATAATAAAGCTGACCATTTATTAACAGCAAAAGAAATTAAAAAGATGAATTTTATTTTAAAAAAGAATAAATTTTCGATTAAGTATGATCAAATAATAAATTATATAAGTTCATCAATAAAATTAAGAGAAAATTCTAAGTTTATATTTACCAGATCAATTAGCGATATTTTGGAAATAATTAAATTTTTTGCTAAAAAAGAAAAAATTAGATTAACTGACTTAAATGATTTTAAAATAGATGAACTTTTAAAGAATTTGCCTTCTAAAAAACTAATAAGAAAAAATCATCAAATTTCAAATTTAAAACATAAAGAAAAAATTTGCAAATTACCTTATTTGATAACAACTGAGTCAGATTTTTATATTGCTTCAATTTTGATTTCAAAAGCAAATTTTATTACTGACAAGAAAATTGAGTCGACAATCTTTATTTTAGGTAAGAATCAAAAAACATCTAAGATTAAGAATAAAATTATTATTATTGAAAATGCTGACCCAGGATATGATTGGATCTTTAATCATAAAATTAAAGGTTTAATTACAAAATATGGAGGTGTTAACTCCCATATGTCCATAAGATGTCATGAATTGAATATACCAGCTGCGATTGGTGTAGGAGATGAAACTTTTGATAAAATTATGGAAAAAAATAAATTAATTTTAAATTGTAAGGAAAATAAAATATATCTTGATTAAATGCATTTTATAATTTCATCTAATTTTAAGAAACATTTTAATACTTATATAGATTTCGTAGATCATTATTGGATCAATTTTTTTGATAAAAATAAGATAAAATTTACAATTATTCCAAATGCTTTCAATTATAATTTTAATTTAATAAATAAAAGAGATATAAAACTGATCGTTTTGCCTGGAGGAAATGATTTGTTTTCCAAGTCATATTTATCGAAAATAAGATTAAAAAATGAGTTTAAACTTATTAAATTTGGTATCAAAAATAAAATACCAATACTTGGCGTATGTAGAGGTATGCAAGTTATAAATTTTTTTTATAAAGGTAGCCAAAAAAAATTAAAAGGTCACATGAGAACGAGACACGATATATATTTTGAAGATAAATTATTTAATAAAAAAAAATTAAATGTAAATAGTTTTCATAATTATGGCATTCCTAAAAATTTGTTAGCAAAATGTCTTTTACCAATTGGCTTAGACAAATCAAAAAATATTGAGATTTTTGAACATGATAAAAAAAATATTTTTGGGATTATGTTTCATCCAGAAAGAGAGAAGAATTATAGTTTTTTAAAAAAATTAATAAAAAAAATTCTTAATAAAAAATGAAAGTAATTATCTTATGTGCTGGAGTGAGCAGCAGAACTAAATTGGGATATCCGAAATGTTTGTACAAATTTAAAGATGGTGAAATGCTAATTGAAAAGAATATTCATAAACTTAAAAAATTTGGGTTCAAAAATAAAGATTTTATTTTTGCTACTGGATTTAAATCAAATATTATACAAAAAAAAACTAAAAAATTGTTTCGATATATTAAAAACGTCAATTTCAAAACAACCAATATGGTTTATACACTGAATAAAGTTATCACGAATATCAAATTAGATGATATTTTAATTTTATATTCAGACATTCTTTTTGAAAAAAAATGTTTAAACAAAATATTAAAAGATAAAAGAGATGTTGTTACTTTGATAGACACTAACTGGAAAAAAAAATGGTTCAAAAAAAAAAATTATAAAGATGACTTAGAGGAATTAAAAATAAATGGTTCTAAAATAAAGTCGCTTGGAAAAAAAGTTTTAAATTTAAAAGGTATAGATGGCAGATTCATTGGAATAACAAAATTTTCGAAAAACTTTTTAAAATTTCTTTATCAAAAAAAAATTATTAAAAAAATATTAAAAGAAAATAAAAAAATTGATTTCACAAATTTTCTTATGAAACTAATTAGATTAAATAAAAATGTTTACGCTATTAAGGGAAATTTTGATTGGAATGAGTTTGACACAAACTATGATTTTGAATTACACGAGTCAAGTTGATCAGATTGGTATGAAAGATTTTTATAAAACTTTAAATTGTAAAATTTGCAATAAAAAAGGAAACATAATTTTTCAAAAAAATTATGATGATCGTGATTTAACCAAATTTTTTGAGACATATTATGGTTTAAAAAAATATAAATTTTTTAAAAATAGGCTAAAGAACGTCTGTTATAGTTTGATAAAATGTGAAAATTGCAAATTTATATGGCAAAAAAACTCTCCTAAAGAAAAATTGAGTTTTGATCTTTATGATAAAATAATTGATAAAAATGAAAGTTTAATAAAAAGTAAAAAAAAGTTTTCTTTAAGAAAACATAAAAATAAATGTGAAATTGATTTTGTTATTAATCAATTTCAAGGTAATCAAATAAATTTTTTAGATTTTGGGGCAGGATGGGGTCACTGGCTCAATTCAGGAGAAAATCGGAAATATTATCCATATGCTTTAGAAATGTCTAAATATAGACAAAAATATATATCAAAATTAGGAATTGATATTATTGATTACAAAAATTTGGGTAAATACAAAAATTTCTTTCATTTTATACGAATGGATCAAGTTGTAGAACATGTTGATGAATTTAGAGATATTTTTATTTTGATTAAAAAATTAGCAAAAAAAGATTGTATTTTTTATCTCTCCGTTCCTGATGGGGAAGATATTATTAAAGATACATCAAAAATAAGAATAGAAAAAGGAGCCGTACAACCTTTAGAACATTTAAACTGTTTTTCTAGATATAGTTTACTTAAAGCACTTAGATTAGAGGGTTTCAAAAAAATTTCCTTTTTTGAAATACTTGTTATGCATATTAAAAATCTTTTTAAAGGTGGAGTAAGTGTGTCTTTATTTTTAAGAGATATAAAAGATTGTTTTTATTCAACTTCAATTAAATTTAGAATTAGATAAATATTTTATAGGTAAATTTTGTGTGTGGTATAAATGGTTTTAATTTTAAGGATACAAATCTTATAAAAGAAATGATGTCTTTAACCTCAAGCAGAGGTCCAGATAATCAAGATTCTTTTGAGTCAGAGGGATATTCTGTTGGGCACAACAGGCTTTCAATCATTGATCCTGAGAAAAGATCAAATCAACCATATTATTTTAAGAATTTTATTTTGTCTTTTAATGGAGAAATTTATAATTATTTAGAATTAAAAAATATTTTAACTTCCAAAGGATATTCATTTGATACTACTTCTGACACCGAAGTTATAATCAAGTTTTTTGATTTAGAAGGCATAAACTCATTTAAAAAACTATCCGGGATATTCAGTATATCTATTTATGATACAAAAATAAAAAAACTTTATTTGGTTAGAGATATTGTAGGTGTAAAACCATTGTACTATCACTATGATACTAATACTAAAAAATTTATTTTTTCTTCATTAATAAAGGGAATACTTATTTATTTAAAAGATAAGAGATTAAATAATGATGCTTTAAATTCATATTCTAATTTTAATCGAAACGATTACAGAGAAACTTTTTTTAAAGATATTTTTAAAGTTTTACCAGGGGAATTAATTGAAGTTTACAATGAAAATTACAAAAGATCAAAAATATTAAACTTTGAATTTAATAAAAATAAAGATGAAAGAGATTTATCTGAAGATATTAGCAAAAATTTTTCTAATCAATTTTTATCAGATGTTCCTGTAGCACTTTCCTTATCAGGTGGATATGACTCTAATATTATTTTACAAGAACTCCTCAAAAGCAAAGGTACTAATTTTACAAACTATTCGGTTACCTTCAAGAATTCTACAAAATTTCAAGAAGACCATGAGGTAGCAAAAAAAATTTCTAGTCATTTTGGCGTAAAATTTAATTCAATAGAAGTAAGTTCTAATGATTTTAGAGATAACGCAGAAAATATTGTTGATATAGTTGAGGAGCCAACTGGGAATCAAAATTCGATTTCTAATATTATTTTAAGTAAGAACGTATCTGAAAAGGTATTATTTTCAGGAGATGGTGGAGATGAGGTATTTACGGGTTATAATAGATATAGGTCAATTTATATCTTATCGTTACTAATTAAGCTAAATCTTTTTAAGAATCTAGAATTTAATTTAAAAAATAAAAATTTAAAAAGACTTTTTATAAAAAATTCTAGAAGTTTGTATTTGTCTTTTAGTGAACAAAATATCTTTATTAATGCCAAAAACGTTTACAAAAATTTTAAATTAATTAGAGAAAATGACCTAGATAAAATACTTAATCATACGTTGAATATAGATAATCAGCCTAATTTATCTAATGCAATGTTTCATGACCTTGATACATGGGTTCCCAATGACATATTAATTAGAAATGATAAAATTTATGCAAATGAGGGAATAGAGGCCAGGGTCCCTTTTTTGGATAGAAATATTATAGAAAATTATTTGATGTTAAAGGATTTTAAAAAATATGGTCTTTTGTTTAAAAGTAAGAATATATTTATAAAAAACTACAAAAATTTAAGTAAACAAATTTTAAAAAAAAAAATGGGATTTAACTCTCCTTTTGCAGCATGGCTGAGACAAGAAATTTTCAAATTTGGTAAAGATATATTAAGTAAAAATTATTATAATTCATCAAACATCATTGATTTAGAATTTTGCCAAAAATTAATTGATAAGCATCAAAGAGAATATTGTGACCCATACTTAATCTGGAATTTAATTAGTCTTCAAATATTTTTAAGGAAACATAAATTTTAGTATGAAAATATGTTATTTATCTAATTCAAGCATACCGTCATCAGTGGCAAGCTCAATTCAGATAGTAAAAATGTGTGAAGCTTTTTCAAAATTAAATAATGATGTTACCTTAATCACAATCAATAATTCTATTTCTAAAATAGATTTCATAAATTATTATAATGTAAAAAATAAATTTTCATTAAAGAGAATTAAACAATTTAAAACATTTCCAGTAGGGATAAATTATTATCTCTTTTCTATTTTTTCAATTTTTGAAAGCTTCAAATATAATCCAAACATTTATATTACTAGAAATTTTTTTACCTGCTTTTTGTTAGTAATTTTGAGAAAAAAAATAATTATGGAATTACACCATGATTTAGAAATTGAGTCGAGAATAGTAAAATTTTTAGTGACGAAATTTAAATATCTAAATTCGAAATATGTGAAAAAAATTGTTGCTATAACCTATGGTGTTAAAGATGAATACGTTAAAAAAAAATTCATTAAAGAAAATAAAATTATTGTTCTGCCTAGTGGATCATCCATAAAAAAAAATTTTGAATTTTCATTTAATAAAAAGTTTTTGAAAATTGGATATTTTGGATCACTGTTCCATTCAAGAGGATTAAACCTAATTAAAGATCTGGCAAAAATTGATAAAAATAATCATTATTATTTATATGGAGATTTTAAAAAAATAAATCTTAGATACAAGTATAAGTATAAAAATATACATCTAAATAATTACATTCCCTATAGAGATATTCCTAATGAATTAAAAAAAATGGATATTTTGCTTATGCCTTATGTTTCATCAATTACAGTCGCTGGTGATGTTGGAGATATTTCTAAATTCACATCTCCATTAAAACTTTTTGATTATTTGAGTGTAGGAAAAATAATAATGTGTTCAGATTTTAGTGTTTTAAAAGAGGCTATTAATGAAAAAAAGAATGCGATTTTTATCAAAAATTATAAAAACCCGAACTCTTGGAAAAATGAAATACAAAAGTTGAAAAATCAGCCATCTAAACAATTTATTATTTCCAAAAACAATTACAAATTAAGTAAAAAATATTCATTAGTTTCTAGAGCAAAAAAATTTTTAGAGGGAGCAAAAATTAAATAATGAAAAAAAATTCTAATTTTTTAGGAATAGTTGTTTTATTTTGGAATGATAGTAAAAAAACAATTCAATGTTTAAAGTCCCTTTTTGCGCAAGAAAAACTACCATCAAACATTATTTTAGTCGATAATAATTCTGACCAAATTTACTCAAAAAAGATTTTAAATTTTCTCAAAAAGGAAAAAATTAATTATGTAAAGGTGAAAAAAAACTCAGTATTTAAAAAAACGAATAAAAAAAAATTATTTTATATAAAAAATAAAATAAATTATGGATGTGGACTTGGACACAATTCTGGGTATGAATTTTGTTTAAAAAATAATTTTGAATATATTGCACGTATAGATAATGATATGATAGCTCCTAAGAATTTACTTTTTCATTTGATACAAAGATTAAAGAATAACAAATTATTAGCTGCAATTAGCCCAAAAGTTATGTTTTCAGATAATCCAAAAACTATTTGGTTTGGCGGTACAAAAATAGGAAACAATTTAAAATTACAAAGAGAGTGTTCAAATCATATTTGTAAAAAGAGAGATTCATCAATGTTTAGGGGTTTAATAAAAACCGATGCAGTAGTGGGGTGTGCTTCAATTATGCGTTCTTTATTCCTAAAAAGAGCTGGGCTATCCGACCCTGATTTCTTTTATGGTGAGGAAGACATAGAATTGTCTCAAAGATTAAAGAAAGTTGGCGGGAGTTTAGCTGTAGACTTAAATCAAAAAATATATCACTCGGTTTCTTATACAGTAAATAATAATTGGGCGAAAACTATATACTATAATTATAAATATCGACTTTTATTAATAAAAAAAATTGGTTCCTTCTCAGATAAATTTTTTGGGTATAGTATTTTTATTATTAAGTTATTACTTATGATTTGCCTTTCTTTTAGAAGAAAGTATTCATCAAAGATAATTCAAATTTTTTA
>MDTD01043890.1_pt1 | contig 11223 bp, 6 predicted proteins | sample 811221 | NCBI WGS metagenome assembly MDTD01 (sample SAMN05326646, study PRJNA326480) | marine metagenome | isolation source: seawater | place: Pacific Ocean: South West | collected 2011
AATGTTAATTAGTATTAATTTATAAAAAGAAATTAATTTATTTTTAGGCAAAATTATGAAAGAATTATTAAAAACGTATAATCCAACTATTGTTGAAAAGAAATGGTATGAAAAATGGGTATTGGGCAATGTTTTTTCACCCGATGACGATTCTAATTCAGAATCTTATGCAATTATGATTCCACCGCCAAATGTAACCGGCAAATTGCATTTAGGACATGTTTTAAATAACACCATTCAAGATGTATTAATAAGAAAAGCTCGCATGCAGGGTAAAAATACACTTTGGCTTCCAGGAACAGATCATGCTTCAATCGCAACAGAAGCAAAGGTAACCCAAAAATTAAAAGATGATGGAATTGATAAAAATGATATAGGTAGAGAGGAATTTTTAAATCATGCATGGCAATGGAAAGATAAATATGGTGGCACTATTATTAATCAACTAAAAAGATTAGGATGTTCTTGTGATTGGAATAGAGAAAAATTTACAATGGATGATGACTACAGTAATGCTGTATTGGAATGCTTCGTAAAACTATATAAAGATGGATTGATTTATAAGGGCGAAAGAATAATAAATTGGGATCCGCAAAGTAAAACAGCATTGTCGGATGAGGAAGTCATCTATAAAGAAACCAAAGGCAATTTATGGCATTTTAAGTACCCAATTAAAGATTCTAATGAATTTATTATTGTAGCCACCACTCGACCTGAAACTATGCTTGGAGATACAGGTATAGCTGTTAATCCTAATGATAAGAGATATGCAAATCTTATAGGCAAAAGTGTTATTTTGCCGATAGTTAATAAAGAAATACCAATTTTTGGAGATGAGTATGTTGACATAGAATTTGGCACAGGATGTGTAAAGGTGACTCCAGCACATGATCCAAATGATTTTAATATGGGGAAAAAAAACAATTTAGAAATAATTAATATTTTTAATCCTGATGGTTCAATAAATAATAATGCTCCTGAAAATTATATTGGTTTGGACAGATTTGAAGCTAGAAAAAAAATAGTAAATGAAATTGATTCATTAGGCTTGTTAGATAAAATCAATGAATACACCCATAATGTGGGATATTCAGAGCGCACGGACACAATTGTTGAGCCATACCTTTCAAATCAATGGTATCTCAAAATGGATACTTTTGCTAAAAAAGCTTTAAGTGTTGTAGAAGATGAAAAAGTTAAATTTTATCCTAGTCGATGGACAAAAATTTATAATCACTGGTTAAATAATATTAAAGATTGGTGTATATCTAGACAGTTGTGGTGGGGGCATAGAATTCCAGTATGGTATAGAGGGTCCGAAATATATTGTGGTGTAGAACCACCAACTGAAGATAATTGGATACAAGATGAAGATGTTTTAGATACTTGGTTTTCTTCATGGCTTTGGCCGATGGCTACATTAGGTTGGCCTCAAAAAACAAAAGCATTAAAAACTTTTTACCCAACTCAAGATCTTGTCACTGGAGCAGATATAATATTTTTCTGGGTTGCAAGAATGATTATGGCTGGATTACATTTTGAAAAACAAATTCCATTTTCCAATGTTTATTTTAATGGTATAGTTAGAGATGATAAGGGAAGAAAAATGAGTAAAAGTCTGGGTAATTCCCCTGATCCACTAGACTTGATTGATGAGTTTGGTGCAGATGCGTTAAGGGTAGGTATGTTATTAATTGCACCTCAGGGTTCAGATATTCATTTTGCTAAAGATAGAATTGAAATTGGTAGAAATTTTATAAATAAGCTTTGGAATTCAGCTCGTTTTGTAACAATGAATATTGATGAAGAATATTTTTCAATAAATGATCCTAATCTCAAATTAAAGGAAACTGATAAATGGATTATTTCAAAATTAAATAAAACCATTTTGAATGTTAATGAATCGTACGAGCAATATAAATTGAATGAATCAATTAAATTGGTATATGATTTTGTTTGGAGCGATTTTTGTGATTGGTATATTGAATTTTCAAAAGTAAGATTCTATAGCCAAAGTCAAGCAGATAAGAAAAATGTAGCATCTGTGAGTGTTTTTGTTCTTAAAATAATTTTAAAATTATTACATCCATATGTACCTTTCATTACAGAAGAAATTTGGGCAATGATATCTAAAAATGGTAATTTTTTAGCAATTTCAAGTTGGCCTTCAGTAGATAAAACTAAAATTTTACCTGAAATTGAAAATGAAATTAAAATAATCAAGGATATAATTTCTTCTATAAGAAATATTAAAACAAATTTGGGTATATCTCCATCAAAAAATATTATCATAATTTTGAGAGGACCTGAAAATATTACAAAAATAATTGAGAATTACGCGGATTATCTTCTGAAAATGGTAAAAGTAGAATCTATCACTTCGGGTCCAAAAATTAAAAAGCCTAGTCAATCAGCAGTTGCAGTTGTAAATGATATCGAACTTTTTATACCACTTGCAGGTTTAATTGATTTAGATAAAGAAAAAAATCGATTAGAAAATCAAATTCAAGATATAGTTGGAAGATTAAATTCTGTTAATTCAAAATTAAATAATAAAAACTTTGTTTCAAGAGCACCCGAAAATGTTGTTAAAAATGAGCAAACGAAACAGAAAAAATACATGTTGTCTCTTGAAAAATTAAAAATTAATTTAAAATCATTAGAATTAAATTAAAATAGATAATATAAATAACAAGATTAATTTAACGACAGATGTAACCTATTTGAAAGGTGTTGGTCCTAGACGAGCAAAAACTTTAAAAGATCATCATATATTGGACATAGGTGATCTTTTACATTATTATCCAAGAAAGTATATAGATAGATCTATAATCACTAAAATGAATATGATCAAAGTTGGTCAAGAAGTATTAGTTGTTGGTAAAGTTCAAAGCTTTGGTTTAAAAAAAACAAGAAAAAGAAATTATTATCAAGTAACATTAAATGATAATTATGGAAACATTAATCTAATATGGTTTCATGCTTTAAGTTGGATTACAGGAAAATTTGAAATTGGTGATATAATTGCAGCTTATGGCAAAGTAGATTTTTTCAATGGATTTAATATAACTCATCCTGAATTTGACTCATTAGAAGACAATGATGATCCTATAAATACAGGTCAAATAATTGCAGTATATCCAGGGACATCAGAACTAAAAAAAGTTGGTTTAGAGAGTAAAGGCTTTAGAAAAATAATTCGTAACGCTATTGAAAAAACTCATTTAGTTATCAATGATTACTTTACTGATAATTTTTTAAAAGAATATGGATTAATAAATAGATGTAATTCAATAATTAATATTCATTATCCAGATGATTCAAATCATTTAAAAAATGCAATTTACAGATTAAAATTTGATGAACATTTTTTTCTCCAATTATTAATGGCATTAAGGAAAAAAAGGATAGAAAATACTAATGGTAAAGTATATTCAAGAAGGGGTCATTATGTTAAGAAAATGTATGACAAAATTCCATTTACATTAACGAATTCACAAATAAAAGTATTAAAGGAAATACGCTCAGATTTAATTTCTAATAAGCAAATGAACCGTTTATTGCAGGGTGATGTTGGATCTGGTAAAACAATTGTTGCAACTTTAATAGCTTCCATTGTTATTGGTAATAATTCTCAAGTAGCTGTTTTGGCACCAACAGAGTTATTGGCAGAACAACATTATAGAAGCTTTAAAAAGTATTGTGATTTAGTAAATATTAAATCAGGTTTATTAACGGGTAGCCTTTCAATTTCACAGAAAAGTAATCTTTTAGAGGAGCTAAAATCAGGAGGATTACAAATTATTATTGGTACCCATGCATTGATACAAGACCAAGTAGTTTTTGAAGATTTAGGTTTAGTTATCATTGACGAGCAGCATCGATTTGGCGTAGAACAAAGAAAAAAAATTATAGATAAAGGATATAATCCAGAAATATTGGCAATGACTGCAACGCCAATTCCGAGAACATTAGCATTTACTTACCACGGTGATATAGATGTCTCTGTAATTGATGAATTACCTAAAAATAGAAAAAAAATTGAAACAAAAGTTATTCAACAAGATAAATTGAATGATGTATATGATTTTATAAAAAAAATATTGATCAAAGGTCAACAATGTTTCATTGTATATCCATTAATTGATGATAGTGAGCATATAGATTTAAAAGCTGCTAAAACTGGATATGAAAAGATAAAAAATATTTTTTCTGATTATAATGTTGGTTATTTAGATGGTAAAATGAAAATTGATGAACGAAACAAAATAATGGATATGTTCTCCAAAAATAAAATTAATATTTTAGTATCCACGACTGTTATAGAGGTTGGAATTGATGTACCTAATTCAACTTTAATGATAATTGATAATGCTGAAAGATTTGGTTTATCTCAGTTACATCAACTTAGAGGAAGAGTTGGTAGGGGTAGCCAAAAAAGTTTTTGTATTCTTATAGCAAGAAAATTCACACCTGATTCAAATAAAAGATTAAAAATTATGGAAGATACTAATGATGGTTTTATTATTTCTGATGAAGACTTGAAGATACGAGGCCCCGGAGATTATTTTGGAAAGAAACAACATGGTTATATGAAATTAAAAATAGGAAATATTATTAAAGATGGCTCAATCATTCGTCTTGCAAGAAATGCTGCATTTTCTTTAATTGAAAAAGATCCAAAGCTAGAAAGAAAAGAAAATATTCCCATTAAAAATCAATTTTTGAAATATTATAAGGAAATGATTGAATTTATTGATATTAGTTAAAAAATAAAATGTTATAAATTTAAACTTTAATTAAACAAATTTTAATAAAAATAAATATGAAAAAAATAAATCAATACATTGCTGTCATAACATTTTGTTATTCTTTCATTATATATTTGATGACAATGGCGCCAACAGCATCTTTTTGGGACTGCGGAGAATTTATAGCAACTTCAGTTATAATGGGAGTTCCACATCCGCCTGGAAGTCCTTTATATTTATTGTTAGGTAATGTTTTTTCTCAAATACCTCTTTTTTCAGATATAGGAGCAAGAGTTAATTTGATTTCTCCAATTGTTAGTGCTTTAGCAGTAATGTTTTTGTATTTGATAATTGTTCAATTAGTTGAAGAATGGAGAGGAAAAGTTAAAAATATATCAGATGCAATAATTGCTTATGGTGGTGGTTTTATAGGTGCTTGTACATTTGCAGTTACAGATTCACATTGGTTTAACGCTGTTGAGGCTGAAGTTTACGCAATGTCAACTTTTTTTACAGCAATTGTTGTATGGTTAATACTAAGGTGGAGTCAAAACACAAAAAAAACTGGTAATATTAGAAATATTTTACTTATATCTTATATGCTTGGTTTAGCATCAGGTGTACATTTATTAAATTTATTAGCATTGCCTTTTATAGCTTTGATTGTCTATTATAAACGTTTTGAATTTAAATTAATGACATTTTTAATTGCAGGCCTAACGTCAATTGGTATTTATTTATTCATATATCAGGGAATGATTAAGGGATTACCTACACTAGCCGCAAATTATAATTTATATGTTCCAATAATTTTAGTTTTATTAATATTATTCCTTACAATTTATTCAATAATTACAAAAAACAAACCATTGTCAACTGTTTTTGCTTGTATAATGTTAGTTTTCATAGGCTATACATCTTACACAACTATCTTTATAAGGGCTACACAACACCCAGCAATTAATGAAAATAATCCTGATACCATTAATAGAGCATTATCTTATTTAAATCGTGATCAATATGGTAGCTGGTCAATAACCGATAGAAAACAAAGTCTATTAAATTCATCGTATATATCTAGGTGGGTTGATAAAAGAAATTTAAAGGATCCCACAAGAGAAGAAGTTAAAACTTTTGTATTAGATTATCAATTTAAAGAAATGTATTTCAGATATTTTGCTTGGCAATTCATTGGAAGGGAAAACCCTAATAACCGATCTTGGGATTTAACAACAAAGGATGGACAATATATAAAGTCATTAGATGGAATAAATTGGAAACAATTTGTTTTCCCATGGGCATTCATAATAGGTATAGGTGGATTATTCCATCATTTCAAAAAAGATTGGAAAAAAGCATTAGCAGTTCTTGCACTTTTTTCTGCAACAGGTGTAATGATTATTCTTTATCTAAACCAGTATGATCCTCAACCTCGCGAAAGAGACTATTCATATGTTGGAAGTTTTTTTGCGTTCTCAATATGGATTGGTATTGGTATTACTGGTATTCTGGAAAGGATAAGACAACATATTAAATCAAATACTGTTTCAGTTATTTTTATAGCTTCAATATTTATATTTATGCCATTAATGATGCTATATGCGAACTATCATGAACATAACAGAAGAGGTAACTATGTAGCTTGGGATTATGCATATAACCTATTAAATTCCTGTGAGCCTAACGGAATAATATTTACTAATGGGGACAATGATACATTCCCTCTTTGGTATTTACAAGAAGTTGAGGGTGTTAGAAAAGACGTAAGGGTTGTCAATTTAAGTCTTTTAAACACTGATTGGTATATACATCAATTAAAAAATGACTTTCCTAAATTACCTATTCAATTAGATGATCAACTAATAGATAGAATGGGTGTATATGGACCTTATATTGCAACAGTAAGAGCTTTACAATCATATACATCTACTAACAGTAAATATGACTTAGGTGAACCATTTACAGATGATAATAATAACAACAGATACGATATTGGCGAAGAATATAAAGATCTAAATGCTTGGAATAATTATAGAAATAAATTAAACCAAGCTTCACAAAAGATTTACCAAGCTAATTGGGATGTTAGAATGGGTTTTGATCTGGTACCTTGGAATCAAATGGATGTTAAAGTAAAATACAACAATAATTATATAAATTGGAAATTAAATCCAACACATGGTTCATTTTTAAGAGTACAAGATTTTATGATAATGCAATTAATTAATGATTTACCAAAACAAAGGCCAATTTATTTTGCTGTAACAGTCTCACCAGAAAATAGATTAGGTTTAGATGATTATCTCCAAATGGAAGGGCTGGTTTTTAAATTAAAATCTGAAAAGGTTGGAGATAATAAATTAAATCATTCTAAAATGATGCAAAATATAACCGAAACTAATAATTACGATGATATCATTTATGATAGTAATCAATATATTAATTATATTGAGTCTGGTAATGGAGTATATAGATATAGAAATTTAAATAATGACAAAATTTATTTTAATGATAATATTCACCGTTTAATACAAAATTATAGATCATCTTTTTTACAACTTGGTATTGAAACAATATATTCAGAAAGAATCAATAAAAATAATGAAACTTTAAATTTACTTAATTTGATGGAAAAATATTTTCCGTCACAAATTTTACCTATGCGAAATACAGAATTAGAAATTCAAGTAGGAAGAATGTATAAAGAAGCTGGAGATAGTTTTAAATATAAAGAAGTATTAAATAAAATTTTATCTAATAAAAGCACGAGTTTAGAAGATAAATATTATATTGGACAATTGTATATGCAAGATTTACAAGATTTTGATAAAGCTATAGAAATATATAAAGATCTTAATATAGATTATCCAAATCAGTTTGAAATAGTTATAGCTCTTGTTCAAGCATATTCACAATCAAATCAAATAGATAAAGCAATTAATCTGCTAGAGAATTGGATTTTAAACAATCCTGATGATCCTCAAGCTCTTGAATATCTAAATATTTTAAAGGATATATCATAAATAAACATATAGTTTCTGTCATAATACCGCATTATAATGGTATAAAAACCATTTTAGAATGTATCGATTCTTTGAAAAAATCAGGGCAAGATAAAATACAAATTATAGTTGTAGATAATGCATCAACTGACAATAGTGTAGAAGTCTTAAAAATTAAATATCCTGATATAACACTTTTAGAATGTAAAAAAAATTATGGTTATGCAGAAGGTTGTAATAAAGGTGCAGACATTGCTGAGGGTGATTATTTAATTTTTTTAAATAACGATACCATTCATGACAAAAATTGGATTAAAAATTTAGTTAATATAATTGAAGAGAATCCTAATTTTTCTTCAGTTCAACCCAAAATTAAAAATTATATTAATAAAGAAAGTTTTGATTACGCAGGAGGATGCGGTGGAGAATTAGATATTTTTTGTTATCCATTCACAAGAGGTAGAATATTTAACACTTTAGAAAAAGATTTCGGTCAATACGACAACACCAAAAAAATTTTTTGGGCTTCAGGAACAGCATTCATTACTAGAAAATCTATATTTAAAGAAGTAAATGGTTTTGATAGAGTATTTTTTGCACATATGGAAGAAATAGATTATCATTGGAAATGTCATCTGATAGGATATGATGTAGGTTTTACGCCTAATTCTGTTATATATCATAAAGGAGGACAAACATTAAATTATAGTTCTTCTTTAAAAACATATTTAAATCATAGAAATAGTATTTTGTTAATGTCAAATTATTCTATATTTACTTTTATGTTATTAATTATTCCAAAGTTATTTTTAGAATTAATATCTTCCTTTTATGAATTATTTTTAGGTCGATATAAACATAGTTTTGCAATAATAAAAAGTTTATTATGGATTTTTCTTCATCCAAATATCGTATTTAAAAGAATTATAAATATTTCTAAACTAAGAAAAATAAATGATTTTAAAATGATGAAATATTTTTATTGTGGTAGTGTCGTAATTCGCTATTTTATTTTTAGAAAGAAAAAATATTCTTCACTTTAGTTACTTTTAGCCTAATTCGCTATAGATTACTCCACCAATTATTAACAAACCTCCAAACCATTCTGTAATGGACATAACTTCACCAATCACAATCATTGCAAAAATAGCTGCAAATAAAGGCTCAGTAGCAAAAATGATAGCAGTTTTTGTTGGACTTATAATCTTTTGTGCCCAAACCATTACCCCAATACCAAAAAGTGTAGCAAAAATACCTGTTATACTTATGCTTATATAAAGTTGATTAGTCCAAATTATTTCTTGATTTTCAAATAATGAATGAGATGCGAATGAAAGAATTGAAACTGTTAATAATTGCGGTAAAAATAAATACATCGTTCTGCATTTTCTTGTGTATCTACTCTGAACAATTAAATGTAAAGCAAAACCCAAAGCACATCCAAAAGTTAAAATATCACCAAATTGAAGACCTTCTCCTTTTGGGTTTAATAAAAAAAACATTCCTAATGTTGCTAAAATACAAGCAATCCATATTTTAAATGATATATTATTAATTTTCATAAGTACCAGAATCAGAGGCACCATTATTATAGATGTTCCAGTAATGAATGCGGATTTAGTTGGAGTGGTATACATTAAACCAAAATTTTGAAACGTGTAACCTAGGTATAATAATAAACCACATATAATTCCTCCATATATTTCTTTTTTTGTAAAATATAAATTTTTAAGATTAAGAAACAATGTACAACCTAGTGCAGCAACACCAAATCTATAAGCTGAAAATGCAAATGGTGGACACGAAGAAAGAGATTCTTTTACAATTGTAAACGTAAAGCCCCATATCATGGTAGTGATTATTAAACCAGCTTGAGCTAAATATGTAGTTTTATCATTCAATATTTTTTTTGCCAATAAATATTGATGTAACACCAAAAGTAATATCTTCCATGGAACAGTTTATAAACTTAGAATTTTTCATTAAATTCAGTAATTCGTTTCTTGTAGCAAATTTTGTAACTGATTCTGGCAAATATTGATATGCATTAGATCCAGAAATTAGTTTTCCTAAAAAGGGAAGTATGTAATTAAAATATGAATTGAACATGAATGAGAATATTTTTGATTTAGATTGAGAAAATTCTAAAATTCCAAGTGTTCCGTTTGGCTTTAAAACTCTATAAAATTCATTTAATGCATTTTCAAAATTTCCTAAATTTCTAAAACCATAAGAGATAGTAATTATATCAAAAGTATTATCATCAAAAGGTAGTGCTTCTGCATCTCCTTGAACGAACGTAAAATTTTTTATATTAGATTTTTTAGCTTTTTGTATAGCTATATCTAACATTTTTGACGAGTAGTCTAAACCAATAATTTGACTAGAATATCTTTTTTTAATTTCAAATCCTATGTCACCTGTACCAGTTGCAACATCTAGAATGTAAGAATCATTTTTTAATGGTAAATTACTTAAAAATTTTTTTCTCCAGTATTTGTCTATACCTAAGCTTAGAAATCGATTTAAAAAATTATAGCTTGATGATATATCATCAAACATTTTTTGAACTTGTTTCTTTTTTTTATTTCCTCTATGTATAAATTTTGTCATATTTAATATTATAATTTAAGTTCCATGTGAATGACTAAAATAATAAAATCTTATCATTCAATTTATTGAGGATTATTCTTAAAAAATAGTAATTTTAATAAATGAGTAATATAAAAATATAGAGTCAATGGATATTTCTAATAAAATTATTAAAGATATTGAAAATACATTATCAATGTCAAAAAAAAATAAGAAAAAATATTTATTTAGCTATTCGGTCAAAATAAATATTGTTGATGTTTTACCTTTTATAAATTATAAAAAAAATACAAATTGTTTGAAGTTTTTTTGGAAGTGTCCATCTAAAAAAATAAGTTTTTTTGGTGTAAAGGCAATTTGGAAAAAAGACTTTACAAATGGTAATAGGGACTTTAATATTAAAAATCATGTAAAGTTATTATTTAGCAAATCGGTTTCTATATCAAATGATAAATCTATTGGTCCCAAAATTTTTGGTGGTCATTCATTCTTAAACGAAACAAATTGTGATGATACTTGGGAAAATTTTCCAAGAAGTAGCTATTTCTTAACTGAATGTTTAGTAAGTTGTATTGATAATAATACCTGGTTAACAATTTCAACTTTTATTAAACCTGATTCAAACCAAAATTTAATTTATAAAAAAATAATTCAACATATTAATGATTTTAATCAACACAGCTCATCAAATATTGATAATAATCAAAAAATAACAATATCAAAAGTTAAACAAGAAACAAATAATAATATTTGGAATGATATGATTAATTCTGTGATTGAAGAAATTAATTCAGGAAAAGTTGAAAAAGTTGTAGTTTCAAGATTAAAAGAAATTCATATTAAAGAAAAAATAAATTTATTTTCTGTTTTACAAAGAT
>MDTD01167158.1_pt1 | contig 11223 bp, 11 predicted proteins | sample 811221 | NCBI WGS metagenome assembly MDTD01 (sample SAMN05326646, study PRJNA326480) | marine metagenome | isolation source: seawater | place: Pacific Ocean: South West | collected 2011
AAATATATTTAATCAATCAGTGATTTCAGCAAAATCCTTATCGAAAGAACTATTTAATATACATAGAAGTTTAAATTCATCGAATAATATTAAAACACTTCATGTTTTAAAAAGATATATCAAGAAATTGCACGTTAAATATTTTAAGTTTAAAAACGTTTTCGATTGGAAAATTCCGGAAAGGTGGGAAATAAAAAGTGCATATATCAAAGAGATAAGTGGGAAGAAAATATTAGATATTAATAAGAATAAACTACATATTTTACAATACTCTGAGCCTGTAAATAAAATAATAGGAAAAAAACAATTATTGAAAAATTTGTATTTTCAAAAAGATAAACCGAATTCAATTCCATACGTTACTTCTTATTACAAAAAAAGATGGGGATTTTGTTTAGAATACAATAAATTAAAAAATTTTAAGGATAAATATTATAGAGTTCATATTAATTCAAAATTTGAAAAAAAACCACTTCCCTATGGAGAATTATATATAAAAGGAAAAAGTAAGAAAGAAATAATTTTTTGTACATACATATGTCACCCTAATTTAGGAAATGATAATTTATCAGGCATAATATTAAATTTTCTTTTGGCTTTTTATATGCAAAGAAAGAAAACAAACTATTCTTATAGATTTCTATTTATTTCAGAGACTATAGGATCTTTGGCTTATATAAAAAAGAACTTAAATCTTTTAAAAAAAAACTTACTCGCTGGCTATGTTTTGTCGTGTGTAGGAAATGGAAAAAAAATTAATATTATTTCAAAATATAAAGAAAACTTTTCCTACAATTTTTTGAACGGAATATTTAAAAAAAAAAAAATTAAATTTAATGATTTAAAATGGGATAAAAGAGGCTCTGATGAAAGACAATTTTCAAGCCCAAATGTAAATCTGCCTTTTGTATGTATTACTAAAAAAAGATTTACAGAATTTAGAGAATATCATTCTTCAAAAGATGATTTAAAATTTTTAAGAGTCAAAGATTTACTGGACAGTTTTAACAAAATGAAGATGCTAATAAGTCATATAGAAAGTTCTGAAATATATATCTCAAAATTAAAAGGTGAACCGATGCTAAGTAAAAGAAAAATTTCTTCTTCGCTAGTTTCAAGTTTTCAAAAAACTAATATTCAAGATAATATAATTGATTTCTTTGATTTGTGTGATGGTCAAAATTCTTTAGATATGATTCAAAATAAATTGAAATTAAAAAAAAAAGATATAATAAGAATATTAAAAATTTTAAAAAAACAAAATCTAATTCGAAAAATTTAGTTAGCATAAATATGAAAAAGAGTACAAATTATAAAAAAATACTAGAAAATTTTTTCATAAAAAAAGAAGGACAAAGTATTAAAAAAAGTTTAAATAAAATAAATTTAATTAAATCGGGCATGTTAGACTCTATGGATATATTAAATCTCGCATTATTTATTTCAAAAAAATTCAATATTAAGGTCGATATTTCAAATGAAAAAAATTTAAAAGCTTTTGAAAAATTTGATCATATTTTAAAACTTATAAAGAAAAAGAAATAAATGAAATTCCATCACATAGGAATTGTATGTGATATTAAATTTTTAAAAAAAATTAAAATACATAATAAAATCGATTGCACTTATATTGATAAATTTCAAAAGAATAAGTTATTGTTTTATTTAAATAAAAAAAATAAAATCCTTTATGAATTTATTTTTCCAATAAATAAGTTTTCTACTACTTTTAATTTTTTAAAGAAAAATGGACCAGCAGTACACCATTATGGTTTTGAAGTTAAAAACTTAGATAAAGTAATGAAAATTTATAAAAATAAAAAAGACTATGTATTTATAAATTCTTATTCTGCAAAAATTGCTTGTTTAGGTGGGAAGGTTAAAACATGTTTTTTTTATTTTAAAAAAAATATAGTTGAATTTATCGAAATAAAGCAATGAAAAATTATCTTTTAGAAAAAATAATTAAAAATTCAAAGACTTATCCACAAAAAAAAATTCTTTTTGAAAATGAAAGAAGTATCACTTGGGAAGAATTATTAAAAAAATCTTTAGATTATTCAAACGAAATTTGTAGAAAAAATGACAAATATGTTCCAATAATAATAGGTCGAAACATTGATTCTGTCATTTCAATTTTAGGATCTATTTTCGCAAATAAAGCCTTTTGTCCAATATCTAAAAAATTTCCAAATAAAAAAATAAAAACATTATTTCAGCAACTCCAAGCGCAAAATTTTATTAATTGTAGTAAAAAAAAATTAAATATTAAACATTTTAATGAAATAAATTTCAAAATAAAAAGAAAATTAGAAAAGAAAAAAATACCTAATTTTAAAAAAACTTTTTACGTATTGTTTACTTCTGGATCTACAGGTGCACCAAAAGGAGTCAAGTTGAGTTATGAAAATATTTTAAATACATTGATATGGTCAAAGAATTATCTTAAATGGGATAAAAAAGACATTATAGGTCTTGCTACCGAGTTTTCATTTGATATTTCTATGTTCGATTTATTTTCATCATTATATTATAACGTTCCCTTATTTATTTTTTCCAACCCTTCAAACCCATTAATTACACACGATGAAATTAGAAAATTTTCTATTACATCAATATTTTCTGTACCAAGTTTTTTCTCTAATTTTTCAAATTATGGAGTACTAAAAAAAAACTTTATTTCTTTGAAACAAATAATTTCTGGTGGAGATTATTTTTCTCCTAAGGAAATTTTAAAATGGAGAAAATTACAAAAAAAAATTACAATTTTTAATGTGTGGGGACCAACAGAAACGTCAATAGTTAATTCTATGCATAAATTAACACACAAAGACTATATAAATTTAAAGAAAAATAAAAATATTCCTATAGGTAAATCTCATAAATTGATGACTATAAAATTAATTGATGAACAAAGTAAAATTATTAAAGTTCCATTTAAAATAGGAGAAATATGTATGCTGGGAGATTGTGTAAGCAAAGGCTATTTAGGTGATATTGAGAACAATAAAAATTATATTTTTTTGAATAATCAAAAAGCATTTAAAACTAGAGATAGTGGTTACTTTGACAATTATGGAAAACTTTATTTTAACTCAAGAATGGACCAAATGATAAAAATTTCTGGCTACAGAATTGATGCTTTAGAAATTCAGCAAATTTTAAGTTCTGTAGATTCGTTAACTAATTCTGTAGTCTTTACTCAGATTAATAAAAACAAAACCAAAGATCTTTGCTTAGCATTAGAAACAAAGAAAAAGATTTCAGTTGACAAAGTAAGGAAAAAATTAAAAAATAATTTACCGCTTTATAGTGTCCCAAAAAAAATTTTTTTCTTTAAAAAATTTCCATTAAATTTAAATGGAAAAGTTGACCAAAAAAAATTAGCAAATTTTTGTAAAAATAAAGTTTGAATGATAAAAAAAATCGTATTAACAAAATATTATATAAAAAAACCTCTAAAAAAAAATAGCGATTTAATAAATATAGCAAATTTAATTATACAAGTTTTTCCTGAATATTATAATTGTTTTAAATCTTCCAAAGCTCAAATGGCAAAAATTATTAAAAAGTTATTTTTTAAAAAAAATTTCGAATTTCAAAAAATATATACAATCAAATTAGGCAAAGAATTAGTAGGTGTCGCCACAGTTATTAATTCAAAAAATTTAAAAGTTTCGAAAACTTTGGGTTTTTTGAAAATGGTTGAATGTTTAGGAATAAATAAAATTAATAAAACAAAGATTAATAACCTTAGAAACTCTTTTGCCGAAATAAATTCTTCAGGTCCTTACTTAACACGATTTGGTATTAATTCTAAATTTAGAGGGATAAATAATTTTAGTTCAAAATTGATGAAATATGTTTTAGATCATGAAAAAATGAGACTTATTGCGCATGTAAATAAAAATAATAAAAGAGCTTTGAATTTTTATTTAAAAAATAAATTTAAAATAATTAATAAGAAAAAAAAATTTTATCTCATCGGATTTAAGTAGATAACTATAATTTATTAAATTATTTTTTTTATAATATAATTTTCTTAAATTTTATTAATATAGTTACCAATTTTCTTATAAGTACTTATACTTTTTTTAATTAGTATAGGAATAGCGATGTAGTTATGGATTTTTTTAGCTGATTTATTGAGTGAATTAATTTGAGATTTTTTAATTGCATGTTTCCAATATGTTGCAAAATGCCATTTTAATGCATCAGGAACATTTTTTGTACCTATATTAATTTTTTTTAAAAAATTAATGATTTTTTTCTTTTTTTTGAAATTATCTACCTCGAACATAAAAGTGTCATAAGAAGGTTCAGTAAATTTTATCTTTTTTCTTATTTTAAATTTTTTAGAAATTGAATTTTCAAGAACTTTATATCTTAACTTATTTTCTCTTAATATAAAATTTAACTTCTTTATTTGCGCAATACCAACAGCCCCCTGCATTTCGGTCATTCTATAGTTAAATCCAAAGATTTTTACCGTATCCAAACCCCTTGGTAGTTTAGGATTTAATTCATGACCATGATCGTGGTATTCTCTAGAATATTTAAATATTTTTTGTTTATTTGTTAAGATTGCACCTCCTTCCCCAGTAGTAATATTTTTTCCAAAATCAAAGCTTAAAACTCCAACATCTCCCAATGTGCCTAGGAATTTATTTTTAAACTTTGCACCAACTGACTCACAGTTATCCTCTAAAATTGGTATTTTTTTTTTCTTACATATTTGTTTGATTTTTTCCATATCAGCTGAGAAGCCAAGCATATGGACAGGTATTACTGCTTTTGTTTTAGAACTAATTTTTTTTTTTAAATCTTTGGTACACATGTTTAAAGTATCATCAATATTTGTAATTATTGGAACTGCGCCAACATCTAGAATAGCTTCGATGGTTGCAATAAAGTTAAAGCCTTGTGTTATAACTTCATCTCCAGGTTTAACTCCAATTGCTTTTAAAGCGATTTTAATAGCTGCTGTACCAGAACTTACGCATTGCACAAAATCAGTTCGAAAAAAATTAGCTAATTTTTTTTCAAATATTCTTATTCTAAATATTCCCTTTCTTCTTTTATCAAAAGCATGAGCAAAAAGAACACCATTACTTGCTGTGAATATTTTTTTTAATTCACTAAACTCTTCTTTACCTATTATTTCATTTCCTGGCATTTATTTAATTTCTATATTTTTTTTTAAACAATAATTTTGCATTTTCATAATCAAATTTTGTATTGATATCAATAAAATTAATTTTATCAACTTCATAGGCATAAGATCTTTTAGTAAAAATTTTTTTATTTTTATTAAAAAATTTTTTCGAAAAATAAAACATTGAACCAGTTATAAAATAGTATTTCTTATAATTTTGTCTATTTACAAGAAATGATTTAGACAATAGTTTCCAATTAACGCCTATCTTATTTATACATTCGTAAGGTGCTTCGATCATTTCACTTACATGGAAAAGAGAATGTTTTTTTTTTCTATTTATAAATTTTAATGATTTTCTTATCTCTCTGATTGATATTAATGGATTAGTGACTTGAAATAGTAATAAATTTTTTATATTAAATCTATTTTCAGACCACTTTATAAAGTCCTCAATTAAATTATTTACATTTGAGTTATCTTTTGAAAGTTTTTTTGGCCTTGGATAGGTAATATCTATTTTCTTATTTTTAATAATTTTTTTTTTATATAAGCCAGAGTTTGTTAAAATAAAAATTCTATTTATTTCTTTTATCTTTAGTAATTTTTTTAATGTAAAATTTACTAATAGTTGTCCTCTAAACTTAATTAAATTTTTATCCTTTATTCCTTTTGATCCTGAACGTAAGGGAATTATTGCATCAAACATTATTTATTAATTAATTATGAAATTTTATTTTTAAAATTAATACTATATATTAAGTCCTATATCATTATATAAATTTTAAAATGCTAAAAAAATTCTCTTATTTCATTTATAAAACTCTATTTTTGATTGATAAAATTTTTTTTTTTACATTTAAAAAAAATTTTCTTATATGGTTAAAAGATTACATAATTGAGGATTCATACAAAACAATAAAAATTTTAAATCAGAAAATAAAGTTTTTTGTTCCCAATTCTACATCTTTTTGGAGGGTAAATACTTTCTTTTCCAAGGAACCAGAAACTTTGAAATGGATAGATAATTTTGATAATTCAAGTAAATTTATTTTCTGGGATATTGGTTCTAATATTGGATTATACTCGATTTATAATTCAATAAAAAATCCAGACTCCATTTCAATAGCATTTGAGCCCTCGACATCAAATCTAAGAATTTTAAGTAGAAATATATCTTTAAACAATCTAGAAAAAAAAATTAAAATTTTTACAAATCCTTTAACAAATCGAGAAAATGAATTTTTGCTCATGAATGAAGAAAACTTTACTGAAGGTGGAGCAATGAATACTTTTGGTGAAAATTTTAATTTTGAAGGAAAAATTTTTACTTCAAAAATGAAATATCAAATATTAGGAACGAATATAAATTATTTAATCAAAAATAATATTTTGGAAATTCCCGATTACATTAAAATTGATGTTGATGGCATAGAACACCTAATCCTCTATGGAGGAGACATGTATTTAAAAAATTCTAAAATAAAAAGTATTTTGATTGAAATAAATGAGAATTTTAAAGATCAACATTCTTCAATTCTAAAAATTATGGAAGAAAAGAATTTTAAATTTTATAATAAATATAAGGCATATAATGCTCATAAAAATAAAAAATTTTCTTTAACATTTAATTATATTTTTATAAAAAAAACTTAAAAATGAAAATAGCTTTTATTGTTGGTACTTTTTTTCCACAAGCAGGAGGCGCTCAAGTACAGGCACATAACATATGCAATAAGTTAACTGAAAAAAATATAGATATTGATTGCTATATATTTAACAAAACAAATATAAAAAATAATAATTATAAAATATTTTTATTAAGTAAATTTCTTACATCACTAGCATATTTTTTTAAATTTTATTTAAATTTAAATATAAACTTTATTTTAAAATATTATTTAAGGAAAATTATAAAAAAAAATAAATATGAGTTTTGGCATTTTATTTTTTTAAATCACAAATGTCTTATTTTAATCGACTGTCTTAATCAATTAAATCAAAAAGTTTTTGTTACATTCCAAGGTGCAGATGTTCAAGTGAATAGAGATATAAATTATGGTTTTAGAATAAATAAAAAATATGATAACTATTTAAGAAAAATTGTAAATAATGTTAATCATTTTTTTTATATTTCAAAAACGATAAAAAAAGATTTACTAAATTTAAAAATTTCAGAAAATAAAATGTCCTATGCTCCAAATTCAGTTGAAATAGAAAAATTTGAAAAATATCATAATTTAAAAAATACAAATAAAAAATTAAATTTAATAACAGTTGCCAGATATTCTCCGCAAAAAAAAGGTTATGATATTTTATTAAAAGTCTGTAAAGAACTTGTAAGCAAACAAATTGATTTTGAATGGAAAATAATTGGAAAAGGAACTAAAAAACTATTAAATGAGACTATAATCAAGAGTAGACCAAATTCTTTTAAAATTATTGAAAATATTGAAAATATTGACGAAACATATTTTCCAAATTCAGAATTGATAAAACATTATATTAGTTCAGATCTATATATAAATTTATCAAGAATAGAATCTTTCGGTATAACTTTTGTGGAGTCCTTAGCCTCTTTAGTGCCTATAATTACATTTGATACCAAAGGCGTTAATGAAATAGTTAAAGACAATGTTAATGGTTTCTTAATTAAAAATGAGGAGGATTTAGTAAAAAAAGTTGAGGAAATTTATAAAACTAGAGATCTTATTAATGATATGAAAGATAATCTAATAGATACTATTAGAGAATATGATCTTAATTTGGTCACAGAAAAATATAAAAGTTTAAATTATAAATTTTAATTGTATTAATAAAAAAAGACTATTTATAAAAAATGTTAAAAAACAAATCAATCATCGTAACCGGAGTAGGTAAAGGTCTTGGTATGGATATGTTAAAACAAATTGTTGACTATGGAGGATTTGTTTATGGAATCACAAGGTCAAGAAATGATCTAAAAAAATTTAGAAAAATAAATAATTGTAAAGTTTTTGTCGGAAATGTGAATAATACAAAGATATTATATAAAATACTGAGTAATTCCATCAAAGAAAAAAAACTTATCACTGGATTAGTAAATAATGCTGGTGAAAGACAGAGATTAAAATTTGAAGATATATCTCAAAATAAATTGAAAAAACTTTTTGAAACAAATTTTTTTTCAATATTTCAAAACATGCAAATTTTTTCTAATTATTTGAGAAAAAACAAAACTAAAGGCTCAATAGTAAATATTGGGTCAATAGTTGGAAATAATGGATTTTCTGAATTATCTGGTTATGCATCAACAAAAACTGCCTTACTTGGTTTAACGAAATCTTTTTCTGTTGAAATGGCAAAATATAACATAAGAGCAAATATAATTAATCCTGGATTTATAAAAACCTCTTATTTTAAAAATTTCAAAAAAAAAAATAAACTCTATAAATGGACAATAAGCAGAATTCCTCAAAAAAGATGGGGTGAACCAAATGAAGTTAGTCACTTGACATGTTTTTTATTGTCAGATTTATCATCATATATTAATGGATCTACCATCAATGTTGATGGAGGATGGACGGGAAGTTAATTATGAAAGTTTTAGGTTTAATACCATCAAGAATGGGCTCAAAAAGATTGCCAGCCAAAGCATTATTACCTATCAGCGGCCTACCTTTAGTCATTCATACTTATAGACGAGCAAATTTATCAAAATTTTTAAATAAAATTTTAATTTGTACAGATAGTAAAAAAATTTTATCTACTGCAAAAAAGTATAAATCAAAGGCCACTTTAACATCACCTTATCATTTAAATGGAACAGAGAGAATTGCAGAGGCATATATGAAGGAAGCAAAAAAGTATGATTTTGTAGTTGATATACAGGGAGATGAACCTTTAATCAGCCCCTATCACATAGATGAAATTGTAAAATTTCACTCTAAACATAAAGATGTAGATATTGTTTTACCAACATTAAAAATTAAATTTCCAGATAACCCAAATATAATTAAAGTTGTTATAAACAAAAAAAATGAGGTGATGTATTTATCAAGATCAAAGATACCTTTTGAAGCCAAATCTAAAAGTAAATATTTTTTTAAACATCTATCAATTATATCTTTTAAACCAGAAGCCCTTTTAAAATTTGCAAAATCAAAACAAACTAATTTGGAAAAGATCGAAGATATCGAGCTTTTAAGAGCTTTAGAAATCGGCCTAAAAATTAAGACTATAAATCTGAAAGGAGATAGTTTTTCAGTTGATGTAGCAGAGGATTATAGAAGAGCGAAAGATAGAATGAATAAAGATAAATTTTTAAAATTTTATAAGTAAATTAATGTCTTTAAATACTGTGTCCTATATTATCGAAAAAGAAGTAAATAAAGTTATTTATTCAAAAGATATAAATAAATATTTAATTAGAGATATAAGCTTTCTAAAAACAGATCAAAGAATACTGTTTGTATATGATAAAAATATTTCTAAGAAATTTATCAACCAAATAAAAACACAGTTAAAGTTGACTGGAAATATTGTTTTTTTTAAAGAAATAGAAGGCAAGAAAACAAATAAAAAATTACCAAATTTGTTAAATTTATTTAATTTATTAATAAAAAAAAAATTTACTAAAAATTCTATCATCATTTCTTGCGGCGGCGGGGTTGTAGGGGATATGTGTGGACTATTAAGCTCTCTTTATCTTAGAGGAACAATTTATTTTCACATACCAACCACAATGACAGCAATTGTCGATAGCTGCATAGGAGGTAAAACTGGAATAAATTATAAAGGAATTATAAATTCCATGGGAAGTTATTATCATCCTAAAAGAGTATACATTTCTGAAAAAGTAATTAAAGAAATTCCAGATAGAGAATATTTTTCTGGTTTTGCAGAGATCATAAAATCGGGACTTATCGGAAATAAAAAAATTATTAATTATTTAATTAAAGATAAATATTTAAATAAAAGAATTAATACGAGACATCTTTCCAAAGTAATTATTGAAACCTTAAAAACTAAAATCAGTTTTTTCAAAAATGATATTAAAGAAAAAAACGTTAGGCTTTCGTTAAATTTTGGACATACTTTTGCTCATTCGATGGAAATGATTACAGATAGATTAATAAAAAAAGATTACCTTAGACATGGGGAAGCTGTTGGATTAGGAATGCTATGTGAGATAATGATGAGTAATAATGGAAATAAAAATTCTTTATACAATTTAACCGAAACTTTATTAAAAAAATATAATTTACCAACAACATTAAAAATACCATTAAAAATTCAAACTAAAATTCATGCAGGTGTTTACAAAGGCATATTTCTAGATAAAAAAACTAAATATAAAAATCCACGCTATATTTCTTTAAAAAAAATCTACAAACCTGAAATTAAAGAGGTAGGTGATTATGGTTTGTTAAATGATACGATTTATAAAATAACAGAAGTGAATTAAATTGAAAAAGATAGTTATATTAGATTTATCTAAGGATATAGATTTAAAAATTGAAAATTCATTAATTTTTGAGATTTCATATGGAAGTGTCAATTTAAAAAATTGTAAAAAAATTAATAAAAATTTTTTTTCAGATAAAAAACATAAATTATATAAAAAAAATATTAATAATTTATTAGTTAATTTTTACAAATATATTAATAATAATAATTCTAATAATGATATTTCTACACTAGAATTATTTAATCAAAGAAATGATAAAAACCAATTATTTAATAAAATTTTCAATCTAATTGAAATTTTAAAATTTGTTAAATATAAAAAAATTAAATTCATAGAAATTATTACTGATGATCTTACTTTCTTAAATACATATAAATCATTAAAAATTAAAAATTTAAAAGTCACAAATATACAGAAAGAAAAAATATCTAAAACTTTTTCAAATTATTTATTTAAAACTATCATTTTTTTTGCCAAAACATTTATAATTGTTGCTCTGTCAAAATTATTTAAAAGGAGGAAATTTAATATAAATAAATTAAATGAAGCTTGCCTATCTATATTTCCATTATTTTATAAAAAAAGAAGACATTTTTTTTATAAAAAAAAAATGATTAAT
>MDTD01027351.1_pt1 | contig 11222 bp, 10 predicted proteins | sample 811221 | NCBI WGS metagenome assembly MDTD01 (sample SAMN05326646, study PRJNA326480) | marine metagenome | isolation source: seawater | place: Pacific Ocean: South West | collected 2011
AATACTGACTTGATTTCCAGAGCATTGCTTGATTCTTATCTAAAACATATTCATCTACAAATGAATTAAAAAAAAGTGTAAAAGTTGCAAAAATTAAAGCCCAAAGGTATAATCCATAGTCTTCCCAAATCATTGAAAGTTCATAAATTAACAAAACTGAACCTAGAATGCCACCATAAATCCATACAAGATTAGGAACTCTGCGAGTTTTTAGGTCTGACCAAGAACCGTACGAAAGCATGACAAAACCAATCAAAAAACGCAAAATGTCAATGCTGGCCATAAAACTATATTGTAATGACTACATATTAATATATGTTTTAATCATAAACTTATTGATATATTTTATATACTAAACTAAATTAATGAAAATGTGGATTTAAGAGAGCAATTATTGCCTAATGAAAAAATTTTAAGTGAATATAAAAATTTATTTGTTGAGAATAAAAAAGGAAATGCGTATCTTACTAACCAAAGATTATTTTTATCGACTAAAAATAATTTATGGAATTTCCAAACAAAAGATATAAAATATATCGGAAGAATGAATAATCCACGTTTTTCATGGATATGGCAACTTCCTATTTCCTTGATGATTATATTTAGTATTCTAGGGGGACATACTTTACTATTTCTAATTTGCATTATACTGTCTGCTGCCAGACAATATCTCAAGATAGACAGTTTAGAAATTGGTTTAGAAAATAAAAAATGGATTTTATCTGACGATAATCTACAGCTCGATGAAATGATGCTTCAAATTCAAACAAACGAAGTGACTGGATTGAATAAAAATGAAGGTAAACCTATAGTAGATGCTGAAGAGGAGCAAAGCTCAAAGATAGAAATTAATATTGTAGGTGAAAATGAATCTGGGCCTCTCAAATCTGCGTGGTTATCCCTTTCATTCGCATTTCTATTCTACTATCTCAATTCATTTAGTGATTCTGGAAGCGTATGGCTTTTTGTTCTTTTAATCTCGGCCTTGTGCTCCTATATCATATACAAAGACAGAAGAAATACCAATGCCATGAGAAACGTTGAACCTGAAGATGGCATTATACGTAAAGGCTGGTATTTTATTCTGAATAAACTACGAATTAAGATAATTAGAGCTAATTTTTCTCTGAATATATATAATAAGCAAGTGGAAGTGAGAGACTTAGGATATTTACTTAGTTCTATAATTCTAATTTTGGCATTCACTTCTACTCACATGAATTCAAACCTTATTCCAATGTTATTTGGTATTTCACTTGCAACCACAGTTTACATGGCAGGAAGATGTTTCGCAGGTTTACCCCGGCCGCGCAATCGAATGATTGCAAGAACCTTTGTTTGTTCACTAGTAACTATATGCGTAGTTCTCCCATGCCTAATTCTTACGCCTTTGTACGTACCTGCAAATGCAACACTTTCATCGGAATATCTAGATGAAGGAAGTGGAAATGGTTGGAAGAAATCATATTCGCAAGTTGATGAGTATGGTCTCGGATTGGCATCTACAAGCATCTATCTTTATGCTGACGACGCGAAAGACGATGAAGGAAATGATGATGGATATCCAGCTATTTTATTTGTTATCGTTTTAAAAGTCCCATTTGAAGTCGATGAAGCTGTTCCTTTGGACATCTTAAACGAACAATTTCAGAAAATGGCATTAGAGCAAGACATTGAACTAGATTCTGAATTGGAGAGCGGAAAACGTGAAACTGCACAAGGTTATGAAACTGAATATATCATATATAACGGAACTACAAAAACTGAAAGAATAGGAACTGAAGAAATAAATTATAAAGTAACAAAGGGGTCCGAATCGAGATATATTGGTGAAGTTTGGAAAGCTCCAGAATATAATTTACTTGTTGTTTCAATGGGAATTGGTATTATCTCATCTGAAACCATCAACGAAGATACCGGAATTGAGCCTATTGATGACTTAATAGATGATCTAATTCCAAATCCAACAGACACAACTGATGAAAAGAATTGGAACGAAATGATAGATTTAATTCCTGAAATTAATTGCTATCAAAAAGATTGGAAAGCCTAATTCTTATCTATTACTAAGTTTTTTTTCAACGGAAAAGAAACAAATTCACCTTCCCATTTAACTTCAGAATCTTCGTCTAACAATCCTGCTGAAACCAATTTGTTCATCATCATTTCCGCGTCATCTTTTGGTACTTTCAAATATTGCCTTTCGTCTTCGCTCATATTACCCAAATTCTATTCCTTGTGCTAATGGTAAATCATCTGACCAATTAAGTGTATTGGTCTGTCTTCGCATATAAATCTTCCAAGAATCCGAACCTGCTTCTCTACCTCCTCCGGTATCTTTCTCTCCACCAAAGGCTCCGCCAATCTCAGCGCCGCTTGTTCCGATATTTACGTTAGCAATTCCACAATCACTTCCTGAATGACTTAAAAACTTTTCAACTGATTGCATATCTTTAGTAAATATTGATGATGATAAACCTTGATCCACTGAGTTATGATATTCTATCGCCTCTTCCAAATCATCGAATTCAAATAAGTACAAAATAGGTGCAAATGTTTCTTCCCGAACAATTTTCATTCCCATATTTGCCTTTACGATAGTAGGCTCGACATAAAAACCATCAGTTTGAATTACATTGCCTCCACAAAGAATCTCTCCCTTTTCTTTCTTAATAATTCCCAATGCATCCCTATAATCTTGAACTGCCTTTTGATCAACTAAAGGACCAACTAATGTATCTGAATCTAATGGATTTCCTATCTTTATTTGAGAATACGATGATATCAATTTTTCGGTAATTGCAGATGAAATGGATTTATGTAAAAATAACCGACGTGTAGAGGTACAACGCTGACCTGAAGTTCCAACTGCCCCAAACAAAACAGCTCTAAGTACTAGCTCAGGATCTGAATCTGGCATTACAATTATTGCATTATTTCCTCCTAATTCCAAAAGTGATCGTCCTAAACGTTTAGCTACAGCTTCGCCAATCTTACGGCCCATGTGACAAGAGCCCGTTGCTGAAACAAGCGGTATACGTCTATCATGAACTAATAATTCTCCTACATCTCTGCTAGAGCCAACAAGCAATGACATTACGCCATCCCAACCTAACGGAGTCATAACCTCGTTAACAATTTTTTGAATGGCAATAGCTGTAAGTGGTGTCTTAGACGAAGGCTTCCAAACCATTACATCGCCGCAAACTGCAGCAATCATTGCATTCCATGCCCAGACTGCACCAGGAAAATTAAAAGCTGTAACAATACCCACTGCACCTAATGGATGCCACTGCTCATACATTCTGTGATTTGGTCTTTCTGAGTGCATAGTTTTCCCGTACAGCTGCCGACTTAATCCAACTGCATAATCTGCAATATCTATCATCTCCTGGACTTCACCTTCTCCTTCTGCTTGAATCTTACCCATTTCCCAAGATATTAATTTACCAAGAGAGGTCTTATGCTTACGAAAGGCATTAGCCAAATTCCTAACAACTTCTCCTCTTTTAGGGGCAGGTTCCATTCTCCATTTATTAAAAATCTCTGTGGAACTTTGCATTATGACCTCATAATCGCCTGGATTGCATTGTTTAACCTTTGCAATTAATGTTCCATCTACCGGAGTTATGCAATCCAAATCACTTCCAGAGCCTAACCACCTATCTGAATAGCCTCCCGAATTCACATCTTCAATTCCTAATTCACCCAAGAAATCCAGTTTTGTCATAGAAGTGCATAAAGAGCTACAATAAAGAACTTAATTGTACTAGTCATTTTTAATTGCCCACCTTTTACATGATTATGACGGTTGAAAATTCCGAACTTCAAGGATATGACGAAGATCAAAAAGAAATGATGGATGAAAACTGCATTGTGGTGGATGAAAATGACCGTATTGTCGGTAGAGACTCAAAAGTAAACTGTCACCTTAATGAGGGAAAATTGCATCGAGCTTTTAGTGTTTTAATATTTGATTCGACTAATAAATTATTGATACAGCAAAGAGCCAACGAAAAGATAACCTTTCCTTCTATTTGGGCTAACAGCTGCTGTAGTCACCCGCTTTACCAGAATGGCGAAGAAGAAAATATCAAAGGTGCAAAAAAAGCAGCTGTCAGAAAACTAACACAAGAACTTGGAATACTACCAGGCGAGATTCAATCTGAAGATTTAAATTTTATTACTAAAATGCACTACAAGGCTAGAGCAGATCAAAAATGGATTGAGCATGAAATAGATTATATTTTTGCTTTGAAGAAAGATGTAAAAATTGATCCAAATCCTAACGAAATACAACGAACTAAATACGTCGATGTAAAAGAATTAAATGAGCTCTTTGAAAAGTCTAAGGATAATCTCGTTAAAATAGGGCCTTGGTTCAGATTAATAAGAGATAATTTTCTTAATGATATATGGAAAAGTTTAGATTCTTTAGACACTATTAGTGACAATAAAGTTCATCACATGGGAGAAGTAAAATGAATATAAAAACCAAACTAGCTGAAAAGGCAAAGGATGTTGAGAAAGCCCTAAACGAGTACTTAGTCGTACGAGAACCAAAAAAATTATACGAAGCTATGGCTCATATACCTCTTGCCGGGGGAAAACGTCTCCGCCCGGTTATGGCTCAACTTACTTGTGAGATGGTTGGAGGAAATGGAAGTAATGCAATTCCATTTGCCGCAGCACTTGAAGTAATTCACAATTTTACTTTAATCCATGATGATGTAATGGACGATGACGACCTTAGACACGGAGTTTCAGCTTGTCATACTGTTTACGGATTACCTACTGCAATTCTTGCCGGTGATTCTCTTTTTGCATATGCGTTTGAAATGATTGCAGAAAGCGATGTGAGTGACAAAGTTAAAACTGAATTGGTGAGACATACTGCGTATACAGTTAGAAGAATTGCTGAAGGCCAACAGATGGATATTAATTTCGAGGATGAAGAGACTGTAGATCCAGAGCTTTATCTAGAAATGATCAGATTAAAAACATCCATACTCTTTGGTTCTGCTGCGTATGGCGGAGCTCTTATTGGAGGTAAAAATATCGATGAAGCAAATGGACTTCGACAAATGGCGATATGGGTTGGCTTAGGATTTCAAATATGGGATGACTACTTAGATGCTACAGCGCCTGTTGAAGTTCTTGGAAAACCGTCGGGTTCAGATATACGGCAGGGAAAGAGAACTCTTTTGGTTATTGAAGCTTTAAGTCGGACAGATAATAGTGAAAGAAAAGAACTTATTAAAATACTAGATGGCACTAATAATACTGATAAAGATGTAAAAAGAGCTGTCGAAATTATGTCAAATTGCGGAGCGCTTGATAGTTGCAGAGAACAAGCTTTAGAATATCTCAACGGCGCTAAAAAAACAATTAAAAAGTATACACAAAGTGAAGCTAGAACTATGCTAGAAGAACTACTGGAGTATATGGTTACGAGAGGGCATTAACCTACCTAATCTCCTAAATACAGGTTACAAATAAGGCTACAATGAGCGACTCTGAATCTTGGACTTCTAAACTAATAAATGAGCAGCTAAGAAAAAGATTTGAAAATCATGATACTGCTAAAGTTACAAATTTAGCAGATCAGGCATGTATTGCTACCAATATGCCTAAAAAAACAAATATAGTGTTTGAAGGAAAAGCTGGAGATAATTTTGGAGGTTTAAACCAAGGAAGTAAGATTATCTTAAATGGAGATGCTGGAAGATTTGTCGGCAATGGAATGAAAGGTGGAGAAATTATCATTAACGGTAATTGTAACGATGGCGTAGCTCACTCAGCTTCTGGTGGAAGCATCACAATTCAAGGATCTGTAGATGGAGATGCTGGAGCGGCGATGCAAGGAGGTGAACTACTAATCAGTGGTAGCGTTAGAGGTGATTTAGCTACTTGTATGAATCAAGGAAGTATCATCGTATGTGGGGATGTGTTAGGTGATATAGGAAAAATGATGGAGAATGGTAAAATTTTCATTGCTGGAGATTTTGATGAAAATGATAATTTAGAAGTAAAGAATATTTCACCAAGTGACTGGAAAAAAGTGAAAAAAAATCTTAAAGATAATGGCATTGATTCAAGAGATTTAACCTTTAAGTCAGTTTCTTCTAAAAAAATATATAAAAAGGTTAACACAAAAACCCCTGAATATATTAGTCTAACTAGTGATATAATTTCAGTACCTGCTAGCCTCACCAGAAGGCCTAGAACGCCAGGATTAGATGAAATTAATTTATCCTTGACAATAGGAGCTAAAAGGGAAGAACCTCTAAACCTAACTATTCCTCTATTGTGGCAAGGATCAAATGCTCCAACTTATTTCAGCTGGAAGATTAATGAAAAATTAACTAATGAACTTGACAATTCAAACATAGCCATAATAGATTTGACCGCCACAAATATTAGTCGCAGACTGGATATGAAAAGACCTACTGACTTAGCATATGTTATAGACTTATTGAGTCAAGGTTCTGCAAATAGATTACCTATACTCGTTCGAATTTACGCCGGCGATCTGGACAAAGATTTGGGAGTTATAACAAAATCAGGGGCTGACGGCGTAATTTTAGTAGGTGATAAAATGCCTATAGAAGCAGCGCTTATTTCTGCAAGAAATTATAACAAAGAGATTGCCATTCTTGCTGAAACTAATGAACTAAATTATCAAGATTCAGTGAAATTATTGGCACTTGGAGCTTCAGGTATATTTTTGCAGGGTAAATGTAGCGGAAGTGATTTGAAAGAATTTGGAGTAAGCTTAGCAAAAGAGATAGGTTTACTGGGAGTTGGAAGTATTAGTGATTTAGGTACAGAGCACCTAAGAACTACTAGTCAAAGAGTTGCTTCTATGACCGGCATTGCGATTGCAGGATATAATTCTGTATTGCCAATCTGGCGTCACTGATTAATCTATGCGAGAAAGTGCCATTTTAGCTAGATCTTTAACCAAAAAATATGGAGAATTTTGTGCAGTTGATAGTATAAATCTAGAAGTTCCTAAAGGAATCTGTTTTGGACTATTAGGGCCAAATGGAGCTGGGAAGACAACCATGATTCAGATGATACAGGCGTCTTCACCAATATCAAAAGGCGAATTAGAAATCCTAGGAAGAGACTCAGTTAAAGAAAGTAGATCTATAAGAAAAATAATTGGCGTAATACCTCAAGAAGATAATTTAGATCCTGATTTTACTGTAAAATATAATCTTCTTGTTTATGCTAGATATTTTGGACTAAAAGTTAAAGAAGCTAAAAAAAGAACTAGAGAACTTCTCAAAAAAGTAGAATTGATGGAAAAGGCTGACGAAGAAATTTCTAACTTGTCTGGCGGAATGAAAAGACGTTTAATTGTTGCAAGAGGAATGATAAATGAACCTGAAATGTTAATTTTAGATGAACCTACAACAGGTTTAGATCCTCAAGCAAGACACAGTGTTTGGGACCAAGTTAGAACTTTCAAAAGCAAGGGAAAGACTGTTTTACTCACTACACATTATATGGATGAAGCTGAAATATTATGCGATGAACTTGCTATAATGGACTCTGGAAAGATTTTAGTTCAAGGAAAGCCGAAAATATTAATTAAAGAAACTATTGGAAGTGACGCTGCCGAATTTGTATCCTTATCATTTAATCAAAATGAAAATGTACTCGACTTAATTGCTAAAGAGTGTAAAGCTGAAAAAATAAAATTTAGTAAACTTACAGATAGAATCATAATATATGGAAATGAAATTGAGAATGTAATTTATAAGTTTCGAAAGGACAAAGATTTAACCGATATTATTAGGCGAAGAGCTACGCTTGAAGACGTTTTTCTGAACTTAACGGGGAGACAACTTAGAAATTAGATATGAGAGAAATACAAGGTGTCTCACCCAAAATGGTATACGCTGTATGGAGAAGACATGCAGACGTATGGGTTAGAACTTGGAGAACAAATTTACTACCGCCCATTGTTGAACCTATCTTATATCTTTTAGGATTTGGCTTCGGTGTTGGTGCTTACATTAACGAAATGGGGGGTGTGAGTTATATAGAATATATCGCACCTTCTATTCTTGCAATTTCTATGATGTTTGGTGCTTTCTTTGAAGCCACCTATTCAGCTTTTGTAAGAATGTACTATCAAAAAACTTGGCAAGCAATAGCTGCAACACCTGCTTCAGCATCTGATGTACTCGTAGCTGAATTAATATGGTCTACAACAAAATCAGTTACTAACGCAACTCTAATGACAATCGCCATTTTATCTATAGGATACTTAGTGGGCCAACCCTTGATTTCAATAAACGGAGCATTGCTGATGCCGATAGTAGCAATTCCAATTGGATTAATGTTCGCTGGAATGGGACTTATACTAACTTCATACACACCTTCAATTGATTGGTTTAACATACCATTCTTTCTATTCATAAACCCAATGTTTATTTTGGCTGGGACTTTTTTTCCACTAAGTGAATTTCCTCCAGTAGCACAAAATATAGCTATGTGTTTACCATTAACACATGCAGCTCTAATCACACGCACTCTAGCATATGGACACGGACTCGAAAACCTAACATTTTCCGTAATTTACATAATAATAATGACAATTATAATGACTTACACTGGTGTAAAGCTTTGCTTAAAAAGAATCGTAGTGTAAATATAATAATAAACTATACTTTCATTTCTGATGAACGGATATAAGACCATGTTGAAACTGCAGTCAAAATTGCAGAGATTACCATCTCTCTTTGATGATCTTCCCAACTAATTGCAATAATTACTAATGAGGCTAAACCAATTATTCCTGCATAAAATTTTGCTTTATCAGGGTCTTCGGTAAAGAAAGAATGATTCCTCCCAGACATAAAGAACCATATTGTTACATAAACCATTGCAGAAATTAAAACTGCGGTAGAAAGAGCTCCTGAAGTATCAGAAACCCCAGAATCTGAGCTTAGCAAAGGTATGCTCATACCTTGTTGGATAACTAATACTAGATACACAACAAGTGTTCCATAGCCTGCACCTGCGACTAGGTATAGCCAACCTCTTAATGATTCGGCTTTTTCAGCATCTAAAGAAGAATCATTAAATGAAAAGTTTGAAGATTTTACAGATGAGGATACATCGACTTCCCGCCTAATAACTTCTTGCTCAATATCTTCTTCTATCTCTTGACCTGGTAGTGTTTCATCAATATCTAAATCGTTCACTATTCTTCCTCTTTCAATGGAACTATATTATGCCCCTTAAAATCAAATTTTACTGAACGCCTAACTAAACCTTTTAATGTTAACGAACTAACGTTAATATCTCTTCCAACATCATTTGCAAAAGTTCCTTCGTCTCCAATTAAATCCACAATTTTAGTTTCATAATTACTAAATTCTTTATCTGGCATCAAAACTACTGTGAGAAGTTCTTGTGTCTCATCGAATGTTAAAGATGTAGAAATCTGGAAAGCATTGTAGAATGTTCGATAGCTTTTTTCTGGCCTTCCCGTTTCTTTATTCACTTCCCACCTAGATTCAATTAATTTAAATTTTTCATAGTAAACAATTATATCATTAGCTTCTTCACCAAATTTATCATTTAACTCACTAATCATAGTCCAGCCTTCTGCCAGTGTACTCAAAACATTTCTTCTAACCTCTGAATCTACAGCTCTAAAAAGTGCTACTAGTTCGGCTGGGTCGTTAATTAACTTTACGCGCTTCATCTCTATGTGTCCACCAGTACAAGAACCCTATAAAATATAACTAGACACTATTCTAAATGTCAATTTCTCCTTCTAAACCACAATCTGGACACTGAAGCTGCTGAGATCCTGAAATTTTTGGAATCTCAATTTGAGAAGAACATTGTGGGCACTCAACAGTCATCATTTCTGAAATGTCATTACTAACAACTCTTTTTCTAATAACCTTTCTCTTCGTTGGTTTTCTAACTTCTTCTTCTGAGGACTTTGTTTCAAGAGGTGATCTCTCGGTTGATGCCTTAGAAGGCTCAGGAATATCTGGTGGTGAGTAACTATCAAAACTATCTCTATTAAGATAGAACACTAAACCGCTAATTCCAGCTAGCACTATAGCAATGCCCAACAAACCACCTGTTGTTGTTAATTGTGAAGAAATTCCTCCGTCATCACCTGAGGATAAACCAGAGTCTGTAGATGATTTCTCAACCATTGGAATCTGGCAATAATCTGTAGCCGTTAAATCATCATTATCTGTAACCCTAACCACAACTATGTATCCATCTTGATCATCTGGTGTTGAATTGTAAGAATGTGTAGCAAAATTTAAACCCGTAAAATCAATTGAATCAGGTAAAACTTTGCTAGAACTATCAAAATCCCATTCATATTTAACTATGGAACCTTGTGGTTTGAAAGCTGAAGCTGTGAAAAAAGCTTCTTCATTCAATTCTATCTCTGGATCACATACTAATTCTACAGAGGGCTGCGACATTATTGAAATTGTTATATTAAGTATATTGCTTTTTGCTCCTTTAGAATCTTGCACAAATACCGAAACTATGTGATTACCCTTATCTGTAGATTCTGAGGAGAATAATGCTTTATTATTATCATTGAAGAGAGTTACTTTTTCGGTAGACCAAAAATAAAAAAGTGTATCGTTTTCATCTGCATCTAAACCTATGACCGTTATCTGAGCTTCCTCCCCTGCAATTATTGAATTAGGATTTATTGTATCAAGAACAATTGTAGGAACTGCATTTACAAGCACATTGACGCTTACATTAGCAGACCAAAAACCGATACTATTTTTAGCTCTAAAAGTAAGTGTATGGTTTCCTAAACTTAGTTCTGAAGTAGTTAAGTTCAAATCATTTGAGATTATACCGTCTAAACTTGAAATCCATTCAAAATTTTCAATAAAAATATCATCAGAAGTTGATGAATTTGCCGAAGCCAAAATCGATAACTCCTCGCCGAGACTTACTATACAAATTAAAACATCTGCACAATTTAAAACAGACAAAATCGAAGCTTCTGGGAAATCTCCTACACCAATCTCAACGGTATCTGGAAGACTCCACCTTCCTTCATTATCTTGAACAAAAAAATAAATAGTATGTAAACCCATTGTTAAGTTGGAAAGTGTGAAACTATCTAATGAAGAAAGATTGCCATCTATAGATGATGACCAATGGTAGCTAGAAATAAAACCATCAATGTCTGTGGCTAAACC
>MDTD01121734.1_pt1 | contig 11222 bp, 10 predicted proteins | sample 811221 | NCBI WGS metagenome assembly MDTD01 (sample SAMN05326646, study PRJNA326480) | marine metagenome | isolation source: seawater | place: Pacific Ocean: South West | collected 2011
TTCTTGGCGGCCTTCTTGGCGGCCTTCTTGGCGGCCTTCTTGGCGGCCTTCTTCACCGCTTTCTTGGCAGTTTTCTTTGCCGCCTTCTTTGCTGCCTTCTTTGCTGCCTTCTTTGCTGCCTTCTTTGCCGCTTTCTTCGCCGAACCACTCGCACTGCCCGAAGACTTCTTCAGGGCCATGTTCGATTTGGATTGCTCCCGCCTCCGTTTAAAATACTGCTTTCGGCGTCGACGCTTCTGAACCTTGTTGTACTGCTTACCCATAAGGTGGGTACGGCCTAAGCGTCTGTCCGTCCGCTTTCAAGACAAATCGCCCCCCAATTCGTCTCTTCATGCCTGGTCTCGTCATAAAACCCCGGTCCCGAATATTCCACGGCCACGACTGGGTCTACGCCTCCGAAATCAAGAAATCCTTCGGGAATCCCCAGCCCGGGGAGGTAATTTCACTCAAGGACTTCAAAGACAAGCCCCTTGGCAGCGCGATCTACAATCCGAAATCTCAGATTGTGGCCCGTCGTTTTTCTCGACGGAAACAGGACCTCGACAGGGATTTCTTCCTCCGACGCCTGCAGCTCGCATTTTCCCTGCGGGAAAGACTACCGGTCGACCCCTTGCTCTGCCGTCTGGCCTGGAGCGAGTCAGATGGACTTCCAGGACTCATCGTTGACCGTTACGGCGGGCACCTTGTCATACAAACCCTTACCCTGGCGATGGATCAGCGCATCAACCTGATCGTTGATGCCTTGCAAGAGCTTCTCTCGCCTCAGTCCATTATTGTTCGGAATGACTCTCCGATGCGGAAGGCCGAGGGTCTTGAGACCTCCAACTTTGTCGCTTTCGGTAAGGATCCTGATCCTCTCATTCTTGAGCATGGGAGCCTGAAGTTCAAATCCACCCTGCTCACTGGACAGAAGACGGGCCTTTATCTGGACCAGCTTGATACCTACCAGCAGGTTGCCACCCTGGCGGAAGGCAAACGGGTGCTGGACTGCTTCAGCAATCAGGGCGGATTTGGGCTTGCCTGCGCCCGGGCCGGAGCGGCTGCAGTAACCTGTATCGACATCTCTGGCGAGGCGATCTCGGCGGCCAAGCAAAATGCCGGAATCAATGAACTGAACCTTCATGCTGTTGAGGCCAATGCATTCGATTACCTCAAGACCTGCAAGGAGACCTTTGACCTGATCGTTCTCGACCCGCCCTCTTTCACCCGCAGCAAGAAGGCTCTTAATGACGCAATGCGTGGATACAAGGAGATCCACCTCCGGGCTCTCAAGCTTCTCAACCACGACGGCTACCTTGCTACTTTCTCCTGCTCCCACCACGTCACCCGGGAAATGTTTCTTAACAACTTGCGCAGCGCCGCGGTCGATGCCCGCCGGACATTGCGCCTGGTTGAATCGTACAGCCAGCGGCCAGATCATCCCATCCTGCCAACAATACCTGAAACAGAATACCTCAAGGGATTCTGCGTCCAGCTCCTTCCGGGAAGATGAGACCGAGGCTCATTATCCTCAGCCTCGTTCTTCTCGCTACGGCTGGGAGTTCCTTCCTGTTATGGAAATCGTCCCCGGAGCAGATTATTAAAGCGCAGGCCCACCGTCTTTTCAAATGTCTCGAAAAGACAGTCCTTGGATCAGATACAACCAGCGAAAAGGCTGATCTGCTAGGAGCGCTCATTACCCCTTCTTTTGAGGTCCAGGCCCCCTATCCCGTAAACTCAGGGTCTTTAACTCGCTCGCAGGCGGGGCACTCACTAAGGGAGTTTCACGACAGCATCATGTCCTGCAAGATTCACAAGGAGAACGCTCGGATCCATTTCGATACCGACCGGGCAGGACGCTACCAGACCGAGCTATCCGTAGAAATCAGTGTTGGCCCCCGGCGTCAGCATCATCTCAGATACCAATGCCTGATTGAATTTATCCAGAGCGAAGGAGAGTGGCTCGCCCGCGAAATCAGCCTGAATCCAATGTAAACCCGCTCCCATCTGGCTGGAAAGCAGGCCCAAGCTACTTAATTTAGGCATTTTGGGCTATTTACGCCCCTTTCCCACCAAAATTTCTTGGCAAACCGGAGGAATTCCTCCAAGTTCCGCCGCCCCACGCCAAACAGGACATGGTAGCTCTCAGACTTACACGCAAAGGCACCAAGGATCGGCCCTATTACAAGATTGTGGCTGTAGACAGCCGCAAGCGCCGGGACGGTCGCTATATCGAGCAAATTGGGACCTACGACCCACTCTTGCCCGGCGCGAACTACACTCTCGATCTCGAGAAGGCAGATGGCTGGATCGGCAAAGGAGCCCAGCCCTCCGAGACCGTGGCGAGCATCATCAAGAAGGCGCGGAAGGTCAACGACGCCGCGAGCGAGGTTTAGGGGAGCCGCCCATCACGGTGAGGCAACTCCAAAGTCCTCCTTGAGATATCACATTTCGGGACCACCTGAGCGCTCAAGAACGCCCGCTGTAACGGGAGCTACCAGTGGAGGACTAGTCCCGGCCTGCTGAACCTCGGCCGGACCTGAGGTCCCTGACGCCACTCCACATGGCCATCCATGTAACCCACGTGGACCCCCTTGAATTTCTCACCCTCCTCAAAATTACCAAGTTGCTTGTTGTTCCAGACAACCGCGAGGTCAACCCATAGGATAGGGTATGCCACCTCCTGCCCGGTCCGGGAGGGAGTGAAACGATACGATTCATCATCCTCGTTATACACGTCCTCGCGAATGCGCTCCCACTCCGCAGGCTCCGGCGGCAGGAACTGACCACTATCGGTCCACACCGGATCATCAATCACACACGCGTAAGAGAAGAGGGACGAGGATCCCTCGTCGACTCCCCCGTAATTCCAGAGGTCGATGTCATTCTGGCACCGGTCTTTTCCATCCGTAGTCCAGCACCGGTTCGCAGCGTTGTAGGCAAGATCTCGGGTAATTCTGTTGTCCTCTCTCCACTCCCAACTGAACCAGAAGGGAAGACCTCCATTTTCGGTTTCAAAATGAGCTCTCGGGAAGATGCCGTTGTTATCGCCAGCCCCCGCGAGTGAAATAGTCGACAGTTGCCTGATGTCCGACACCGATCCCGCCTTGTGGGCCGCCGTAGTGATCTTGCCAACTCCGACGAAAGTGAGAGCCCCCAGGGTCAGGATAATGGCCACCACCACCAAGACTTCAATGAGGGTAAATCCTCCTCTTATTCGAACAGGTTTTTTCGCGTTCATGGGGTTTCAGCTATCTGGCACCCTCCCCTCGGGGTTGTCAAACCCAAGAACACTGTCTTTGAGATCTAGACTCAGGGTCCCGTCGAGCAATTTAACGAAAAATGCCATAGCGTCCACCTATTCGCTGTTTTTACCCACAAACTTCTTCCCAGTGTGTCATTCTGCCCCTCGCTCCAGACCCCTCACAAACGCGGATTGGTTTACAAATGCCTCCCGGCACGCTAGAGGCATCGCGTATGAAATTACGTGGCATTGCCTTCCCCCTCGTGGTCGCTCTCGCTCTTGTCGGCTGCGGCCAGAAAGAAAATGCAGACTCTGGTGTCGTTCCGGTAGTACCTCCCGACTCGGTTGCCTCAGACCAAGGCTCTGACGCTGTCGACCCTGTCGCTTCATCGAACGGAGCGGAGAAGGAAGCAGCCGCTGATCCAGATCCAGCCCCAGATCCAACCCCGGCGGAGAATCCAGCGGCCAGCGCCTCCGAAGAAAAGCCGTCAGGACCCCGTATCACCTTTGAAACCTCCGAAGGATCTTTCGTCCTTGAACTAGACCCGGTCAACGCTCCGATCAGCACCAAAAACTTTCTCGGTTATGTCAATGATGGGTTCTACGATGGCACAATCTTCCATCGGGTGATTGATGATTTCATGATCCAGGGAGGAGGCTTTGAGCTCATCGACGGTAAAGGGTCACAAAAGGTGACGAAGGCGCCTATCGTCAACGAGGCGATGAACGGCCTGAAGAATGATCGCGGCACTATCTCGATGGCCCGCACCAGCGATCCGGACAGCGCGACCTCTCAGTTTTTCATCAACGTGGTTGATAATCCCGGCCTCGACCCTAAAACCGAGGCCAATCCTACTGGCTTTAGTCCTGATGGCTACGCGGTCTTTGGCAGAGTGGTCGAGGGCATGGAAGTTATCGACACCATCAGGAAAACCGAGACCGGCATCAAACGCATGATGGCAAGGGCCCCTGGGGGCGATCTCCGTGAAAGCCCCATGACTGATGTTCCTCTGCGGAATGCGGTCATCAAGAAAGCCTCCGTCTCTTCATCACCGTAAGATTCCCGAAACTACAGGGCCAATGTCATGCCATGGTTTCTTCCAATCGCAGCCTACATCCTTGGATCAATCCCCTTCGGTGTCCTCATCGCGAAATCCAAGGGGATAGACATTCGTGAGCATGGATCCGGGAATGTCGGCGCCACAAATGTTTTCCGGGTTGTTGGCAAAGGATTTGGGATTTCCTGCCTCCTGCTGGACTTCCTGAAGGGGTTTCTGCCCGTCCTCGTTGCGACCAACGTGTTCCGGGTCGCGGGAACGGCCCCAGCTCTGGCTGTTCCTGCCTTTTCGACCCTAAACAGCGGTTTCCCCGCGGACCAGCAGCTCTATGCTCACAGCCTCCAGGTGATCACGGCCCTTGCCGCAATAATGGGGCATAACTACTCGGTATTCCTCAAGGGAGGAGGTGGGAAAGGCATCGCCACCTCTGCGGGAGTCCTAATTGCCCTTATGCCGGGAGTTTTTCTTGGCTCATTCCTTGTTTTCGCAACTACGTTCTATTTTACCCGCTATGTAAGCCTTGGCAGTATTTTGGGAGCCCTCAGTATTCCCGTGTTCACTCACCTCGCCGATCGCCTGCGCCATCTCAACGGAGACGAGTCCCAGCCAACCTACTGGGACTCCGGATCTTGGAACAAGCCATTGCTGGCCTTCACTATTGTAGCTGCGGCCCTTGCGGTCTGGCGTCATCGCTCCAACATCCAGCGCATTCGAGCCGGAACCGAAGACCGTCTGGAACGACGAACGCGGGACCACGATGAAAAGAACGGGGAACCGACCTGAAATTTTGATGAAGAATAATCATTTCCCACCTGCCCCACGAACTGCCGTGGTGGGCTGCGGATCATGGGGCACGGCCCTCGCGACTCTCCTCTGTCCATCCTCCTCTCAGATCACTTTGGTCGGTCGGTCCGAGGCTGTTATCGAGGATATTAATTCGCGGAACCGTAATGACCGATACTTACCCGGGGCATTACTCGACCCCCGCATCAGGGCGAGCAGCGACCTTGGCGTGGCCAAAGATGCAGATCTCATTCTTCTCGTCCTGCCCAGTTCGGCCATCCGCTCGACGTGCGAACAACTGGCATCCCTCAAAATAAATCCAGCAACAATTCTGACCACCTGCTCCAAGGGAATCGAACGCGGAACCGGAAAAAGAATGTCAGAAATCATCACCGAGATCCTGCCGGAGCAGCCCCTTGCTGCTCTCTCGGGGCCAAACCACGCCGAAGAAGTATGCAAGGGCCTCGCTACCATGACCGTCATCGGTGCGGATAATCGTAATGTGAGTGCCTATCTTCAGGGACTGTTCAGTTCCCCCTCCTTCCGGTGCTACACGTCGGATGACCTCACCGGGATTGAATGGGGTGGCGCCATGAAGAATGTCTTCGCCATTGCCTCCGGTATCGCCACCGGACTCGGACTGGGGGATAATGCTACCGCCGGTCTTGTGACTCGAGGACTGGCCGAGATGATTCGTCTTGGGACGGCTTTGGGGGGGCACCCCGACACCTTCACCGGGCTCTCGGGCGTTGGCGATCTGATCGCCACATGCTACTCGCACCATTCGCGAAACTTCCGCGCCGGAATTTCGATTGGCAAAGGCAACACCGTGGAACAAACCCTTTCGGAGGCAGGAATGGTTATTGAAGGGATTCCGAACTGTCAATCGATCCACGAGGTAGCCCTCCGCAGCGGAGTTCGCACGCCACTGATAGATTCGATCCACAGTGTTCTGTTTGGGGAGCAGCCCGCCGCTGATGCTCTCCGGGAATTGCTCACCCGGGCTCCCCGCGCCGAACAGGAGGCCTGATTCCGGACCGCACCCCCTGGCTACAGGCTTTGTCCGACTGTCAGCCTTTCTCCAGAAAAGGATCACAGAAGACCCTCGCCTTCATGGATTTACCGGTTTATATCTGGTATTCTGATGAGCACGGAGCGGTCGAAAGCTATACGATGGCAAAAACTCGCCGGCAAGGTGTCCCGTAAAATCAACCTTGCATGGTGGCTCGACAGGCTCTCCGCGCCCCTCCTGGTCACCGCTCTGGCTGGCTCATGTGTCATCCTCATCGCGCGGCGGGAACTCAGCGAATTCCCGTGGGTCCATGCCATCACCATCGGACTCACCCTTTTCCTCGCCATCGGGCTCCTGAGCTGGTGGCGCGCGCGCAAGAATTTTGAATCCCCGGATCATGCGCTGGTCCGGATCGAGGCCAGTATGCAGATGCACAATAAACTGAGTGCTGCCGAACGCGGTTTGACGGCATGGCCGAACATCCCAGAGGTCATTCAGGACGGCACGCGCTGGCGCTGGCCCCGCCTGCTCTCTCCGCCACTCGCAGCACTGATCCTGCTGGGCGCCAGTATTCTACTTCCAGTCTCCTCGAGAAGCGACGCAGCTAACCTCCCTCTGGACGAGCCCCAGGGCTGGAAAGACCTCGAGACCGACATCGAGTCACTCACCGAGGAAGAGACCGTCCAGGAAGATTACCTCGAGGAGCTCGAAGAGCGAATCGACCGGCTGCGGGAACAGAATCAGGAAGAATGGTATAGCCACTCCAGTATAGAGGCTACCGATGCTCTTCTGGAGATGCATAAGGGTGAACTTGACCAGATGGAGCGCAACCTTCGCACGGCCGAACAGGCGCTCGAAAACTTGCAGGAAAACATGGGGGAAATGAGCAACCTGACGAAGGAACGTATGTTGGACGCCTTCAGTGAAGCGATGCAGGGACTCGAGCAGGGTAAGATGAAACCCAACAGCGAACTCCTCGAGAAGCTCAGGGAGCTCGATCTGCAGAATCTGGGTCAATTGGATCCGCAACAGCTGGAGCAGCTTCGCGAGAGCATGAAGCAGAGTGCCAAGAAATGTGCCCAATGCCGGGGAGCAGGTGGTCAGGGAGAATCGCAGGGACAGGGATCAGATCAGGACTGGCTGGATGATCTCCTGAACGAGGGAACACCCAATGAAACGCCCGGGAGACAGGCAGGACGGGGCGGAGTAAACCGTGGACCAGGCACGGCTCCCGGCGTGCTCGGAACAGCGTCTCCCGACCTGAATGCCGGCGACCTGGAAGGATTGAAATCAGAGGACCTTTCTAATTCGCTGCCCGGGGACCTCCTCGAGTTGAAGGATAGCGAGCATGATGTCGACACAGCCAAAGTTGGACTCCGCTCGGGAGGAACTATCGACGATGACTCGAAGGGCGGCTCCCGGGTCTGGAAGGAGTCCCTTCTTCCCTCCGAAAAAAGAGCCCTGAAGAACTTTTTCAAATAGTAGAACTCGCCGCTAGAATCGCCCCCAGATTGCCATGGAGCACGCCTCGGAAACCGAAGTCAACGATGCCGGAAAGCACGTCCGGTCCCTCTCACATGCTCTCCAGCAGGTTATTTTCGGGCAGGAAGAACTGATCCAGCTGGTCCTTACTGGCATTCTCGCCCGTGGTCATATTCTCCTTGAGGGCCTACCGGGGCTCGGCAAAACCGAGCTAGTTAAGGGACTTTCCCGTATCCTGCAGCTGGAAACTCGCCGGATCCAGTTTACCCCGGATCTGCTCCCGGGAGACATTACTGGTAATCCCGTCCTGCAGGAAAAGGACGGCGCACGGCAGTTTGTGTTTCAGCCGGGTCCACTTTTCACCAATATCGTCCTTGCCGACGAGATCAACCGTGCCTCTCCGAAGACGCAGTCAGCTCTCCTTGAGGCAATGCAGGAGCGACGGGTAACTGTTCTGGGGGAGACTCACAAGCTCCCCATGCCATTCTTCGTTCTCGCGACCCAGAACCCAATTGAGCTCGAGGGGACCTACCCTTTACCCGAGGCCCAGCTCGACCGTTTTCTTTTCAAGCTCGAGATAACACGTAACGATGTCGATACTCTCGAACGCATCGTCACAGACCGCGACCTCGGCTCCGAGCCAGATGTAAGTCCCGTCATGGAAGCAACTACGCTCGACAATGTTCTTTCTCTTGTCCGACGTATTTACCTGCCTGATGTAGTCGCCAATTATATTGCCCGTCTTGTGGATGCCACTCACCCGGGGCAGTCCGAGTCCGCGGGGAACATCAAGTTCGGATCCAGTCCACGTGCAGCTCTCTCCCTCGCAGCCGCTGCTCGTGCCTGCGCCCTGATGAATGAGCGCACGCACGCCAGTTTTGAAGATGTCAGGTTTGTGGCTCCCTCAGTTCTCAGGCATCGTATTATCCTTGATTATAATGCGAGGGTTGAGGGGCTCACCAGCATTGAGGTCATTTCTACCCTCCTCGAGGAAGTTCCCTTCCAGGCAGGAAAAAATCCAAAAACTCTTCAGCGATCTGTCTCTACCTGAATCCGAGGCCATATGAGGCTCCGTTTTGCCATACTCCTGACCCTATCCCTACACGGCTTGCTCACCGGAACGGTCAGTGCCCAGACCGGGGGGCTCTCCATCCGGAAGACCTACAGCAAATCGGGCGATCCTGTGGTCTCTCTTGAGATGAGCTCCCTCTTCGAGAGACTCCCGGCATCTGGATACCATCCGGTCCGCGTCAAGATTGTCAATGACAGCCCGGATGCTCTCACCTGGCAATTCGACTTTGAATCTTCCGATCAATCTTTCGGAAAACACAACCGGCTCAATTCGCAATTTTCAGTGACCTGCAATGCGAGGTCTGTTGCAGGGGTCGATCTGATCGTTCCGGTCATGAGTATCTTCAGCAATCGCTACGGTAACGAATTACAGTCAAGCATCAACGTCGTGGTCAGGCCTCCTGCTCCCTTCGAGACATCGTCGGACCAACTTACTACGGAGATTAGCACGGCGTCGTCCAAGATCTGGCCTTCTGTGATCTACAGCGAGAGAATCAAGACCCCGAATGGTCCCGCCCTGGATAACGCGACCAAGGATCATCTTTACGGTCCCTCCTCGAGGGGCTCCTCATATCGCGGGATCACCTTTTTTGGTGGATCTTTTGTCGCCAAGTTCATGCCGGACGACTGGCGGGCCTACTGTGGCTACGATGCCTGCCTTCTGACAGACGAGGATTGGAACGAGTTGCCGCCGGGTGCTCGTAATGCCCTCCGAAAATGGAATCGTCTCGGCGGCGCGTTAATTATCTATAACACCATCCCGGGAACAGATCTCAAGACCCTCGGGCTCGTAGAAGATGCCGGGGAATCGTCTGCGGCCGACCCGGGTTGGGGAACAGCGCTCCTCAAACCACTTCCCAGTGATGGTCGACTCGAGGCTGCAGAGGTCGTGAAAATGGTTGAAAACGCCGTAAAGAAAACGGGGGGCGGACGGGTCTCTGACCTGAGGCAGAACTTCCTTTCAAGTTGGAAAATCCAGGAGGAACTTGGGGAAAAAACGTCTCAGATCATCACCGTCATTATCGTTCTTGTTCTCTTCGGTATTCTTGTAGGTCCAATCAACCTTTTCGTCTTTGCCGGAGCAGGAAAGCGTCACAAACTCTTCATCTCAACGCCCCTGATCTCGCTGGGTGCCAGCGTTGTCCTGCTTGCCCTGATCCTGCTCCAGGATGGATTTGGAGGCTCTGGGCGTCGAATCGTTCTTCGAGAGATTGGCCCTGACAACACGACGTATATCTCACAGGAACAGGTCGCCCGTACCGGCATTCTTCTTACAACCGGATTCACTACCGAGGAGCCTTGTTACCTGAGTCCAGTGGCACTTGGGGAATCACGCTGGGCACGAGTTACTGATAAAAACTCTGGAGGCTTTGGGCGCTACAATCTGGACCTCAACGCAGACGGACTGAAGGCAACCGGCGATTGGTTCAAGAGCAGCAGCGAGCACGGGCACATCTTTGAGACCATTCGACCCTCAAGAGAGCGAATCTCCCTCGCAGGCGCCTCCGGAAATCCTGCCATCAATTCCACCTTCGGGTTCCCTCTCGGAAAAGTCTTCTATCGAGATACGGGTGGACAGCTCTGGACCACGAGTGATGTTGAACAGGGACGAAATACCTCAATGACGGCTGTTGATGAGAATGAATTCACTTCCTGGTTCAACGAGCACCAGATGCGGTTCGGGCCACGAAACCGGGCGCGCCTTGAACTTTCCCGGGACAAGCGAGGCTACTTCTATGGCTTTGCGGACGACTCCGAGGGAATTGCGAGCCTGTCGAGCCTGAAATGGAAGAAGGCTCCAACTTTCATCACCGGCCAAATCTCTGCCAGGGGCCGTTCGAATCCATGATCTTGTCGCCCTGATCACATTCATGTCTGCCGCAATATCAGTCCGTAATCTCTTCCGTTACTTTGGCGCCCTGAAGGCCGTCGACGGAATCTCCTTCGACATTCCTCACGGATCAGTGTGCGGCTTTGTCGGGTCAAACGGCGCCGGAAAAACTACAACCATGCGGATGCTTGCCACCCTCGATTATCCCACCATGGGCTCCGCTGAAATCTGTGGCATCAATGTCGTCGACCATCCTGACGAGGTGCGTTCCCTCATTGGCTGGATGCCTGACAACTTCGGCAATTACGATCACATGACCGTGCTCGAATACCTCGATTTCTACGCACGGGCATTGGGTTACACCGGGGAAGAGCGGAAAGGGCGAATCGAGGAGGTCATGGCATTTGCGGATCTCATGCCTCTGGCCGACCGTATTTCCAACAAGCTCTCAAAGGGAATGACCCAGCGTCTCTGCCTTGGTCGCGCTCTTCTCCATGACCCTCAGGTCCTGATCATGGATGAACCTGCTGCGGGACTTGACCCGAGGGCCCGGGTAGAGCTCAAACATCTTATCCGAATTCTGGCAGAGGAAGGGAAGACGATCTTCATTTCTTCCCACATTCTTTCGGAGCTAGGAGAAATGTGCGACTCCCTTCTCTTCATCAACGCAGGACGCATTGTGCATCACGGGGACGCGGATTCTCTCCGGTATGGCTCCGACGAGACTGGCGGTGTCTTTTACGATGTGCAGGTTCATGGCAA
>MDTD01169271.1_pt1 | contig 11222 bp, 9 predicted proteins | sample 811221 | NCBI WGS metagenome assembly MDTD01 (sample SAMN05326646, study PRJNA326480) | marine metagenome | isolation source: seawater | place: Pacific Ocean: South West | collected 2011
TAGTGGCTACACTGGCTGGCAAATTTCATCATGGCGACCAAACTGCTTAGTTATAGTCTTTACATCCAACAAACGAATATTGTCTCAACTAAATCTTCTGTGGGGTGTTAAATCAATTTACTATAATAAATTTCAAAGTACTGACAAAACAGTTGAAGATGTTAACCATTTAGCTATTAATAACAGATATGTTAAAAAAGGCGATATAGTGGTAAATTTAGCATCAATGCCAATTAAAGACAGGGGGCAAGTAAATACGCTAAGGATAAGTCAACTGTAAATGTTATAATATCTGTGGAATCCAATAGACAAAAAAAAATTTCTGTTTTAATTAAAAAGGATATCTCTAAAATATTGGATGAACACTTTAGGAACAAATACCGCTCAAACCTTTTAATTTCAGTTACTAAGGTTCAAACAAGCCCTGATTTAAGTTTATCAAAAATTTACCTAAGTATATTTCCATCGATTCATGCAGGCAAAATTTTAGTTGAAATAAACTCCAATAAAGGTCGCTTCAAGCATTTGTTATCCTCACTGATTAAAAACCAGATTCGAGTTATTCCGTCCATCAACTTTAAAATTGATGACTCTTTAGACTATATTGAAAAAATTGAAACAGCTTTAAAGGCAGGTGAGAACCCAATAAAAGGAAATAATGAAAGCAAATAGTTTTCTGGTTTTTAAGTATATTTTTCCAAAAACCAAATTTAACCTTGTTTCGATTATATCGGCATTTTCACTTTTTGTTTTAACCGTTTCATTTTTTTCTTTTTTTACAATTCTTTCAGTTTTTTCAGGGCTAGAAAATTACAGTTTAAACTTTTCTAAGTATTTCGACCCTGACATTAAAATTCTCCCAAACCTAGAAAAACATATAGTTTATAATGATACAATTAATAATGCTTTAAAAAACACTGATGGTATTATCAGCAGCAGCAGAGTTTTAAGAGGTAAAGCTGTAATTAACTATAATGAAAAGATAAATTATACAGAAATTATTGGTGTGGATTCAGAATTTGAAAAAGTAATTTTAATTGACTCTATTATCTCTGTCGGAAGAAATTTTATAAGATCTGAAAATGAAGCAGTAACTAGCTACGGAATTTCCAATAATTTAAACCTTACCCTATTTAATCCTGAGGGAATTTTTAAGTTGTCCGTTGTGGATAAAGCTTTCCCAGAAAACACATTCAATCCAATCAGAAAATCGATTTTTTTAAGTTCAAGCGGGGTATTTAAAACAAAAGAAGGTAATAATGAAAAACTTGTTATTACTGGTTTAAAAAGAGTTCAAGATCTATTTTCATTAAATAAAAATAATATCACTGAAATTTTAATTAAAACACAAGGTAATACGGCTTTAGTCGCTGAGAAATTGAAAACCAAACTGCCAAATTATGTAATAAAAACAAGAATGGAGATTAACGAATTGGTCTTTAAAATAATGAACTCAGAAAAACTGTTTGTTTCATTAATAATGATTTTGATTGTTATCGTTTCCAGCTTTAATGTTATTGCTTCGACATTAATGCTAATAGTTGAAAAAGAGAATGATATTAAGACTCTTAAAGCTATTGGTATGAATAATTTTATGATTAATAAAATTTTTATCACTCACTCATCCTTAATAATACTAATAGGGGGAAGTGTTGGATTGGTACTTGGCTTTTTATTGATTATTATTCAACAGTATTTAGGACTTTTTACAATTGCTGGCACAATGACACCCTATCCAGTTTCCATAACTATTTATAATACTTTAATAGTTTTTGGCAGTTTATTTTTAAGCGCTATTATATCTGCTTTAGCATCAAAATATATCTCAAAGAAAATTTCGGTTTAAGATGCAAATACTTCTATTTCTTGTTTGAACTTAGACTTTAAGTCGATAAAAACTGAAAACAACTCGTTTTTAGTATTCGAAGTCAACATCTTCATTTTATACTTTTTAAAATTTGGTATACCTCTAAAATAACTAGAATAATGTCTTCTAGTTTCCAAAATACCGAGTTTTTCACCCTTCCAATCAATCGCTAATCTTAAGTGTTTTTCTGCCATTTTAATCCTTTCTAATATCGGAGGATCGGGCATGTGTTCTTTAGTTTTAAAAAAGTATTTTACTTGATTGAAAAACCATGGATTACCTATAGATGCTCTTCCAATCATTGCTCCATCTAATCCAAACCTATCTCTCATTTCAACAGCACGTTCAGGGGAATTTACGTCGCCATTACCAAAAACTGGAATGGTCATTCTTGGATTATTTTTAACTTCTGAGATTAATGACCAATCTGCTTCACCTTTGTACATTTGAGATCTTGTTCTTCCGTGTATTGTTATTGCTTGGGCACCAGCGTCTTGAATTCTTTCTGCAACCTCAACAATTTTTATACTTTTCTCATCCCAACCTAGTCTAGTTTTCACAGTCAGAGGAAGATTTGTTCTTTTTGCCATTTCACGAGTTAGCATTTCCATTTTATCAATATCTTTCAATATACCTGCGCCTGCGCCTTTACAAACGACTTTTTTTACGGGACAACCAAAGTTTATATCAATTATATCTGGTTTTGTTTGCTCTACAATATCAACTGACTTTAACATGGAGTCTAAATTGGCTCCGAATATTTGTATGCCAACAGGCCTTTCTTTTTCATATATATCTAACTTGACTGTGCTTTTTGCTGCATTTCTTATTAAACCCTCACTTGAAATGAACTCAGTATAAACAACATCTGCTCCATTTTCTTTACACAAAGCGCGGAACGGAGGGTCGCTAACGTCTTCCATAGGCGCTAGCAAAAGAGGGAATTCACCTAGGTCAATATTTCCAATTTTCGCCATGTTGTTTTTAGACTTTGTCAAATTTAATCTATTATTTTTATTCGATAATAGGGATTAATTAATTTATATTTGTTAGTAGTTCATATGAGTAAAATTCGAAATTTTTGCATAATAGCACATATTGACCATGGGAAAAGTACACTGGCTGACAGACTGTTAGATGCAACTGGTACTGTTAGTGAAAGGGAAAAACAAGATCAGCTATTAGACGATATGGATTTAGAAAGAGAAAGGGGGATTACAATAAAATCTCACGCTATTCAAATGGGTTATGTCTATAACGATGAAGAATACACGCTAAACCTAATTGACACCCCTGGCCATGTTGACTTTTCTTATGAAGTTTCCAGATCAATTGCCGCTTGTGAAGGTGCTTTGTTGATTGTTGATGCCGCACAAAGTGTTCAGGCCCAAACAATTTCAAATCTTTATTTAGCACTGGAAAATGACTTGGAAATTATTCCCATACTAAATAAAGTTGATTTACCGTCTGCTAAGCCTGAAGAAGTTACGGATGATATTGTTGACTTGTTGGGCTGTAAAGAAAATGAAATTATTAAAGCTTCTGCAAAAACAGGTCAAGGTGTTTCTGAAATTCTAAAAGCTATCATCGAGCGAATTCCTGCCCCAGATAAACCAAAAACTGACGACTTGAAAGCTTTAATATTTGACTCAGTATACAACCCCTTTAGAGGAATTGAGATTTATTTTAGAGTTTTCTCTGGAAAAATTAATAAAGGTCAAGAAATAAAATTTTGTGCTACAAATAAAAAGTATATTGCTGATGAAGTTGGAACACTTAACTTAAAACAACAGCCAAAAAATTATATTGATACAGGTGATGTTGGTTATTTAATTACTGGAATAAAAAATGCTAAAGAAATTAAAGTTGGGGATACTATAGTTGATGGAAGCTACATGGGGCTGGATGCTATTTCAGGCTTCGAGGAAGTAAAACCAATGGTTTTTGCGGGAATTTACCCTGTAGATAGCGATGATTACGAGGATCTTCGCTCTTCCATGGAAAAACTGCAACTAAATGATGCTTCCCTGGTTTTTTCGCCCGAGAGCTCGTCAGCTTTAGGCTTTGGTTTCAGGTGTGGTTTTTTAGGGATGTTGCATCTTGAAATAATTCAAGAAAGACTTGATAGAGAGTTTAATATGTCTGTGATAACAACTGTACCAAACGTTTCATATCATGCTTATACAAAAAAACAATCTGATGAAAGAATAGTGGTTAACACTCCTTCTGACTTACCTGAACCATCTTTTTTAGACAGGGTTGAAGAACCTTATATCAAGGCGTCAATCATAACAAAATCCGATTTTGTTGGCCCTGTAATGAATCTTTGTATTGAAAAAAGAGGTGAAATAACCAACCAAACTTATTTAACCACCGAAAGAGTTGAGCTTTCTTTTGATATGCCTTTAGCTGAAATTGTATTTGATTTCTATGATAGACTAAAATCTATTTCAAAGGGATATGCATCATTTGATTATAGTCCCTTGGGTTTCAAACAATCAAAGCTGATACGTCTTGATCTGCTTTTAAACGGCAATCCCGTTGATGCACTATCAGCTTTAATTCACTATGACAATGCTTATAGAATGGGAAAAAAGATTTGTGAAAAGTTGAAAGAGTTAATTCCAAGGCAGCAATTTGATATTCCTGTTCAAGCTGCAATTGGTTCTAAAATTATAGCTAGAGAAACAATTAAAGCCGTAAGAAAAGATGTAACTGCTAAATGTTATGGTGGAGATATAACTAGGAAAAGGAAACTGCTAGAAAACCAAAAAAAGGGCAAGAAAAAAATGAGACAGATTGGTAATGTAGAAATTCCTCAACAAGCTTTCATGGCTGTTTTGAAGCTAAACGATTAAGTTATGGATTGATTATTGATATATTATTATTGTGAAAAAAATTTTGTGTTTTATTTTATTGAGCTTTTTATTTGTCTCATGTAGCAAAGATGAAGTTACGCAAGAGCAAAACCCAAATGAAAGCATTACTATTCCTCTTTCAATTTATCAAAAAATATATGGTGTAACCTCTGAAATTTATATAGAAAATGGGTTTGTTTACATAAACACCAATGGTGTCCCAGACCACAAAAGCCCTTATTTTCCTACGAATCATCCTTTGTATGAGCCTTATGATGGGTCCAATCCTTTTGTCAGTAATTACAATAAAAATCCAAATGGAATATCCACCCTGAATCTAAGTTTTAAATTACCGGTTTCACCAAGTAAGGCAAATTCATCAACGCCTACAGCTATGGGTCCAATCGGCGTTTCTCTAAATGGTGTTCCTTTCTACAATCAATACGCTGGAATGAACGAGCCATTAACTAGAGAAATAAATTCCTTTGACCAAGGAAATGGACACCCGGCTCCACTTAGACCTGGACAAGAAAACGGGAGCGATGGTAGATATCACTACCATATGGAGCCCATTCTAACTACTCAAGCAAAAGGTAAGAATGTTCTTTTAGGGTTTCTACTGGACGGGTTCCCGGTTTACGGCCCACAAGAAAATGGTAAGAATATCACAAGTTCTGACCTTGACAGCTATCACGGCCACTCACATTCAACATCTGATTTTCCAAATGGTATTTATCATTACCACACAACACCAGATGACCCGTACATAAATGGAAGCGGATTTTATGGAACGCCCGGGACAATTTCTAATTAGCATCCTATTGCTGGCGTGCACTTTTGTTTTAAACAATTGTGATATAAGCATAAAGCAACCTCTCATAAATGAGGATTCTAAAAGGCTAGATCTTTTTTCTAGAAAAGTCACATTTGATGGGGATGTTTTTTCTGGAGGTGTTTTCAAATTAAATGATGCAGGTGACACTATTTCTTTCGGCTATTATAAAGATGGTCTTAAGCACGGTGTGTGGAAAAAATATTACGGCAAAGGTATCATTAAGGAAGAGAGGAGATATAGAAATGGGGAAAAGACTGGTCTATATAAAGGGTTTTACATTGATGGGTCAAAAAACTTTATTTATACTTTTAAAAAGGGAGAATATAATGGTACAAATCGCTTGTGGTCAAAGAGCGGACAAATGATTGAAGAGTTTAATTACAAGAACGGACAACAACACGGCTCACAAAAAGTTTGGTATCTTAATGGTAAAATAAAATCTAACTACGTAATAAAAGACAATAGAAGATATGGGCTGCTTGGAACTAAAAACTGTAGAAATGTTTCTGAGGAAGTTTTTGAGTATTAAAATAGTTTTTTTGATTAGCTTATCGTGTTCTGACAATTCAGTTTCTATTCCATATTATAATTCCCCCTCTTTTGAACCAATTTTTATAACTAAAAACCAATTTGTTGATGATATAGTAAAACATAAAATTAATGACTTCAGCCTTACAAATCATAACAATAATAAGTTTGGTTCAGAGGATTTAAAAGGTAAGGTCCACGTCGCTAATTTTATTTTTACGTCATGTACAAACATATGCCCAAAAATGACAACTAATATGCGCTTAATTGAGAAAGAGTTTTTAGAAAGCACAAGCGTGAATTTAATTTCTTTTACTGTAACACCTTGGATTGATAAACCTTCCACTTTAAAGCGATATAAAGAGGAGTTTACGCTAAATTCATCTAATTGGCATTTCCTCACTGGAAACAAAAAAAAAATATATGAAATTGCTAGGAAAAATTATTTTGCAGAGGAAGAATTAGGCTTTACAAAAGATAGCACAGACTTTTTGCATACAGAGCATTTTATTTTAGTTGATGAAAATCTAAGAATTAGAGGAATATACAACGGAACTCTTGAGCTTGACGTTAAACAGTTAATCGCCGACATTAATCTATTAAAGAAATAAATTCTTTATTTTAGAATAAATGAAAAAACTTCAAAGAACCTTAACCCTTCCAACTGCAATTGCTATAAGCATTGGCGGTATGTTGAGTGGTATCTTTGTTTTGCCTGGTATTGCGGTTGGCATAACGGGGTCTTCTATTTGGTTAGCTTTTTTGGTTGCAGCACTTTGTATCTTGCCTGCTGTTTTGTCAAAATCAGAACTTGCTACTGCAATGCCAAAATCTGGGGGAACTTACGTTTATATTGAGCGTGCATTTGGCCCGTTATTTGGCACTGTTTCCGGACTAGGGCTTTGGCTTTCATTGCTTTTAAAAAGTGCTTTTTCTCTAGTTGGACTAAGTGCATATTTATATGTTATTGTTCAGATAGATGCTGGATTATCAAAAATTGTGGCTTTAATATCTCTAGGCTTTATCTTGATTCTTAATGTCTTTGGGGTAAAAAAAGTTGGCAACACTCAGCTTGTCATTGTGTCTGCGAGTATAGTTTCTTTAATAATTATAATATTTTTTGGAATAAGCTCATTTGACTCAAAACTCCTAGACCCTGTGTTTTTGGATGGTAACTATGGGTTTATATCTGCTGTAGCATTTTTATATATTTCATACGCAGGGGTAACAAAAGTTGCCGCTGTAGCCGGTGAAATAAAAAACCCAGAAAAGAATTTGCCCAGATCAATGCTTATCTCTTTATTTTTAATTACCTCTGTTTACGTTCTAATTGGATTGGTGTTAGTGGGTAATGTACCGTCTAATCAATTGGTTTCTGATATTCGGCCTATATACACACTTTCTAGTGTTATTGGTGGAGAAGTTTTTGGTTACATAGCTGGTTTTGTTGGTGTTATGACCCTGCTTTCTATGGCCAACTCGGGGGTATTAGCTTCTTCAAGATTTCCCTTTGCAATGGCTAGAGACAAAATGCTACCCGGTTTCTTTGGCAGTGTTAACTCACGCTTTTTAACTCCCGTAAACTCCATCATTATTACTTGCATAATAATTGGATTAGCTGTTTTTTATTTAGATGTAGAAAAGATTGCAAAACTGGCTAGCGCATTTAAAGTTATGATGTTTGTCTCAGTTAACCTTGCGGTTATAGTGCTTAGGGAAACTTCTGCTCAATGGTATAATCCCAAATATAAATCTCCTTTTTACCCCTACATACAGCTTTTTGGAATTATCAGTGGTTTTGTTTTACTATTCTACTTAGGATTTATGCCAGTAGTTTCAGTAGCAGGTATTTTTATTATTGGGTTTTTTATATTTCTTGTATATGGGAATAAAACAAATAGAAAAGGGGTTTTTTCTAATTATGGGTTCTTGTCTTTTTTATTCAAAGGGGGCTCATCAACAAACGAACAAACTGAAGGAAAACAAAGCCCTAATGTTGCCGATGACATTAGCAATGTAAATGCTGAGATTGTTGTTCCCCTGCTTGGGGATGAAACATCTACAGAAATGCTAGTAGAAATTGCATCATCAATAAACGATAAATCAAAAATTAATACCATTAACCTAATAGAAGTTCCAAATCAGACTTTTTTAGAAGCTATTGAGCTTGAAAACCCAATTTCAGAATCAAAAAAAAGACGCCTAGATAAGCTCAAAAAATATAAAAAACTGAATATTTCTTATGAAAGCATCGCCACACATGATGTTGCGAATTCTATTGATAATATAACCGGTCAAAGTAAGTGTAAGTGGCTTGTAATGGAGTGGGACGGAAGAGATCACTCGGGAATATTTGTTGGAAATCCAATTGGATGGCTTTTAAAAAATGTTAATTCAAATCTTGGCTTATTTAAGGACAATGGTGTTCGAAGGTTTTCTAAAGTTTTGATAGCTCTTAGGCCAGGAAGGAGAAATCAATCTTTTATTGACGTTGCAGATAAAATTTGTTTACACTTTGGTGCTTCTTTGACGCTGTTGAATATTATTTCTGAACAAGAAAAAAATAGCAGTAAGCTTAAAAAAACATCAGAAGAAATACTTTCTAGTACAAAATCTAAATCTGAGCTTAAAGTTGTTAAAAGCAATGATCCAGTTGACACGATTTCTGAAGAATCAGCCAGCTATGATTTACTTATACTTGGAACACCAGAAAAAGACAATTGGATAAATGTTCTCTTTGGGGTTGGGGAAGACAGGTTTGTTAGAAAAGCTGCGTGTTCTGTTCTTAGGCTCACTATTAAATAATATGAAACTACATTCAATTGAAGCTGGAAAATTTAAACTTGACGGGGGAGCTATGTTTGGAGTAGTCCCTAAAAGTATTTGGCATAAGACAAATCCTGCCGATTCAAATAATATGATTGAAATGTCCGCTAGGTGCTTATTGATTGAGAACGGCAAAAGGCTTGTTTTAATTGATACTGGTATGGGGAACAAACAAAGCGAAAAGTTTTTTGGTTACTATTACAGGTGGGGGAATGATACTCTAAATTCTTCACTAAAAAAATGTGGATTTAATGCTGATGATATAACAGATGTTTTTTTAACACATTTACACTTTGACCATTGCGGGGGTGCAGTTTCAAAAAGAACCGACGGCTCTCTTGAAACCACCTTTAGTAACGCTTACTATTGGAGCAACAAAGAGCATTGGAGCTGGGCAACAAACCCAAACAAAAGAGAAGCTGCTTCCTTTCTTAAAGAAAATATTGCTCCAATTGAAGATTCTGGTCAACTTAAATATGTTGAAAAAGACAGCTCTAATTATTTAACAAAAACCTCCTTAGGTTTTGATATTCTTTTTGTTGACGGTCATACTGAAAAACAAATGATTCCTGTTATAAGCTACAAGGGTCAAAAAATTGCATTTGCCGCAGATCTTGTGCCAACCAATGGGCACATCCCTCTTCCTTACATTATGGGCTATGATGTAAGGCCACTTATTTCCCTTGAAGAAAAGGAATTGTTCTTAAATTTTTGCTATGAAAATAATGTATTTTTGTTCTTTGAGCATGATGCTAATATTGAGCTAGGTGTGCTTCAAAAAACAGATCGAGGAATTAGACTAAAAGAGAAACTGAACTTGTTAGAACTATGAAAAAAACTTTAATAATGATAGTTTTTGGCCTTAGCTTTAGTTTCGGTCAAAAAAAATACTGGCAACAACATGTTGAGTATACGATGGACATTGAAATGGATGTTTCTGACTTCACTTTTGACGGAGAACAAGGTATCGTTTACTCCAACAATTCAAATGATACGATAAAAAAAGTTTATTACCATCTTTTTTTTAATGCTTTTAAGCCAAATAGTCAAATGGATATTAGGTCAAGAACAATAAGAGACCCTGACAGGCGGGTGGGAAGCAGAATTGTAGCTCTTGAAGAAAAAGACTACGGTGATTTAAGTGTCGTTTCTTTAAAACAAGATGGTAAAGATGTCTCATTTCAAGAAAAAGGAACTGTTTTAATTGCAAGGCTAAACAAGCCTTTGTTGCCTGGAAAAAAGACAAAGCTTAACATGTCTTTCACAGGACAGGTCCCGCTTCAAATAAGAAGGTCGGGAAAAATGAGTAAAGAAGGTGTGCATTTAACAATGACCCAGTGGTTTCCAAAACTTGCTGAATTTGATTCGGAAGGATGGCACCCTAATCCATATATAGGACGAGAATTTCATGGTGTTTGGGGTAATTATACTGTCAATATAACAATTGATAAAAACTATGTTGTAGGGGGAACAGGGTATTTAGAAAATGCCAATGAAATTGGTCATGGATATTCAGAAAAAGAACCAAAAGAAAATGATAAATCAACTAATACTTGGAGGTTTTATGCTCCAAATGTCCATGATTTTGCATGGGCTGCAGACCCAGACTATATACACGACATCAAGCAGTCAGAGTCTGGTGTTGACCTTCATTTTTTTTATAAACCAACAGTAAATGTTGATTACTGGAAGAAGCTTCAAGATGATTCTGTAACTCTTATGAAGTATTTTGAAGAATCTATCGGACCCTACCCTTGGAAACAATATTCAATAATACAGGGTGGAGATGGAGGAATGGAATATGCTATGTGCACAATGATAACGGGTGATAGATCTTATCCAAGTCTTCTTGGTGTGACGGCTCATGAAATGGCTCATGCATGGTTTCAACATATACTGGCAAATAATGAAGCAAAACACCCTTGGATGGATGAGGGATTTACCGAGTATGCAACATCTTTAGCAGAGAATTATGTAAACAAAGTAAGTCCAAAATTTCCTCACAAAAGTAGCTATGACAGGTATTATGTACTTGCAAACTCTGGCATTGAGCAGGCTCAAACTGTTCATTCAGACAGATATGATTATAATTTTGCTTATGGTGCGTCAGCTTACAGTAAAGGTTCGGTTTTTCTTTCTCAACTTGGCTATATCATAGGTAAAGAGAACTTGTCTAAAACCCTGAAGAGGTATTATGATGAGTTTAAGTTTAAACATCCAAATCCTAATGATTTTAAAAGAATTGCAGAGAAGGTTTCAGATTTAGAGCTTGAATGGTATTTAAACGACTGGACCAAAACTGCTCACA
>MDTD01194818.1_pt1 | contig 11222 bp, 12 predicted proteins | sample 811221 | NCBI WGS metagenome assembly MDTD01 (sample SAMN05326646, study PRJNA326480) | marine metagenome | isolation source: seawater | place: Pacific Ocean: South West | collected 2011
AGGAAGAGTGGGTGAGCGGTTTAAACCAGTTGGTTGCTAACTAACCGTACGAGTAACATCGTACCGAGAGTTCGAATCTCTCCTCTTCCGCCATAAATTAATTGAAATAACTGTCAATTTTAACTGGTTCTTTGTTAAGAATGTACTTGTAAACATTTATGTTTTCTAAAACTCTTTGTACATAATTTCTTGTTTCTTCGAACCTTATCTGTTCAATCCAATTTATATAAGATAACTGCCCTTTTGATGGATCGCCATTCACTCTTCTCCATGTTTTAACTCTATTAGGGCCAGCGTTGTAAGCTGCTATAGCAAAAGGATAAACACCGTTATAATCCTCAATCAAAGAATTAAAATAATAGGAACCTAATTTAATATTATACTCAGGGTCACGCGTTAAACCACTAATACTATAAGGCAGTTTAGCTTGCTTAGCTACTATCTTAGCTGTGTACTTCATAAGTTGCATCATACCTCTAGCTCCAGCCCAACTATTCGCACTTTTATCGAATTCACTTTCTTGTCTAATTATAGCTAAAATAACCTCAGATTTTGGCATAGTTTTATTATTAATTGTTTTAGGTGTAGTAATAATTGGATAGTTATATTTATTGTAAAATCTTTTTTCATAAGAGGCTTTTTTTGAAATCTGTATCGCAAAATCGTATCTTTCCAAACTTGTAGCTAAGTCTGCTGCTAATACCTCACTACCTTTTTCAACATTTAGATTAGCTAAATGTTTAAAAATATCTTTACCTAATTGAGTAGCGTTAAGTTCTTTTAGGAGAATTAAATGCCTAATTAACTTATTTTTTTTAAATTCTTTTTCGTAATCTTTATCGAAAAAACTTTGGTCTTTTAATTCAAAATTTCCCCCAGGATTAATTTTATTAAATGCAAGTTGACCATAATAGGTCATTGGAAAATTTGCTGCTTCGGAGTAAAATTGATTGGATAATTCTTTTTCTTTTAGCAACTCGTATGACGCACCTAGCCAGTAGGCTCCTCTTGCTAAACTTATAGGGTATCCTACGTTATTATAAAAATTTTGAAAATGATTGATTGCATATTCAGGTGAATTTAAAAAAGTTAAAGCTATCCAGCCCGATAACCACTCTGCTTCAGCAAAAGATGGACCAGCTGATAACGCATGCTCACTTGAAATTTTGTAAGCAGTTTTATATCTTTTTTTATAAATTAAACTTCTTACAACACTTTCTCTTTGGTCCCACCATTTATCAGGTCTAACCATTTGTTTTTCAGTTTTAAGTGAATTTCGATATAATATTTCTAAAGATCCATCTAATCTTCCTCTTCGATTTCTCCATCTAAGTCTATCAAATTCTAAACCAGGATCCTCTTTTAAGTATTGAGGTACTTTTGAAATAGCATTATCAACTCCATATGAGTTACTCATTAAAATTTGACGAGCGTTATATAATGCTTTTTGATCTTTGGGCAAATATTTTAACATTCTTTTTAGATCCCAATATTTACGCTCCCAAGCCAAATAATCTGCTCTTTTTATGTGATCATCGGTGTCAATAAATTTCTTAAATTTAGCTCTATAATAACTTAGGTCATTTTTTCTAATAGATGCATTTATCCAGCCATCTTTAATCAGTTCACGAACTTTAGCAGTTTGATTTTGTTCAAGGTATGCTTCAGCAAGTTTAATTTTTCCTAAACCGCCAAGAGGTGGATATTTTTTGAACCAGTTAATCACTGACGTTGGTGAGTTATTTCTTAAATATATTTTCTCTTCAGCTAAATATCTAATCCTATTGATTCTAGGATAATCTTCATTCTGTTCAATAAATTTTTTATATTCACTAAAAGAAGCTCCATTTCTTGTTGTTTTAAGGTGCATCCAAGTTATAAGATTTCTAAATTCTTTATCTTTAACTTTCGAAGCGCTTTTTAGTGCACTATTCCATTTTTTATCTTTAATAAATTGAATTGTCTCTTTTGCTTTTACAAAATCTTTTTGGTTTAATATTGTAGATTTTTCAGCTGTTTGCTTTGTGGTTTTGTAAACAGCCGGTTTTTTTTGAGGAAAAATAAAAACAGATTTAGGACTATCAAACTTTGTAGTCTCCTTCCGTGGTTTTTTCTCTTCAATTTTTTTCTCAACTATAACCTCTTTTTTATCAGTCTTTTTTTCCTCTTTGTTTAGTGGTTTTCTTTGAGGTAAATCTTTGGAATATTTTTGAGCCTCATTTTTATCAATTTTTTTAAAAATTGAAGGCTTTTCTTTTGGAAAAATGAATTTCTCATCTGAATAGATATGACCAGATATTAAAAAAAATACTATTATTACTAGACTAATTAATTTATTGGTCATAAGTTAAGACTTATTTATCTTATTTTGTTTTATGCTTAAAGGATCAATTGTGGCTTTAATAACTCCGTTTAAAGGTGACGACCTTTGCGAGGAGACATATGTAAGATTAATAAATTACCACTTAGAAAATGGGACTAATGGTGTCGTTCCTGGTGGAACTACGGGTGAATCCCCTACATTATCTCATAATGAGCACAAAAAAATAATCGAAATAGCTGTAAGAGAATGCAAAGGAAAGATACCAGTGATTGCAGGAACTGGATCGAATTCTACAGATGAGGCCATAGAACTTTCTAAGTTTGCTGAAAAGGCTCAATCAGATGCTTTGTTAGTAGTTACACCTTATTATAACAAACCTACTCAAGAAGGACTCTATCAGCACTACAAGAAGATTAACGATAATGTTGGAATACCAATTATTATTTATAACATACCATCTAGATCAGTAATAGATATGAGTGTTGACACAATGGCTAAATTATATGAATTAAAAAATATAAAAGGCGTTAAAGATGCTACTGGTGATATAAATAGAGTTATTCAACAATTAAAAGTTCTTGGAAAAGATTTTATTCAATTAACAGGTAATGATGATAACGCATTAGAATTCAATAAACATGGAGGAGTAGGGGCAATAGGCGTTACAGCAAATGTTGCAGCAAAACTCGCATCAGATTTTCAAAAAGCATGCGTAGATGATTTTAATAAAGCATCTGAATTAGATAGCTTACTTCAACCATTACATACTTCTCTATTTATCGAGAGTAATCCCTCACCTGTAAAATACGCAGCTTCATTATTGGGTATGTGTAATCCAACAGTCAGATTACCATTAGTAGAAATTAGAGAGGAAACTAAAGTAAAAATTACTGAAGCTCTTAAAGTAGCTAAGTTACTTTAATGAAACAAAGATTAGCACCTGGTCAAAAAATTATTTGCAATAATCGAAAAGCAAGTTTTAATTATTTTTTTCTTGAATTGTTAGAAGCAGGATTAGTTTTAAAAGGTTCTGAAGTAAAATCTTTAAGGGATGGAAAAGGAAGCATCGCAGACTCTTATGCAGTAGACAATAATGGAGAGCTATTCCTAATTAATTCACATATCCCTTTATATCGACAATCTTCATATAATAATCATGATCCAAAAGGAAATAGAAAACTATTATTAAATAAAAAAGAAATAAATAAGCTTATTGGAAGAATTAATCAAGAAGGTTTAACTTTAATTCCAACAAAATTATATTTTTTAAAAGGCAAAGTAAAAGTTGAAATTGCTGTAGCCAAAGGAAAAAAACTTTATGACAAACGACAAGTGAAAAAAACAAGGGATTGGAATAGAGAAAAAGCAAGATTACTTAGCAAAAATAATAAATGATACATATTAATATTGGATCTAATCTAGATTCAAATCACGGTACAAGATTTGAAAATATTAATTTAGCTATAAATCTTTTAATAGATTCTAAAGTTGAAATAATAAGAATTTCAAATTTCTATGAAACGCCCTCTTATCCAAATCAAAATTTTCCAAGATTTCTAAATGTTGGTACTTTAGTTAATTATAAACAAAATTATTTAGATCTCTTAAGCAAAATAAACTTAATCGAAAAGAAACTTGGTAGAGTCAGAACTAAAAAAAATGACCCAAGAATTATTGATATAGACATAATCGATTTTAAAAGTGAGGTAATGAAAACAAAAAAAATAACCTTACCTCACCCAAAATGTCATCTGAGAAATTTCGTTTTATACCCAATTCTACAAATAGATCCAAATTGGTCTCACCCTATTTTGAGGAAAAATGTGCGATTTTTGATTAATAAATTGAGTCAAAAATCCAGGATACAGATTACAAGACTAAAGAAAAATGTTAATATTCAATTATGATAAATAATTATGAACTAATTGATCAAATTAAGTCTTATAATAGATTTTTAAATTCTGACTCTTTAAATAAAGCATATAATTTTGCATTAGAAGCTCATCAAAATCAAAAAAGAGAAGAAGGCGTACCATATATTATTCATCCTATTGCCGTTGCTAAAATATTAACTGATTTAAAACTAGATAGCGCTACAATTACGACTGGGTTATTACATGATACAATTGAAGATACAAATGTTACATATGAAACTGTAAAAAAAGAATTTGGAGAAGAAGTTGCAAATTTAGTAGAAGGAGTTACAAAAATATCTGCCTTAGAGGATAAAGCATCAGTTGACTCAAAAGCAGAAAATTTTAGAAAATTAATTTTAGCCACCTCAAAAGATATCAGAGTTTTATTAGTCAAGTTAGCAGACAGACTACATAATATGAGAACTATCCAATTTGTAAAAGACAAAGAAAAAATTATTAGAAAAGCAAAAGAGACGATGGAGATATACGCTCCTCTAGCTGATAGAATGGGGATGAATAGAATTAGAGATGAATTAGAAGATTTATCTTTTTCTGTTTTAAATAAACCGGCTAGAGATTTAATTATAGAAAGGTTAAATTTTATAAAAAATAATAAAGAAGATACTTTTAAATTTATTTCTCATGAATTAATTGAAATATTAAAAAAAAATGGTATTACGGCAACAATCACAGGCAGAGAAAAGACTCCATTTTCAATTTGGCGAAAAATTCAAAATAAGAAAATATCATTGGAACAGCTTACAGATATTATCGGTTTCAGGGTAATTGTCGATAACATTGAAAATTGTTATAAAACATTAGGAATATTTCATAGCAGATTTTCTACAATTCCAGGAAAATTTAAAGACTATATTTCAACTCCAAAAATAAACAAATATAAGTCTATTCACACCGCAGTAATTGGACCAAAAAAAAGTAGAATTGAGATACAAATTAGAACTTATGATATGCATGAATTTGCACAAAGAGGTATTGCCTCACACTGGAAGTACAAATCTTCTGAAAAATTTTCAGAATTATCATGGAAAGAATATGATTGGTTAAGAGATCTTGTTGAAATTATAGAGGCTGGAACTAGTCCGGAACATTATTATGAATTTACAAAATTACAAATGTTCCAAGAAAATGTTTTTTGTTTTACGCCAAAAGGTGCTGTTATTAAATTGCCAAAAAAAGCAACACCAATAGATTTTGCATATGCAGTTCATACGAAAATGGGTGACAGCGCAATCGGGTGCACAATTAATGGACGTCATTCTACACTTCAGTCAATTTTAAAAAATGGTGACTTGGTAAACATAGAAACCTCTAAGAATGCTTCACCGTCACTACATTGGTTATCTTCTTCGGTTACAGGAAAAGCACGTTCAGCTATACGAAGATATTGGCAAGATAAGTCTACAGAAAATTCAAAAATTACTGAAAAGAATTATTCGAGCACGATAGAAGTTGATCTTCCTCACAAACCTGGTGTTTTAGGTCATATAACCTCACTTATAGGACTTAATAAAGGAAATATTGTCAATTTAGAAATTATTAAAAGAAAAAAAGAATATTTAACCTTTTCTTTTGATTTACAAATTAAAGATTTGAAAAATTTTACAAACTTGATAAGTCAAATAAAGCAAAGTAGTTTAAAATTTAAAATTATTCGACACAAAGAGAAAAAAAATGCTTTCATTAGAAGAATCTTTGAAAATTTTAAAAGAAGCTAAAGCTTTAATCGAAGGTCATTTTATACTTTCATCTGGTTTACATAGCTCGAAATATATTCAATGTGCGCAATTGATGAGTAAGCCACATTACGCAGAGAAAATTTGTAAGTCATTAGCATTAAAAATTTCAAAAGAGTTTAATGATTTTGATCTAATCTTATCACCTGCAATGGGAGGCATTGTTGTAGGATATGAATTGGGAAAATTACTTAATAAAGAAACAATATTTTCGGAAAGAGTAAATGGTGAATTTAAATTAAGAAGAGATTTTAATATAAGTGAAGGAAATAAGGTGTTAATAGTTGAGGATGTAATTACCACAGGAAAATCTAGCATTGAATGTTCGAAACTGGTTACAATAAATAAAGCTAAAATAGTTGGATACGCATGTATTATAGATAGATCTAATGGTAAATCGCAGATTAAAGATAAAATAGTTTCTCAATTAAAACTTAATATTCCAACATATAGCAAAGAAAATTTACCTAAAGATTTAATTTCGATTGAACCAGTTAAACCTGGAAGTAGAAGTCTTTAATGAGTAAAATCAGACTTGGTGTAAATATAGATCATGTAGCAACTGTTAGAAATGCTAGAGGAGAGAATTATCCAAGTCCATTAAGAGCTGCTTTATTAGCAGAAAAAAATGGCGCTGATTCAGTAACAATACATTTAAGAGAGGATAGAAGACATATTAATGAACTTGACTTAAAAAAAATTATAAAAAAATTAAAGATACCCCTTAACCTTGAAATTGCTGCTACTAAAGAGATGATGAAAATTGCATCACTTACTAAACCACCTTTTATTTGTATCGTCCCTGAAAAAAGGAAAGAAATAACCACTGAAGGTGGTCTTAATTTAAACCATAATAGAACCTTTTTAAAAAAATTAATTAAAAAATTAAAAAAAAATAAATCGCGAATAAGTTTATTTATTGAACCAAGTATAAAAGATTTAGATATAGCGAAGAAATTGGGAGTTGACTGTGTGGAGATACATACAGGTAAATTTTGTAATTTAATAAACCAAAAAAAAAATTATAACAAGGAATTAGCGAGGATCAAAAAAGCAGTTATAAGAGGTAATGAACATGGACTGGAGGTCCATGCTGGTCATGGTCTAACTTATACATCTGCTAGAATTTTAATTAGAGTAAGAGGTATTAAGGAATTTAACATTGGACATTTTTTAGTAGGGGAATCGATATTTGATGGTTTGCCAGCAACAATTAAAAAATTTAAAAAGATTTTAAATTAATGAATATTTTTGGGATAGGTACAGACATTGTTAGTGTTGAAAGAATTAAAATTTCTTTAAAAAATAAAAACTTCATTAAGCGTGTTTTTAATGAAAAAGAAGTATTTAAATGTAAAAAAATTACTAATAGTAATAATTGTTTTGCAAAGAGGTTTGCTGCAAAAGAGGCATTTTCAAAAGCATTAGGAACAGGAATATCCAACGGTATAAACTTAAATGAAATTATCGTATTAAATAAGAAATCAGGAAAGCCGTATATAAATCTAATTGGACAAACAAAGGAAACACTTAGTAAAAAATTTAAAGGAAAAAAAACTAAAGTATCACTATCCCTTTCTGATGAAAAAAAGTATGCAGTAGCTTTTGTAACAATATCAATATGAGTAAAAAAAAAATATTAAATATAATTTATGATAATACAAAAACTTTGTTTGGAGCATTAATAATTGCAATTTTGATTAGATCTCTCTTATTCCAACCTTTTTACATACCCTCATCATCAATGGAACCCACTTTACTTGTTGGAGACCGCATTTTTGTCTCTAAATATCCATACGGTTATAGTAAACATTCATTTCCTTTCAGTCCTAATATTTCTAATGAACGTTTTTTTTCAAAATTGCCAGAAAGAGGTGATTTGGTAGTTTTCAAAACTCCCGCAGATAATAGAACTGATTATATTAAAAGATTGATAGGGATGCCAGGAGAAACGATCCAATTCGTTAACGGAGATATTTTAATCAATGATAAGAAAATTTTCAGAAAAAAAATAGAAAATAGCAAACTAATAAGGTGTGGAAATTTTTATTTAGAAACAAATACTTTTATTGAAATTTTACCAAACGGTTTTAAACATGTAGTGGCTTATAAAAAAAAGGGCTCTTTACAAAATACTAAGAAATATAAGGTTCCTGCTAATCATTATTTTTTACTTGGAGACAATAGAGATTGTTCAAAAGATAGCAGGTATTTAGATAGCGTAGGATATGTTAATAACTTAAATTTAGTTGGTGAAGCTAAACTAATATTCTTTTCGAATGATACAAATATTAGTAGTTTGTGGAAATTTTGGAATTTAGGAAAATCATTCAGATTTGATAGAATTTTTAAAGGTTTATAATGGAAAAACAAATTAAAGAACTTGAGAAAATTTTGAAATATAACTTTAAAAAGACGTCTTTACTACTAACAGCCTTAACCCATAAAAGTTTTAATAACGATGTAAATAACGAAAAGCTGGAATTTCTTGGTGATAGAGTTTTAGGTTTAGTAATTTCTGAAAAATTATTAGAAAAGTATCCTGAAGAAAAAGAGGGAATAATTGATAAAAAATTTTCAAATTTAGTTAATAAAAAAACATGTTTGCTTATTGCAAAAAAAATTAATTTAAAAAAATTTATTTTATTAGGATCTTCTCATAAAAAGCTTGAAAGATCCGCAGACAAAATAAGCAGTGATTGTTTAGAGGCTATCGTTGGAGCAATATACTTGGATGGTGGGCTTAAATCTGTTGAAAAATTTATATCAATTTTTTGGGAAGAATACTTGTTAAAGTCGACTATAACATTAATAGACTCTAAAACAAAATTACAAGAATTCAGTTTAAAAAAATTTAAGGAACTTCCTAAATACGTTTTTTTTAAAAAAACTGGACCTCAGCATAGACCTTTATTTAAAACAGAAGTACAAATACCCAATTCAAAAAAAATTACAGGTATTGGTTCATCAAAAAAAAATGCTCAACAGAATGCTGCTTCCAAACTTTTAAAGATTTTAAATTTATGATTTGGGAAGATGAATGTTATTTATTATCGAAAAGAAAATTTCGAGAAAACGCTAATATAATAAATATTTTTACTCAAAAAAAAGGAAAATTAGATGGAATAGTCTATGGGGGAACCTCAAGAAAAGTAAGAAATTATTTACAAATTTCCAATAAATTATTTGTCTCTCATACTTCTAAAAGTGAAAATCGCATAGGTTATTTTAAAACAGAATTAATAAAACCTATCTCGCCATTATATTTCAATGACAAAGAGAGAACATCTGCTTTAATCTCTATTTGTTCTTTATTGAATATTTTACTACCTGACTCACAACCGAATAAAAAAATCTATAAGTCTTTTGAAAGCATGATTAATTCTATTAATTTAGAAAATTGGATTTTTTTGTACATTTATTTTGAAATAAATCTTATCAAGGAACTAGGTTACGATACAAATCTAATTGAACACTCGACTAACAACAATGATGATAATGTTTTAATAAAAGCAAATATTGACGGATACACTTATGAAATACCAAATTATTTAATTAAAAAAAAAATTCCAGATAATTTATCAAATATTCTTATCCGTAAGTCGTTGTATTTTACAAGGCAAGTAATGCAAAATAAATTTTTTATTCCAAATAATTTAATGTTTCCAAAATCTCGTGTAATTTTAGAAAATTACTTTAATTAAAATTTAAGTTTTTTAGCAATTTCTAGAGCAAAATAGGTGACAATAGCTGATGCACCAGCTCTTTTAAAACTCATTATGCTTTCAATAACTGAATTTTGACTTATTAATTTATTTTTAATGCCATTCTTAATCAAGCTATATTCACCTGAAACTTGGTAAGCTAGAACTGGTATCCTAAAATTATTTTTTATTTTTTGTATAATATCTAAGTAAGGCAATCCGGGTTTTACCATTACCATATCTGCACCTTCTTTAATATCTAAGGCTACTTCTCTTAATGACTCGTTACTATTAGAGAAGTCCATTTGATAATTTCTTTTATCACCTTTTAAAGATTTTTTAGATCCAACAGCATCTCTAAAGGGACCATAGAAATTAGAAGCATACTTAACAGCATAAGAAAGAATTTGAACGTCGCTATATTTATTTTTATCTAATATTTTTCGAATTCTACCTATTCGTCCATCCATCATATCTGATGGGGCTATTACATCACAACCCATTTGTGCTTGTAATAAAGATTGTTTAATTAAAATATCAATAGTTTCATCATTTAAAACATAATTATTTTTTAGTAAACCATCATGACCGTGTGTAGTATAAGGATCTAGTGCTACATCACACATTATTCCAATTTCATTCTTAAATCTCTTTTTTATAAATCTTGTAGCTTTACAGATTAAGTTGTTTTCATTTAAAGCTTCATTTCCAAACTTATCCTTTTTATTTAAAGGTGTAGACGGAAAAAGAGCTACCATTGGAATTTTATATTTTATAACTTTGCTTATAAGCATTCCTAATTTATCAATGGTAAACCTATAAACTCCAGGCATTGATTTAATAGGTAGTTTTCTATTTTTTCCCTCGATCAAGAAAATAGGATAAATCAAATCAGCACTTGAAAGGTTGTTCTCTTGAACCAATCTTCGTGACCAATTGAATTTTCTAGTTCTACGTAGTCTTAAACTAGGATATTTACCAGTAATCATGCTTTATTTAATTTATTATGCGACAAATGTATTGTACAAATATATAATACAAATGGATAAATAACAACTCATGACAATAGACTCTAAAAACGTAGTAAATCTTGATTTAAAAAAAAATGAAAAAGTTTTGAATTTTTCAGACTTTCAAAAGCAAAATTTAAAATTTGATATTGCAAAACTTCAAGAAGCTTATATGCAAATAATTCAGACTAAAAAGTTTGATGATGGAGGTGGCATTTCACATTTTGGAGCAATATGTTTAACAAGAAAGCCAGGTGATCCAGACTCGGTAAAAGGTCAAAAAGCTAGAGGTATTTATTGGACTAAACCAGACAAATCAGGGAAAGAAGTTTCAAGAGATATAAATATCGATGAAGCAGAGTATTCTGAGTTTATTCCTGATTATGATAATACTTATTTTAAAGAGGTATTTGATACTCTTTCATCTAAATACAAATTAGGTAGAGTAAGAATTTTATTAAAAGAGCCTAGATCAACTTTAAGTTGGCACAGAGATCCAGAACCAAGATTACATA
>MDTD01197487.1_pt1 | contig 11222 bp, 10 predicted proteins | sample 811221 | NCBI WGS metagenome assembly MDTD01 (sample SAMN05326646, study PRJNA326480) | marine metagenome | isolation source: seawater | place: Pacific Ocean: South West | collected 2011
CCTGAGGATTGGTACATGACAAATATTATTTCACAAACTTTGGTTTATAAAGAATTGGCAAAATTTAAATTTATAAAGAAGCTTATACATGTAACCACGCCAGAGGTTTATGGGAGCACTTCAAATAAAATTAGAGAAAATTATAATTTTAAACCAAGTACGCCTTATGCGATTTCAAGAGCTACTATGGATATGCATTTATATAAATTTTTTCAAAATTATAAATTACCGGTGATATTTACAAGAACTGCAAATGTATATGGTCCTGGTCAACAACTTTATAGAATAATACCTAAATCTTTTATGTGTTCAAAAAAGGGAATTAAATTAAACCTTCATGGTGGGGGAAAATCCTTAAGATCTTTTATATATATCGATGACGCATCAAGAGCAACTTATCTTATTTCAAAAAATGGTAAAATTGGGGAAACTTATCATATCTCCACAAGAAATTTTATATCTATCAAAGAATTAGTAAAAAAAATCGCTAAGATACAGAATTTATCATTCAATAAGCTGTGCAAAATTAGTTCTGATAGAGTTGGTAAAGACCATTCTTATAAATTGAGCTCATCGAAGCTAATTAAAAAATTAAAATGGAAACCGTCAATAGGAATAAATAAAGGACTTCTTTTGACAAAAACTTGGATAGACGATAACTACGTTAGATTAAAGAAATTAAAACTTCAATATCAACATAAAAAATAATGAATATACTTGTAACAGGTGGTTGTGGTTATACAGGAACAATTTTAATACAAGCTTTATTAAGTCAAGGGCATAAAGTCAAAGTTGTTGATAATCAATGGTTTGGTAATCACCTAAAGAAACATCCAAATTTAAAATTATACAAGCAGGACATAAGGAGTGTAAAAGAGAATATTTTTAAAAATATCAGAACAGTAGTTCATTTAGCAAATATTCCAAATGATCCAAGTGTAGAACTTAATCAAAGCTTGTCATGGGAGGTTAATGTTCTAGCAACGAAAAAAATTTTAGAATTTTCAATCAAAAATAAAGTTAAGCAGTTTATATATGCAAGCTCTGGCAGTGTATATGGAATTAAAAAAGAAAAAAAAGTAACTGAAGATCTTACACCAGTTCCAATTTCAATTTATAATAAAACAAAAATGGTTGCCGAGAGAGTGTTGCAAAGTTATCAAGACAAAATAAAAATCCACTCTATAAGGCCAGCCACAGTTTGTGGGTATTCACCAAGAATGAGACTTGATATAAGTGTAAATATGTTTGTATACCAGGCTTTAATAAAAAAAAAATTAATTGTTTTCGGTGGTAAACAAATTAGACCAAATATCAATATTAAAGATTTAACAGATGTTTACATTCACTTTATTAAAAAACCCAATCTACCAAGTGGAAATTATAACGCTGGTTTTGAAAACTTAAAAATTTTAGATGTCGCTAAGTTAGTAAAAAAATATGTTCCAGTTAAAATTTATATTAAAAAAAATATTAATGATCCTAGATCTTACAGACAAAATTCAGACAAGCTATTAAATACAGGTTTTAAACCCCGGTTTTCAGTAGAAGATGCAATCATCGAAATAATTGAAAGATATAAAAAAAATAAATTAAATATCAATGATAAATGTCACACCGTCAAATGGATGAAAAAAAAAAATTTTAATTAGTCATGGAAATAGATTTTATAACAACTCATCATAAAAAGACAAAAAGAAATTACTTAGAAAGAGTAAATAAAATTAATAAGGCAGAGGCAGCTATCAAAGCAAAAAAATGGGATTTTGATTATTGGGACGGCTCAAGAGATATTAATTATGGCGGTTATCATTATGACGGAAGATGGGAACCTATCGCCAAAAAAATGATTGATCATTATAATCTTAAAGATGGAGATAAAATACTTGATGTGGGATGTGGAAAAGGTTTTTTATTATTTGAATTTCAAAAACTTTTACCTAATTCAGAAATTAGAGGATTAGACATATCAAATTATGCAATCGAGAATGCAAAACGAGAAATCAAAAAAAATTTAGTTCAAGGACATGCAAATAAATTACCGTTTAAAAATGATTACTTTGATTATGTATTTTCACTTAATACTTTGCATAATTTATACTGTTTTGACCTTAAGTTAGCTTTGCAAGAAATAGAGAGAGTTGGAAAAAAAAATAAATATATTTGTGTAGAGTCTTACAGAAACGAGCATGAAAGGATAAATTTATTGTATTGGCAAGTAACTTGTGAATGTTTTTTTACGCCAGATGAATGGAAATGGTGGTTCGAGCAGTCATCGTATTCAGGTGATTATTCATTTATATATTTTGAATGATAAGTAAAATTAAATCAACCAAAGCAGCAATACTTTTTAAACAGGGTAAACCTCTGTTAATTACGAGAATTGACTTACCAGAAAAACTTTTTAGAGGCCAAGTTTTAGTAAGAAATTTTTACTCAGGTGTGTGTGGTTCGCAACTTGGTGAAATTGATGGAGTAAAAGGTAAGGATAAATATCTACCACACTTACTAGGTCATGAGGCCGTTGGTGAAGTTATAGAAACTGGACCAGGAGTTAAAAAAGTAAAAAAGAATGATAATGTTCTTCTTCATTGGATGCCAGGATCTGGCATATCAGCTATGGGCCCCGAACTTAGATGGAATAATCAAAAAATTAATGCTGGTCCAATTACCACTTTTAGTAACTATTCAGTAATATCCGAAAATAGGCTCACAAAAATAAAGCAAAATTTGAAAAAAAATAAGGAGATACTTTTATTAGGGTGTACTACAAGCACAGCAATAGGAGCTATAAAAAAATTAGCAAAAATAGAAAATAAACAAATAGCTGCTGTATCAGGATGTGGCGCTATTGGCTTAGCTCTTATAAAGACTTTAAAATTTTATAATGTAAAAAATATTATTGCAATTGATATCAATAATAAAAAGCTAAAAATTGCTAAAAAATTTGGGGCAAATTTTTTAATAAATTCTAAAAATCAAAATTTTCTCAATACAATTAAAAATCTTTTTCCAAATAACATAGACCAATTTTTTGAATGTACAGGAAATGTTGATGTTATTTCAAAAGGTTTTGAGTGTCTAAACCAAAAAGGAAATGAAATTTTAATTGGTGTCCCACATTTTAACAAAAAAGCTAAATTTTACACACTTGATATTAATCTAGGAAAAAACTTGATAGGCTGTAAGGGAGGAGATTTTTCACCAGATAAAGACATAACTAATTATCTAAAAATTATGAGTAATAAAAAATATAATTCAAAATCTTTGATCACCAATGAAATTTCTCTGGATAATATAAATGACGTTTTTTCAGATATGCGAAAACAAAAAATTTTAGGTAAATGTATAATAAATCTGAATCAAGAATAATTTTGATAGGTGGTTCTGGACTTATAGGAAGCAATTTAAACTCTTATTTACTTAAAAAGGGTTATAAAGTGATTGCAACTTTCGCAAAAAACTCAAACCCTGGAATGGTAAAATTTGATTTTACAAAAGACAATTTAGAAAAAATTTCTAAAGATTTAAACAAAAAAGATATTTTTATAATTTTATCAGCTTACGGTAATCCAAGCTGGATAGCTGAAAATAAAGAAAAAGCTTATGAACTCAATGTTAAACATACTATAAGTTTAATAGACCAAATTTCAAAAATTGGATCAAAGATTTATTTCATGTCATCTGTGGAAATATTTGACGGATCTACCAACAAAATTGTTGAAAGCACCAAGCCCAACCCTTTAAATTATTATGGCAAGACAAAACTTTTAGTTGAGGAGTATCTTGTTAAAAATTGCTCTAATTATCATATATTAAGAACAGGATGGAACGTTGATATAAATTCTAAAAGTAGGTGTGTAGTTACACTTACCTATAAAACCTTATTAGGTAACAAAGCAAAAATGGCAAAAGATAATTCTTTCACAATAACTCATACTAATGATTTATCAGCCTCAATAGAAAAAATATTATTCAAAGAAGATAAAAAAATACTTCATTTGTGTTCGAACGAGGTTGTTTCTAGAGTTAAATTAGCCGATACAATTATAGAAAATAGCAAAAATGGCAATAAAATGAATTATGAATCAGTTTTATTTTCTGAAATAAAATATAATGAACCAAGAGCAAGAATGAATAATTTACAGTCAGAAAATGAGGAATTAAATAAAAATCTTTTCTTTAGATCTCCGTTAGAAACAATTAAAGAAAAGGTTAAATATTTAGATAATGTTTTATGAATAAATTTGTAATACAGAATAGTAAAGATTTAGTTTTTTATAATAAAAATATAATTCAAAGATTAAAAAAAAAGGCATTAAATAATTCAAAAAAAAGAGCAAGAATTTGTATTCATAAAAATTTAAATGAAAAAACAAATGAAATGATAATAGCATTAAATAAAAAAAGTTTTATTGCACCCCATATTCATCCAAATAAAAAAAGTGAGTCTTATTATATAATCTCAGGCAAAATGAAAGTTTATGTTTTTGATAAAGCTGGAAAAGTAAAAAAAATTATTAAGATGGGAAGCTATAGCTCTGGAGAAAACTTTTACTATAGAATGTCCAAGGGATTTTATCACATGCCAATAGCCACAACAAAATGGTGTGTTTATCACGAAGTATACTCTGGCCCGTTTGTAAAAAAAAAAGATGTAAAGTATCCATCATGGAGCCCCAGTGAAAATAATAAAGATGAAGTGAAACATTTTTTAAAAAGAATTAATTTTAATTATGTTTAAGAAAATCAATAAATGTATCTGCGGTACACAAAAAAATACTAAAAAAGTTTCGAGATTATATTTTAAAAATTTACCTATAACTGAAATTTTTCTCAAAAAGTATAAAAGTTTTAAAAAATATTCTTTTAGTCAGGAAATTAATTTTTGCAAAAACTGTGAACATATGTTTTTAGGAAAACAATTAAATTCAAAATATTTATATAATAAATCTAATTATTTTTTTTCTACTGCGCAAAGTTTTTCAGCAGTTTATTCTAACGATGTATTTATAGATTTTATTAATAAAAATTTAAAAAAAAAATGAAATCAATTTTAGAAATAGGATCAAATGATCTTTATCTTCTTCAAAAATTTTATCATTTATCTGATAAACTTATTGGAATAGATCCAGTCATAAAAATGCCAAAAAAATTAAAAAAAATAAAAGTTATAAAAAATTTTTTTAATGAAAAGATAATTAACAAATATTCAATTAAAGATAATGATGCTATAATTTGTAGCCATACCCTAGAGCATGTTGAGGATATTAAAAAGTTTCTTACCAATGTTTTATCTGTATCAACAAAAAAAACAAAAATATTTTTTCAATTTCCTTCAGTTGAAAGATTAGTAGCAAGTAATAGTTACGATCAAATTCATAACCAACATTTAAATTTTTTTTCAATAAAATCTTTTAATAATGTTTTAGAAGAACTAGGAGGAAAAATAATAGATTATGAATACAATAATTTACACTATGGGGCTTTGATGATTTATTTCACTTTAAAAAGTTCTAAAGAAAAATCTCGTATATCAATAAAGAAAAAAAGAAAAATTATTAATACAAGTCTTAAAAAGTCTTATGAAAATTTTAAGACACACTTGAATTCTTATAAGCAAGTTATTGAGGATCATATTGGTAGAAAAAAGTTTTATGTAATTGGAGCCGGACTTATGCTTCCCCTGCTAAACTATCATATGGGAAATATTATGAGCAAAGCAGATGGAATCTTAGATGATGATAAACGTAAAATTAACAAATATTTTCCAGGAATAAATACAAAAATAATGTCTTTAAAAAAAACTGATTTAACTAATGCCGTCTGTTTAATTGCTCCAATTGCTTCGTCAATTACATCTAGAAAATTAGTGGAATTACTTGGTAAAAAAAATGCAGATTTGATTTTATTGCCTACTACAACTTTTTAACTTACGAAATGATTAAAACAAAAAATCTCCAAAAAGTCGCAAACGAAATTAGATTTGAATTATTAAAATTAATTCATAGAAGCAAAACTTCTCATCTTGGTTCATCTTTGTCGTGTGTTGATATTTTAGTTGCAATTTATTTTTCAAGATATGGTTTAGGGTCAGATATAAACAATAAAAAGAGGTTAAAAAACACTTTTATTCTTAGTAAAGGACATGCAGCACCTGCATTTTATTGTGTTCTCCAAAAGAAAAAATATATAACTAAAAATTTACTAAAGACATATTGTAAACCTGGAAGTTATCTTGAAGAACATCCAAATATTAAAACCAAAGGTGTAATAGTTTCATCAGGTTCCTTGGGACATGGTCTTTCATATTCTGCAGGCTTAGCCCTAGGTGACAAAATCACAAAAAAAAGAAATAAACATATAGTATTGATGAGTGATGGAGAGTGTAACGAGGGAAGTGTTTGGGAAGCTGCAATGTTTACAACTGGAAAAAAACTAAAAAATATTATTACATTTATTGATTGTAACAAATGGCAGGCAACAGAAAGAACAAATGATGTTTTAAAGTTTGAACCTATCAAAGAAAAATGGAAATCATTTGGCTGGGATGTCTTAGAAATAGATGGACATAATTTTAAACAAATTGAAAATTGTTTATTTAAATTAAAAAAACAAAATAAACCTATAGCAGTTATTTGCAGAACTACAAAAGGCAAAGGTATTTCTTTTATGGAAGATAATAATTTATGGCATTATAGATCTCCAGATAAAAAAGAGTTCGAAGCTGCTAAAAAACAACTAGGTTTTAAATAAAATTATGAGAGATACGTTTGTTAAAGAAATAACAAAAATAGCTGAGAAAAATAAAAAAATAGTTATCCTTGCTGGTGATATTGGTTATAAACTTTTCGATAATTTTATAAAAAAATTTCCAGATAGATTTTATAACTGTGGGGTAGCCGAAGCAAACATGACAACAGTTGCAGCTGGATTGGCTCTTAAAGGTTTTTTGCCTATAACATACACTATTGCAACTTTTAATGTTTATAAAACACTAGAACAAATAAAAATTGATATTTGTTATCCAAATTTAGGAGTTGTTGTTGTTGGAGTTGGTGCAGGCTTAAGTTATGCAGACCTTGGTTCTACACATCATGCTACAGAAGATTTTGGTGTACTTAGAAGTATTCCAAATTTGAATATTGTTTCACCTGCGGACCCATTAGAATTAAAATCATTAATTCCTCAAATTATTAAAAAATCTAAACCAACATATTTGAGACTTGGTAAAAAGGGTGAAAAAAATATATATAAAAAATTACCAAAAACTAAACTTGGAAAAATAAATCAAATAATTAAAGGAAAAAAGATATGTTTCATTGCAACTGGAAATATTATGATAAATGCATTCGAAGCAATAAAGCTACTTAACAAAGATAAAATCTATCCAGCTCTTTTCAGCGTTCATTCAATTAAGCCTTTAGACAAAAATAATCTAAAGAAAATTATGAAGAAATTTAAACATGTTATTATTTTAGAAGAGCATTCTAATATTGGTGGATTAGCAACAGCAATATCTGAAACTTTTTTAGATATTAAAAACAACAATAAATTTTTAAAATTAAATTTAGGAGAAAATTTTATTAAAAAATCTGGAAAACAAGAAAGTGCTATAAAAATATTGAAATTATCATCAAAAAAAATTAAACAAAGAGTCATTAAATTTATTCAAAATGAAAATTGATCTCACACAAAAAATAGCCCTAGTTACTGGGGGTGGAACAGGTATTGGCAGATATATAGTAAAAGCCTTGTCAGATGCAGGAGCTAAAGTTGCTTTTACAAGCAGAAGTCAGAAATCAATTAATGGGACATTAAAAATTTTAAGAAATCCAAAAATTCATAAAGGGTATAGAATAGATATATCAAAAAAAAATAATGTAAAAAAACTCTATAAATTATTCAAGAAAGATTTTGGAAGCATAGATATTTTAATTAATAATATTGGTCACACTTTAAATAAAAAAGATCCCTTTTCAAAAATTGAGGACTGGAGAAGCGTAATGAACTTAAATTTTTTTACATCTGTTGATATGGTAAATAAATTTATTCCTGAAATGAAAAAAAAAAATTGGGGACGGATAATAAATATAACTTCTGTTGCTGGTATGGAAATAAGTGGACCATCAACTTTTAATGCTTCAAAAGCTGCTCTTACTGCATATACAAAAAGTGTGGGAAGAGCTTTGGCTTTAGAGAAAAGAAATATTGTGATGACAGCTGTAGCACCAGGAATAGTAAATACAGAAAAAGGACATTGGAAAAACATATTAAAAAAAAATCCTTCTCATGCAAAAAAATATTTTAAAAATAGAGTACCTCTTGGACGATTTGGTACGATGAATGAAACAACAGGTATAATTGTTTTTTTATCATCTGATTATGCCTCATTTTTTCACAGTAGTATTATTCATGCTGATGGTGGGCATTCAAAACATTATATGTCTGACACTTTTTTTAAATAAAAAATATTATGAAACTTACTGATGTATTTGCAAAATATATTAAACAATTAGGAATCAAGCAAGTCTTTGGCTTACAAGGTGGCGCAGTAGTACATTTCTTTGACTCCTTAGAAAAATTTAATGTCAATGTTACTTACAATCATCATGAGGAAAGCTCTGCACTTGCTGCAACTGCGTATGCAAAAGCAACTCAAAATATTGGATGTGCAATTTTTACTACTGGGCCGGGATCTACAAATGCAATTACAGGTTTGATGGCGGCTTGGCAAGATTCTGTACCCTGTATATTTATTAGTGGTCAAGCAAGAAGCACCCATGTTAGTTATGGCAAGAAAGTTAGACAAGTAGGCACACAAGAAGTAAATATATGTGACATAGTCAAGCCATTAACTAAGTATACAAAATTTATAAACAATAAAGAAGATTTTTTATCTGAACTTTCAAAAGCAGCAGATATTTGCACCAAAGGTAGACCAGGTCCTGTTTGGCTAGATGTAGCTCTAGATATTCAGTGGTCCGACATAAATTTAAAATCAAAAAATTTAATTAAAAAAAGAAAAGGAAAAATTAGAATAAAATCAAAAAATAAAGAATATCTTAAAGTTTATAAATATTTTAAGTCTGCAAAAAAGCCTATTTTAATTATTGGGTCAGGCGTTAAATCAAAAATAAATGAAAAACTATTTAAAAAATTTGTTAAAAAATTTAATTTACCATTTGCAACAACCTGGAACTCAGCAGATATTGAACCAACAAGTTTTAAGAATCACATGGGTATAATTGGTATGAGTGGCCAGAGAGGAGCCAATAAGGCAGTTTTTAACTCAGATTTAATTGTATGTTTGGGCACCCATCTTTCAATTCCTCATACTACAACTTTGTATGATAGCTATGTCCCAAAGGCTAAAAAAGTAATTGTTAATATTGATAAAAATGAACTCAATCATGCTAATGTAAAATTTGATTTAAAAATCAATGATAATGTTGAGAATTTTTTTAGATTTTTTTTAAATAGAAAAATAAGATTTAAGAAAGATTTTAAAAATTTTTATAATTTTAAAAGATTAAATTGGTACGAACCAAAATTTGAAAAAAAACCTAATTCCAATAAATTTATAAATTCTTTAACAAAATTGATTAAAGAAAAGACATGTATCATAGCAGATGGAGGTGGAACAGCTTTATACTCAGCTTTTCAGAGCTCACATTTAAATAAAGGTAATAAATTAATTTGCTCATCTTCAATTTCATCGATGGGAACCGGTCTTGCCGAAACTATTGGAGTATATAAATCGAAACAATTTAAAAGATGCGTATGTATAATTGGAGATGGAAGTTTTTTAATGAATATTCAAGATTTACAAACTATCGTGCAAGATAAAATTAATGCAATAATTTTATTAATAAATAATAATGGTTACCTTGCAATAAGACATACACAAAAAGAATTTTTAGGAGGGAGGTACTACGGAACTCATCCAAAATTTAATTTAACATTTCCAAAGTTTGAAAAAATAATTAAAAGTTTTGGTGCGAAATATATAAGATTAAAAAATAATTCAGATTCAAATAAAGTTATAAAAAAACTTTTAAATAATAAAGGACCAATTATATGTGAGATTTTAACAAATGAAAATCAACCATCTTTATTTAAGCAAGGATACAAAAAAAACTCAAATAATACTTTTGAGCCACAACCATTATCAGAGATGTATCCATTTATAGAAAAACCTATATCAAATACTAATAACTAAATTTTAAATCTCAAAATTTATTTAGTGAATATTGTTAAGCAATTAATTGCATCTTTTTTATATTTAATATTAAATATATTTTTTGTATTTAGGCTTAAATTAATATTTTATTCATAAAATAGTAGTTTTTAATAGAATTGTAAGATATAATAAGTTTAGGTTTGTTTTATCAATATACTTTTGTATTAATTTTAAATTAAACAATATTCTTTTGCATGAATAATTTGGAGATTAAAAAATTAGTTTTAAAACTAAATAAAGAGGGGAAAAAAATAGGTTTATGCCATGGAGTATTTGATGTTTTGCACTTCGGGCATCTAATGCATTTTAAAAGCGCTAAAAAAAAATGCGATTTTTTATTTGTATCGATTACCGAGGACCAATTTGTCAAAAAGGGGCCCAATAGACCTACTCATACTCATCATGAACGTGTTTATTTTTTAAATAGTTTAGACATGGTTGATTTGGCGTTTATTGCTAAAGGAGAAAGTGGAGTAAATAGTATAAATCTTGTTAAACCAGATATTTATTTTAAAGGTAATGATTTTAAAAATAATCTTTTAGATAAAACAAAAAAAATATTTTTAGAAATTGATGCTGTTAAAAGACACAAGGGTAAAATTATATATACAAATGAAAAGCACATGAGTTCTTCGACGATAATTAATAAACTACAACTAGCTTTAAACGATAATCAAGTAAAGTTTTTAAAGAGTATTAAAAAACTTACAAATTTTGGAAAATTGGAAAAATCTTTAAATAAAATTAAAAAAGATAATGTCATGGTTGTTGGTGATTTGATTATAGATAAGTATGTTTTTGGGCAAGTTCAGGGTAAGTCTGGAAAAGAACCGCATATGGTATTTAGTAATGAAAATGAGGAAATGTATATTGGTGGTTCAGCCCTTATAGCAAATCATTTATCTGAGTTTGCAAAAAAAATTACACTTTTAACTGATTTTGGAAATGAGCCAGATATAAAAAAATTGTTAAATACAAA
>MDTD01017409.1_pt1 | contig 11221 bp, 12 predicted proteins | sample 811221 | NCBI WGS metagenome assembly MDTD01 (sample SAMN05326646, study PRJNA326480) | marine metagenome | isolation source: seawater | place: Pacific Ocean: South West | collected 2011
TATGATTTAAATTAATTTACAAATTATTCATATGCTTAGTAAAAATCAATTAGGATTTTTGTACATGTTTTTGTCCATTTGCGCATTTTCCTTAATGGACGTGCTTGTAAAATGGTCTGTCAATTACCCAATAGGGCAAGTCTTGTTTTTCAGAGGATTTTTTGGCATTATTTTTTATTTTTTTGTTATTCCTAAAGAGAGAATTCACAATTTTTACTACACCAAAAGACCTGGATTACATTTACTTAGATGTCTATCAGGTTTAATTGCACTAGTGGCAATATTTATTGCTTTAAGAAAATTACCTCTTGCAACTGTTGTAAGTATATCTTTCGCAGCCCCAATATTTACAACTATTTTTTCAATTTTTTTATTAAGTGAAAAGGTTGGTATTTTTAGATGGCTAGCTGTTGTTATCGGATTTGTTGGAATTCTTATAATAACTGAACCTGGAATAAGTGAGTTAAATATTTATTATGTTTTTCCAATTATATTTTGTTTGGGTCTCTCTTATGTAGCAATTGCAATTAGACAGCTTTCTACAACAGAACCAGTTTGGTTAATTTCTTTTTATTTTTCATTATCAATAACACTCTTAAGCTTTTTAACAATTCCAAGCGGATGGATATTGCCAAGTCTCAATGATTTAATCTTATTAACTTTGATTGGTATCTTTGGTGGAGTAGCAAATTTATGGCTTAGCCAATCCTATAAATTTTCTGAAGTTTCACTCGTGACTCCGTTAAAATATCTAGCTCTAGTTTTTGCTATTATATTTGGTTACTTTATTTGGGGTGAGATTCCAACAATAAAAACATTAATAGGTGCTTTTTTGGTAGTCATATCGACTTTGATAATCTTTAGAAGAGAAATTTATAATAAAAAAATAATTACCTCTAAAACAGTGAATGACTAAAGTCCCAAAATATTGGAATAAAGCAAAAAGATATCTATCTAAAAAGGATAAGACGATTGCTAAACTTATTAAAAATTATAAAAGCCCATCAGAAATAATTCTTACATCTAGAAGAGATATTTTTTTTTCTTTATGTAAAAGTATTGTAGGTCAACAGATTAGTGTTGCTGCAGCTAATTCTGTTTTTTTGAGATTTAGATATATTTGTGGAAATAAGATAAATGCCAAAGTAGTATCAAAATTAAGAATTCATGAATTGAGAAGTTGTGGATTAAGTAGGCAAAAAATTTCAGGTATCAAAAATTTATCAAAACAAATATTAGATAAATCATTTAATCCAAAATTAATTAACAAAATGAATGATGAAGAGGCAATAATTTATTTATCTAGTTTGAAACAAATAGGAAGGTGGTCGGCTGAAATGATTTTGTTATTCACTTATAATAGATCAAATATTTGGCCAGTCCAAGATATAGGATTGTTAAGAGCTATTTCAAAAAATTATAAAAAAAAATATTTACCACCAGATAATTTTGTAAGTCTTTTAAAAAAAAGATTTTCCCCTTACTGCTCAGTTGCAACCTGGTATCTTTGGAGAAGCATTGATCCTGAGCCTATTCAATACTAAAACCCTCAATCACCTGCATATGTCTTTGAGTTGTATTTTTGGCTAAGCCCCATCCTTCCTGATATTCCTTTGAGTTGTGACATTCTATTGCTTTTTGATAGCTTGGAAATTCCCATATAACTGTTCTAACAAAATTATCTCCATCATAGGTTTTATGCTCTCCACCCCTAACTAATGGAACTCCTCCAAAGCTTTTTATAATAGGAGTAACAATTTCAGCATATTTTCTTAAATTTTCTGAATTATCTATTTTGAAATATAAACTAATCCAATAACCTTTTTTCATTTAATCAATCCAATCTTTAAATTTTTCAACGTTATCTTGCAAAAATTTAGGAAGTTTGTCTAAAGAATAATTTTCCAGTTTACTACCATCTCCAATCTTATTAACTCTTTTATCAACAGTTAAATCATAAATTGCTTGTTTATTTTCAATTATCTTATCTATATCATTCTTGGACATTGGATTTTCATCAAATTCTCTATGATGAAGATATGATTTTAGTTTATATTCAATTTCTGCAGCAGTTTTAATATTTGAAAAGTGCCAACCACCATTATTAATAAATTTAATATTTATATATTTTTTTTTTGAAAAAAAAGTGTCTAATCGGTAAAAAGGATACTTTCTATCTTTTATATTTCTTAACCATTGAGGAGATTGCAGCATTTTTCTTTTGCAGGCTTTTGTGCCTGTCCAAATTAAATTTGGTAATTTAAGATTAAATCTATAGTAGAACATATCTTGCTTAAATAAAATTATATTATCATCAATAATTTTTTGATCTAAATTTTCTAAATTAGGAATTTCATCAACATCAGAAATTAAGATTAGGTCATCATCATCTGCATTTTGTAATCCATTAATTATAAAGTTTCTTTGACCATTTTCTCTATAAGCAGCATTTAAAATATATTTTCTTGATTTTTCGTCGTGACTGTCATTATCTAATATCTCTTCGATTTCAGATGGGCGCTTATCATATACTAAGTAGATTATTTTTTTTTCAAATTTTTTAAATTTTTCATGATTAAATTTTAGTTTTCTTTCATCACCTTTGTGGGTAAAGGTACTTTCCACAACTACAAAATAATCTATATAATCATTAAGGGTATTTAGTCTTAAGTCTAAAACAATTTCTTCATCAAAATACATAAAACAATCAAAAATTTTCATACTTACTTTTTAGTCTTTTTTAATTTTTTTTATATGATAAAAAATTTCATGGCAGATAAATTAATTATATCTTTTGAAGAATACACTAAAATTGTTGAAAAATTAGCAATTCAAATTCATAATAGTTATAAACCAACAGTACTTGTTGGAATTATGAGAGGTGCTGCCCCAATTATCGACATTCTTTCAAGAATATTAAAACTTCCAATAGCCTATATTGTTATTCAAAGTTATTCAGGGAAAGGGATGGAGGATCAACAAGGCCAACTAATGTTTGCTAGAGAGATAAGTTCTCTCGCTAAAGATAAAGATTTTAATAAAGTTCTTTTAATTGACGATCTATCAGATACTGGATTAACACTTAATAAAAGTATTGAATGGTTAAGAAATTATGGACCAACCAAAAATTATATTAAAGAAGTTAAAACTGCTTGTTTATGGAAAAAAAAATCATCAAAATTTGAACCTGATTTTTGTCCAGTGAGATTAGACTCAGATCCTTGGATTGTACAACCTACTGAGCACTATGAAGAGCAATCTATTGAAAAAATAATTGAAAAAAATAAAAAGGGCCAGTAAATCACTGGCCCTATAAAAATTTATTTAGGCAACCGCAAAACTTATTACACTTAGTATAGCAATAACCCATATTGCTGGTGAAGTTGTTGAGAACTTACCAGTAAATATTTTGATTAGAGCATATGAAACAAATGCTAAAGCTATTCCGTTACTTATGCTATAAGTTAAAGGCATAGCAATCATAGCAAGAATTGCTGGAGCTGACTCAGAAATATCATTCCATTCTATATCTGTTATATTTTTTATAAAAAGAACTGAAACAAAAAGTAAAGCTGCACCATCAATTTGTTTAGGTAAACTGGTAGCTAATGGTGCAAAAAATATACACGCCAAAAACAATATTCCAATAACTAACGATGTCATACCTGTTTTTCCACCAGCTTTTACACCTGCACCAGACTCTACATAACTTGTAACTGTAGTTGTTCCCATCATTGCACCTGCAACAGTACTGACACTGTCAGATAACATTGCTTTATTGATATCTTGAACTTTTCCATCTTTTCCAACTTTACCAGCAACATTTGCAACCGAAGTCAAAGTTCCTGCAGTGTCAAAAAAATCAATGAACAATAAAGTAAAAATTACTGTGGACATTCCTGCTGTCATTGCTGCTGAAAAATCAAATTCAAACAAATAAGTCATTGGAGGTGGAGAACTAGCAATTCCATTAAACTTAGCAAGACCTGTTGCCCAGGCAATAATACTAAATACCAATATACCAATGATAATGTTTCCTTTAACATTCATCTTATCTAAAACAATTATTGCTATAAATGTTGCACATCCTAATAGAACTAAAGGATCACTTAAATTACCAAGTTGAACTAAAGTTACTGGATTATCAACCACCACTTCCATTATTTGTAATCCAATTATTGCTAAAAATAATCCTATTCCTGCCCCAATACCTAATTTTAAACTTTTTGGAATTGAGTTAATTAACCAAGCTCTAATTGGTGTAAGAGATATTATTAAGAATAAGACACCCGCAACTAAAACTGCACCCAAAGCCTGTTGAGGAGAGTATCCCATTCCAGCACAAACTCCAAAGGCAACAAAGGCATTTATTCCCATACCCGGAGCTAGTCCAATCGGCCAAGTTTTTCCGTAGAATGCCATTATGAAGCATGCTAGTGCTGTAGCTAAAATAGTTGCCGTGTATACTGCGCCAAAATCAAAGAAACCTTTATCGGGTCCGGCGAATTCTCCCGATAAAATGAATGGATTTAAAAACATTATATATGCCATTGTTAGAAACGTAGTTGTTCCGGCTATTACTTCAGTTTTAAAATCAGTATTGTGTTTTTTATAATCAAAATATTTATCAAGCATTTATCCTCCTAATATGAGTTAATTATTTGATTCTTTTTCAGATTACTTTTTAAAACTAAGCTTTATTCACATATTTCAACCTAAAAGTTAATATTTATGCCATAATTAGACTGTTATTATTAAAATATGCACAAATTAAATTTTTTTTTAACAAGTCTTATATTTTTGGTCTTTTTATCAGGATGTGAAACTATCAAAAAGAAAACAGACACAATTGTTGAAAAAGAAAATGAGAGATTAAGCAAATTTATTGGCAAATCCTCAAGTGATTTGCAAATTCATTTGGGCAAATATGACGAAGATTTCAAAAACGAAAAAGGAAATACTGTATTGGTTTATAATACTAAAAAATATGGAATTCTTTGTGAAAGGAGATTTGAATTAAATTCTAACTTAATTGTTATAGGATTTATATCAAACGGCTGCTTTTAATTTACCTGCGGAGAATTAATCTCCGCAAGTAAGGTTTTGCTTATTTAATCTCAATAAGTTTTTTCTTTTTATGCTCTGGTATAATTCTTTCACATGATACTGTTAAAAGACCATCTTTAAGTTCAGCACCATTAACTTTAACATCATCAGCAATGGTAAATGATCTTGCAAAATGTCTTTGGGAAATACCTTTATGAATTATCTCTCCATCTGCATTTTTATCCTCAGATTTATCAACTTTTTTTGTTCTTACAGTTAATAAATTATCTTCAAACTCTACTTCAACATCTTTTTTATTAAAACCAGCTAAAGCAACCTCAATTGCGTAGTTGTCCTTTCCAGTTTTTCTGATGTTGTAGGGTGGGTAGTTTGACTGAGTTGTCAAAGAACCGTTACCTAACATATTTTCAAATTGATCAAACATATCATCGAAACCAATTGAAAACGGTCTTAATGAGTTGAATATAGATAGATCCTTACTTGTCATAATATCCTCCTTTGTTAAGCAAGTTTAATTATAAGTCCCCTAAGGCGACTTATTTAACATATATGGGAATCATTTATTTATTTTCAAGGTTGGTTAATCAAATTTTTTTTGAAATTTTTAAGGCAAAAGCATAATCAAGAGCTATTTCCTCAATTGCTCCATCCCTACCGGATTTACCTCCGTGACCTGCATTCATTTCTGTTTTTAATAGTAATAAGTTATTATCTGTTTTAAAATCTCTTAACTTAGCGGTAAATTTTGCAGGCTCATCAAACAAAACTCTGTTATCACTTAAACTCGTGGTTATTAAAATATTTGGATAATCCATCTTTTTTATATTGTTATATGGAGCATATGAAAAAATATAATTAAAATGTTCTTTATTATCTTTTGCATTTCCAAACTCATCAAATTCTCCTATAGTTAAAGGCAGAGAATGATCGAGGTTAGTTGTTAAAGAGTCAACAAATGGAACTGCCATTATAATCCCTAAAAATAATTCTGGTGCTTGGTTTGCAGCAACACCCATCAATAAACCACCTGCTGAACCACCCATGCCAATTATTTTTCCTTTGGATGAATATTTATTGTCAATCAAATATTTTGCAGCATATATATAATCTTCAAAAGTATTTTTTTTGTTGGTAAGTTTTCCTTCTTTCCACCACTTCATACCTTTTTCCATACCACCCCTTATATGAGCAGTTGCCCAAATTATATCTCTATCTAACAAACTAATTTTTGTTGATGAAAACCCAGGGCTTATAGAATTTCCATAAGAGCCATAGCCATATAACAACAAATTAGCAGAACCATCTATTTTTGTTTTTTTGTGTCTTGTTATTGTTAGTGGAACCAGTCTTCCATCATGAGATTTAAAATCAATTCTTTCCACGATATAATTGTTTGGATTGTGTCCAGATGGAATTTCTTGTTCTTTCACAAGTTTTTTATATTTTGTTGAAAGATTATATAAATAAACTCTTGAAGGTGTTTTGGGTGAAGAATATCCTAAGTAAACTTCGTCTGTATTTTTATTTTTTTGTCTTAATGAAATACTTGGAACAAAAACATTTTCATCAGTAAAAACTAGTTCCTCTTCAGACCCAGAAATAATGTTTCTTACAAATAACTTATCAAGTGCATTTGAAGTTTCTGATCTAATTATCCAGTTTTTTAAAAAAACTAAGCCACCAATTAAAACCTCATTTTTTGCTTTAATAAAAGGTTTCCAATTTTGAATTTCTAAACTATCAGATACATCTATTTTAAAGTCCTCAGCATCTTTATTTGTATGATTGTAAAATTCATTATTCCAAGAATTTACGGAATATAAAATTCCTTTTTCTCTTTTTATTATTAATTTTGGTATTGGTTTTTCTTCATCAACTCTAAAATAATATTGTTCCGAGGTATTATGGTCTGAAGAAGTAATAAAATAATATTTTTCATCTGAACTTAAACTTATACTTACCGTAAAAGCTTGAGTTTTTTCATTAAAAATTAATTCATCATCTGCAAAATCTCCAATCTTATGTCTGTAAATTTGTCTTGCTCGATGATTTTTATCTAATTTTGAGTAAAAAATATATTTATCATCTAAACTGAAAATAATACTTCCAGATGTATTATGTATCTCTTTAGTAATAATTTTATTGTTTTTAATTTCTCTAACAAAAATAGTATAATATTCAGAACCTTTAACATCCAAGGAATAACCTAAGTATTTATCGTTATGACTTACCTCTAAATCACCAACTCCAAAATATTCTACACCAAGTTTTTCTTTTTCTTTATCCCCATTCCAGATTTCCTCAATTTTTTTTGAATCTAATTTTTTTCTTAATTTAATAGAATAATTTCCTTCAGCCGTTGTCTTTGTCCAATACTCATATGAGTGATCTTTAAAAGGAAGAGACTCGTCATCAAGTTTTATTCTTCCTTTAATTTCATCAAATAATTTTTTTTGTATATTTTTTGTATTTTTTAAATGATATTCAGCATAGTTATTTTCCTGAATTAGATATTCAAGGACCTCAGGATTAAGTTTATTTTTATCTTTTAAAACATCTAAAATATTTTTTTGATGAATCCAGCTATAATTATCTTCCCAAGTAACATTGTGACAAGATTTTATTTCTGGTTTTTTTCTAAGTTGTGGTATTTTCATTTATAAAATGAATATATGAATATAATTATTTATACAGTGTTAATATTGGCAATTTTCTTTTTGCTTTTGAAACTTATCAGCAATATTTCGTCAAAAAAAATCTCAAAAGGTTTAAGATTCTTATTTTTTGTCGGATTATTGTTACTAGCAGTGATATTCGCAATTGGAGGTAAATTCTTATTAACTTTACCATTAACACTTGCTAGTCTTGCTTTATTAAAGTTAAAAGGTCTTTCCTTATTTCAATTGATTGGGCTGTTTAGATTATTACAAACTCTAAGAAAAAATGGTAGATTTTCATTTAATCAATCCTCAGCAAATAATTTTTCTTCTTTATCAGTATCAGAGTCTTACAAAATTTTAAATTTGGTTGAAGGGAAAAAATATACAAAAGAAGAAATTAATAAAGCATACCTCAAAATTCAAAAAAGAATTCACCCAGATGTTTCTCCTGAAACATCAAGACTTTCCTCAATCGTAAATGAGGCAAGAGATGTCCTGCTAAATGATATTAAATAAATTTTTTAATCTTTTTTAAAACTAATTCAGCGGTAATTAAACCTGGATCAAGCTTAGTATCATGAGTAATTTCATCTAAATTCATATTTTGGGGAATAATTCTCTTTTGATTTATGCTGTAATCAGAATAGGCTCTTGGTGAGTCTAATAAAATTATAAAACTCGGTAAGCCCATCTGACAAGCTATGTGGTGACCAAAGGAGTCATTTCCAATATAAATATTACTAATTGCAATGTAATTTTTTACTTCTGATATACTTTTTTGACTTAATGACTCACAATTATTTCCACCAACTCGTTCTATAATATTTCTAGCATGAACATCTTCATCTGATCCACATAGTAAATAAAAATGAAAGTTACCTAAAGTATTAAGTTTTTTTATCAGTGAAATATAATTTTCGTACCCCCATTTTGTGGTTGGTCCCGAGGACCCTATACCAAGAATAATTTTTTTTGATTTATTAATTTTAAGATTTTCTAATTCATTTTTTTTAATGGGTATTTTTGATTCTGTGGGGCATTTTTCAATATTTAAGCTTCTTTCTGTAAATTCTTTTGCTGCATTTACTAAGTGTAATTTTTTTTTTTTAAACACTGGGTAATGATAAATATTAGGAATTCCTGCTAATTTGCTAGACAAAACATATCTTAAACTAGGATAGAATATGAAAAAATTTTCAAAATTAAATTTTTTTAAAAAATCAGACAATTTCCATATGTGAGAAAATTTTTTGTAAAAATTATCTAAATAAATAATTTCATTAAAATTTTTATCATCTGAAAGCACTTCTATGACTTTAGGATTTAAAGTAATTAATTTAATAGGCCCAAATTTTTTTGCGATTTCATGACAATACGAAAGATGTAGTAAATTTGCACCTAACCCCTTATAACTTAAAAAAATTCCTGTTTTCATATAAATAGATTATCTATTATACTTACTTAAAAAAACTTTATGGCAAAAATAAATGGAATATATGCTGCTGGAATGTCTATTTTAAACAATGATTTGACTTTAAATGTGAAAGAGACAATTTTACATGCTGAAAAGATAATAGACAATGGCTGTCATGGTGTAGCAATTTTTGGAAGTACTGGACAAGCTCAACTTTTGCCTATTTCAGAAAAAATTGATTTATTGAATAAACTTTCTTTAAACAAATATAGAGATAAATTTATTATAGGCACAGGATTGAATTCTCTTGGCGAAACTATTAACTTAATGAGAATAGCTACATCTCTAAATTTCAAAAGATTTTTAATTATGCCTCCCGCTTATTACAAATATGGAGACAAGGAAGTAATATCTTTTTATTCAGAAATAATTAAATCAATTCCAGACTGTGAAATTATTATCTATAATTTTGAAAAATTATGTGGATATAAGTTTAGCATTGGTTGTGTTACAGAACTTGTAAGAAAATTTCCTAAGCAAATAATTGGAGTTAAAGATAGTTCATATAATTTATTCGAAAATCTGAAAATAAAAAATTTTTCTATTTTTCCTGGTTCAGAACTAAAATTATTAAAGGGATTGCAACTAGGGTGTGCTGGAGTTATTACCGCTACATGTAATGTAACTGCAGAATTATCAAGAAAAGTTTTTGATGATTTTCATTCAGGGGTAGAACAATCATGTAATCAAAAATTATGTGATGTAAGAACTGCATTTGATAAATATAATTTAATATCAGGCTTACACTCTTTTTGCTCACTGGAAGATAAAATTTATGAGAATGTTTTACCACCACTAAGTCTTTTAAAAAAAGAAGATGAGAAAAATTTAATAAAATCATTAAAAGATTTTAATTTTAAAAATAACCAATTTTTGGCGGCTTAAAATGCAACTTGCAAGATTTTTAAATAAAATTTTTAAAAAAGATGGTTTCATTCTGATAGATGCAAATTCAAAAGAATATATTATTGGTAATCCTGGAAACAGTCCTATAAAGTTAAAAATTCTAAATAAAAATCTCCACTACAAACTATTGTTTCACCCAGATTTATATTTTGGAGAAGCATATACAAATAAAGAAATTGTAATTGAGAATGGCACATTAACAGATTTCTTAGATCTTGCTTTAAAGAACATTGGAAGAGGTGAGTTAAATTTTTTTAGTTATTTAATTAATAGACTAAGAGGATCCTATAGATATTTAACAAATTTTAATTTTATTAAAAAATCAAAAATGAACGTTTCTCATCATTATGATATTAAGGATGATTTATATGATCTTTTTTTAGATCCTAAAAGACAATATTCTTGTGCATATTTCAAAAATGAAAATGATAGTTTAGAGGTTGCCCAAAACAATAAGATTAATCATATTATTAAAAAATTAAATATCAAACCTAATCAGAAGGTTTTAGACATTGGTTGTGGCTGGGGATCATTAGCTATAGATATTGCAAAAAGTGGAAAATGTGAGGTAACAGGTATTACTTTGTCAGAAAACCAACTTAAATACTGTATCCAAAAAGCAAAAGAAAAGAATTTAGAAAATCAAGTAAAGTTCAAATTGATGGATTACAGAGAACTCAAAGAAAAATTTGATAGGATCGTTAGTGTTGGGATGTTTGAACATGTAGGTAGAAAATTTTATAAAAAATTTTTTAAACAAATTGAAAACTTATTGAAAGAGGACGGCATCTCATTGATACATACTATTGGATCAGTTAATCCTCCTAGAGACCCCCATCCATGGATAACAAAATATATTTTTCCTGGTGGTTACACACCAAGTTTAAGTGAAATGACAAATCCAATTGAAAAAGCAGGCCTAATAGTAACAGATATCGAAGTCTTAAGACTTCATTATTCTCATACCTTAAGACACTGGAAGGAAAATTGTATAAAAAACAAAGAAAAAATAATTGAGTTGTTTGACGATAGATTTTTTAGAATGTGGGAATTTTATCTCGCTGGTTGTGAAATGGCATTTAAATGGGGTGATCAAGTTGTATATCAATTTCAA
>MDTD01166399.1_pt1 | contig 11220 bp, 11 predicted proteins | sample 811221 | NCBI WGS metagenome assembly MDTD01 (sample SAMN05326646, study PRJNA326480) | marine metagenome | isolation source: seawater | place: Pacific Ocean: South West | collected 2011
GGCAAACTGTATGGATTCATCAACGTTAATCTGTGAAAGTAATTCTGTTATTTTCGCTGGAATGTTAAACCCGTTCTTCCAACCATTAATAAGGCTATCTGATAGTGCTTGACCGGATGCGGTTGCTGGTACAGAATCTTGTTTATTTTTTAAATCGTCAAGGTTGAATAATTTGGTAATACCTCGAGCAATGTCCTCAGGGGGAATTGGAGGATTTCCATTTTCCGAACGTACTTCCCCATATTTATTTACAAACAATTGTTCACCCTTTGAATCAGTTGCCTGGATCAGTAACTCATCCAACTTAGTTTCTCCGATAAAAACATGCGTCTGAAATTTATTTGTTGGGTCATCTGGTGTAGCTCTTTTTGTTTTTTGGTAAAAAATAGTCGCGAGAAATTCGTTACCACCTGCATCAAAAACAGTCACGGCTGTTGTTAGATTGAATGTAGCGGGATCATCCTTGTCGAAAGGAACTTCAATTACTTCAGCATCTGCAGGAAGGTTTAAGGCCAGATCAACAAGCGTAGTTTCTCGTGCATCACCTGCTGTTGAGCGAGGAATAATAAGTTTCTTAAGATTCTCCAAATCTGCTTTTCCGTTACTGTCGACAGTTGCGGCCTGGAGAAATTGTCCTGCTGAGTTAACAACAGCAAAAGAATCATCGAGTAAGAATGTCCCGTTCCTAGTAAAAATATCCTGCAATCCATCAGGAGATTTCAACGGAAAAAATCCATCACCTGTAATTGCAATGTCTAATGAGTTAGCTGAAAACTGAATGTTACCTTGACTAAATTCTTGTGAAACTTGTTTTAAAGCTACACCCTGACCGATAACCGAGGAAGCTTTTTGTAAGGGAGATGTCGCGAAAATATCTCCGAAGTCCGCCCTTGATCGTTTGAATCCCGTTGTTCCAGTGTTAGCAATATTGTTACTCGTAACACTCAGAGCTGCAGTAGCTGCATTAAGTCCCGTTAGAGAGGTATAAAAAGACATAGCTTAAATCTCCAAAAAAATTTCGATATTAAATGTTGTTAAAAGGCTGATTAATAAAAACAATTGTATTAAGATTGACCATCGGAATTAGTTTCCTTCGTTTTTTCAATTTCTGTTTGTTTTAAAGTTTCTGTTTGTGATTTTCTATCGGTATCACTTTGGGGCTGTTTTTTCACCAAAGCAGTATTTACAAAAACGTCTCCATCTATTCTCTTAACCTGGCTCAGATTAACAGTCGCTCCGTTAGCAACTTCCAAAATTAAGTCATCAAACTCGGGGCTATAGGTAACAGAGGTAATTCTTGACGGAGTACTTATTGGAATTTGAGTGTTTGCGCCATCATAACCTCTCACCGCTGCGATTAATCCATAGTTTCCATCTCGCATGAGATTTCCCTCATTATCCTTTCCGTCCCAGCTTACGGTAAAATCACCGGGAGGTCTGCGACCGTAATCAATGTGTCGTATTAACTTTCCGGTCTCATCGTATACACTTAACGCTACACTCTCTGCACCTGCATTCTTGTCCAATTCAATAACACCGCTTATTGGACGCCCCCCCTCTAAAAGCGCTGGACCACCTGGCGCCTGGACTTTTTTTCCAATCAATGATGCGCCCGTGAGCATCCGCTCTTTTTGGAGTGAACCTACCAGCCCATTCAGTGACTCAGACATAGAAGTGGTAGCTTCTAATTGACTAAATTGGGCGAGCTGGGCAACAAACTCTTCGTTTTTCATTGGATCTAAGGGATTTTGATTTTGTAACTGGGTTGTAAATAAAAGAAGAAACTCCTTTTGACCCATCTCATCGTTAACATCCCGCTCATCCTCAATAAATTTTGGCGCTTTCTGAGCCTTCTTATAATCCTCATACGATTGAATGCCTCCGGGTAGTTCAAAATCTGTTGCTGTTATTGGCATTTTCTATCCTTTACGCTTTTGTAATTTCTAGGGTTCGCATTATTAATCGACGCGCAGTATTAACTACTTCGACATTGTTTTGATATGCCCTTGCTGAAGCCATCATCTCCACCATTTCAGTTACTTCATTGACGTTTGACATGTATACATAACCCTTTTCGTCTGCCAGCGGACTACTCGGATCGTATTTTTTCGGTGGTGGATTAATGGTGTCTACGATCCTGTCAACTTTGACACCTCCTACGTAAGGGGCTCCTGGTGTCGCCATTTCATGAGAGAGAATAGCCTTGAAAACTGGTCTTTTGGCTCTGAATGCTTCTGATTCTGTTGTATTAACAGTACCTTGGTTTGCAAGGTTAGAAGCCGTAAGGTTCATTCTTGTTAGCTGAGCGTTCAATGCTGTACCAGCTATTCCGTATATTTTATCTAAGGACATATATCACCTTTTATTCAGCACGAAGTGCTTTTTTAATCGAACTGATACGTCCCTCAAGAAACTGCAAGGTTGCCTGGTAATCGGTTGATGCTTTACCAAACTGGGCTTGTTCGACGCTAAGTTCAACAGTGTTCATATCGGGAGATGCATTAAAAGGCGTTCTGTAAAGTAAACCAGTGTTGCGATACTCTACTGAAGTTGGATAATGCCGGGGATTAGTTGCTTTCATCTCGCTCCCCTTAACTCCACCTAAAATTTCTTTAAAATCGATATCCCTGGCTTTAAACCGGGGAGTGTCTGCGTTTGCTATATTTCTGGATAGAATTTCAAGTCGCTTATTCCTTACTTTCAAGGCAGGCTCGTGAATACCCATTACTCGATCTAGAAATTCCATTTTGTCCCTCTATTTTTTTTGGTTGTATCTTATAGGGAAAATTAGCAATGACTATGCCAATTAAAAAATCCTTGATTTACGCGGAAAATAAGACAAAATAAAATTTTTGGTGGAATATTATGGCCTAATGAGGGCAAAACATTACCACGTTTAGTTTCTGCTTTTCAATAAATAATCAGAAGAATAGGCGACGGAGCTATTGTTCCTGGTATCAATAAAACCTAACTCACTACCAGGAAGACTACCCAATTTTTCCGACGCATGCTGAATGAGTCCTTTTTTTATTGAAGCCCTGGTAATAGGCCCGTCAGGAATTCCTCCAACGTGAAGTACCCGTGCTTGCCTACCCGCTATTGGTAGAGGTTCATTCACGTTAGTAACGAATCGAGCTGCCGGTGAGAGGATTGTAAGATAGAGATCATCAATTGAAGCAGGGCTATAAGATTTAAGCTCTGTATCCTCAAAATACTGGGCCACGAGGTCCAATTGATCAACCACTCCTAATTCGAGTATTTTTTCTGGCTGATGGGCTAAACCTATTGACGCCGCTCCTCTATCATCACCATCACAAAATTGAATGATGCCATGACACCTCCCATTTGAAGCTTTTGGATTGAACCCGTCACTTTCCATCAATGCAACTTTTGCAAAATCGTCGGGACTAAATTTAAAACTTTTGGCCATTAATTGAATTTTTCTTTTAACGGCCAAAACATCTTCCGTTGGAATATATCCTTTAACGGCCGCTCGCTTTAAAGTTTTTTCTAAAAGGAAATTAGGATTCTCGATCACGTCATTTTCATTTATGCGTTTTGACCCCGGCAGAGAAGCTAAATAAGATTTATTTCTTACAGTAGCTTCCGAAAATACACTAGAAATGTTTCCCGCATTATCGAATTCTTTGACAGGAAGTGTCTGAACCGTGTTGTCAGGCTGCCGGTTTGATGTTGAGATTGTTTTCTTAGGTTCTGTCTTTAGGTACGGTAAAGCTATTTTTTGTCCAGAATAAATAAGGTCAGGATCTTTAATGTCATTTTGCAAAGCAATATTTCTAACCGTTTGATCGATCGCTTTACTCGTTACCTTTTCACCAATTTTTTTTATTACTCGTACAGCTATATGACTCAACGTATCTCCTTGTTGAATCGTATACATAGTTCGAGGCTCATGGTTAATCGTAGACAGATGAGAAATTGCTGATTGCAAATTATCCTGGAATGAGACAACCTTGCTAGGCACACTTACGTAATGTTTTGCCAGTGTAAATTTTTGAGATTCTCCAGAAACTTCATCTTTTTTTGGTCTAAAGTTTGCTATATTGAGACTGTAATCCATATCAAAAGTAATTTTTATGTGTACAACAAGAATAAGCAACTGACATGCCAAACAGACTTTTTGAAAACTTTTTATTACTGCTTCCGCCAGTTACTTTATATATCTCTCTGTTACCGTCGGTTTGCATCGCGGATGTAGTAAGATCCGACGCAAGATTAAGCCTGATAACAGAAGCGACAAGTTGGATGCAAAAAACAATAAAAACGGATGCTGTAAACTTTGAAATAGTTCCGCCAGACCATCGTGTAAAAATTGTGACATGCAGTGAAAAGCTTTTGTTTGATTTTCCCTTTAACGGAAAAGAGACGATTCGCGCAAAATGTGCGAGTCCAACATGGCAGTTTTTTCTACAAGTTAAGACAGATCATCCGGAAACAAAACAGCTTCTCAGCCCTTTTAAGCAAACAAAAAAAAGAAAAAATACGAGCAATAGTATGGAGGAAGTGTTAGTCGCCAGAAAAAATCTCACTGTTGGCTCAATACTCCAAAAAAATGATACGGAAATAAAGAAATTAAAAAAAAATTCATTGCCTGTTGATGTCTACAATTCGTTTGAGGGATTAGAGAATTATGAAATCTCAAGAGCGATAAAATCAGGCAGCGTTATCCGGTCAATAAACTTGAAACTCGCTAAGCTTGTCAAAAGAGGAACTAAAGTACAGTTCAAAATATTGGCACAAGGTATGCTTGTTACTGCAACAGTGGAGGCGTTAGAGGATGGACATTTGGGACAGCAAATTGAGTTACTAAATAGTGCTTCCGGGAAAACGGTGGTCGGAATTGTGACGGGATTAAACGAAGTTTCTGGCCTTTAGTTGAAAAATATTATAGTATCAACTAAAGTCGATGTTTATTCTGTCGATACCAATTTATATAATTTTTAATAATATAGAGAATACTATGAGTGAACCAGTTAACAGCTTAATTAAGACCATACAGCCTGATAGGCCAACAGGACCTAATCCCGGGAAACCGGCAGATGGTAATGTAAATAAGGCCAAGGACATTGAAAAAGACGAGGTTTTTCTCAGCGACGTGGCAAAAAAAGCACTCGAGACTGAAAGTTCCTTTGACGTTAAAAAGGTAGAGGCAATAAAGCAGGCTATTGAAGAGGGAAGTTATCCACTTGACTCCAGAAAAATCGCTGAAAGTTTTATAGCAATGGAAAGCCTTATTGGAAACGTCAAGCGTGGATAAATAAGTTCATTTGCCGTGATTGAGGGCAAAGCTAGTAGCGCCATACGGTTTGCTAACGAACTCCATGAGTTACTTGAAAGGGAGTTTGAGGCGCTTAGGTTGCAGGACCTGTCTGAAATAGAATCAATTCAAGAAAAAAAGTTACCCATACTGGAGTACCTGAGTTCCGATTCGGTCACAGCAAACTTATCTGAAACAAGCGGGGAACCGGAGTGGGAGTCCTTTAAATCGATAATTAACGAATGTAAAAATGCCCATCGCCGAAACGAAATTCTAGTCAATCGGCGTATCGAATCTATTAAAGGTGCCCTCACCACGGTAACTGGACAAAATAAAGACGATGAGCTTGAGATGTATGACAAGCTCGGGAAACTGTCGCAAAAAAAAAATAGTAAAGGAATTTTAGAGGCTTAATAAGTTTATTATATCGTAAGCCGACGATGTGGCATGCAATCACCATACTGTCAAAATATCGGCAAAATTGTGGCACACCTATTGCTGAGGTTATTACGTGAATTTTTTAAGGATGAAATCACGTGAGTCAAAAAACAAACCTCGCAGGAATAAAACCTGAGAACAAAAAACTTTATTGCGATAATTCAGATGACAAAGGACACCCTCTCAATGCCCTTTGGCTTGACCCATTTGCGCCGCCTAGTGCCCTTCACAAACAGGCATTACAACAAGCCTCGATTAATCTCCTTTCAGTTTCAACTCTGGAGCAATTAAAAAAGGTTTTAAATGAAACCCAGTTAGTTGTTATACGAATTAAAGAGGATGCTAGTCTTTATGATGAGGTTTTGGAGTTGGTAAACTCGATAAAAATACGACTACCCATCATTTGTCGGATTGACAGGAATGATTTTGAACTAGGTATACAGATAATGCAAAAAGGTGCATTTCATGTTCTGGCGAGTGATTGCGTGAGAGTTCAGGATTGGATTGATGTCGCAAAAAAGATTGTTGAAAAGCAAAATAATAAGAATACCTATGTATTTGTCGACAATGAAAGCAAAAAGCTCCTGAGTTTAGCCGAAAAAGTGGCGGAGGCAGATGTAACAACATTAATAACCGGTCCCACGGGATCCGGCAAAGAGGTACTAGCAAGGGTCTTGCATGATGCATCTTCTCGTTATTCGAGGCCATTTATAAGTATAAATTGCGGTGCGATTCCCGAAAACTTGATGGAAGATCTACTTTTTGGTCATGAAAAAGGTGCTTTTACTGGAGCTATAAAGGAGCACAGGGGCGTTTTCGAACAAGCCGACACCGGCACACTTTTTTTGGACGAGATTGGAGAATTACCTCCAAATCTACAGACAAAATTATTACGGGTTCTTCAGGAAAGAAATATTACTCGTTTAGGTGCAAACAACCAAACAAAAGTAGATTTTAGATTGATAGCAGCAACCAATAAGGATTTAAAAAAAGCGATTGAAGATCGTGAGTTTCGTGAAGACTTATATTTTCGTATAAGTACTTTTAGACTCAGTATAGCTTCGTTAAGTAATCGTCCTGGGGACATATTACCGCTCGCAGCAAATATAATTTCGAGAACCGCGAAAAATTTTGTTAACTTATCGGACGAAGCGCAGAACAAACTTTTGACCTATCATTGGCCCGGTAATGTCCGAGAACTTGATAATGTTATTCAGCGAGCCTTAGTAATTTGCCAGGGCTCTTTAATCAAAAAAGAAGATCTGATATTCGATGATCTTCCAACTCACGAACTAGTACAAAGCTCTGGAGGAAATCAAACAAATAAGCAAACTATTATAGATAAACTTCCCGATGAGAACTATTCTTCGACGAATTCTAATTCTCCGATGAATGAGGACGTACCCGCTTTAAATTTGGATGACGCAGTCAGACATAGTGAGTATCTAACCATCCAATCTGCAATTCGTTCTACAAAGAATCGAAACGATGCAGCCAAAGTGTTAGGGATAAGCCCACGCACGTTGAGATATAAAATAGCACAACTTAAGAACTTTGAGCCGAAACAATTCAGTTTTGAATAAGGGAAAGATAAGATGATTGATAAAGTCAATAGTCCGGCAAATATCCAGGCAATGTTGCAAACTCTAAAACAGTACGAAGTAGAGGCTAAAACTGGTATTCCGAAAGAAAACGTAGGAAAAAGTGAGGTACCACAACCATCTTTTCTGGACTCAGTAAAAAGTGCGGTTGGTTCTGTTAATGATGCTGCCCAAGCTGCTGGTATAAGAAAGACTGCATATGAAAAAGGAGAAGATATACCGCTCACTGATGTTGTTTTGAGTATGCAAAGATCGTCAGTAGCATTCGAAGCAACTTTGCAAATAAGAAATAAAATGTTGAGAGCCTACGAAGAAGTTCTTCGTATGCCGGTTTAAAAAAATAGAGATAATTAAATGGCGATCGCAACTTCTCCGAATAGCAATGCATTAACAGAGGATAAAAAATTAGATGCATCCTCTTCTGATGATCAGCAGGACCAGGGAAAATACTCTGAAAATCTTAAACCGTTATCTGCATTGAGAGCTTCCCCTGTCGGCCAAGGATTGTCGGTAGACTCATTTAAGCTCAACAATTTGAAGCAGTCGTTGCAGCAGATGGTAGCTCAACCTGCTGTGAAAAAGACGCTTCCTGCTTTAATTATCTTTTTCATACTTTTGATCTTCGTTTCCATATTCTCATCTGGTGATTTTTTCAAACCCACATCGTATAGATTGTTAATGCCAGGATTAAATGAAGCGGAAAAACAACTCGCACATGAAACTCTTGACGAGGCTGGTTTTGATGCGAAAATAGATAAGAAAACTGGACATTTGATGGTCGTTGAACCTCGTTATCACGAGGCAAAAATGTATTTGGCCTCAAAAGGCATTCCGAAAGAGCCCTTGCCAAACGGAATTGAAACCTTGAAAGATCAGTCGTCCATGACGACGAGTCAATTCATGGAACAGGTTAATTACGTTTCAGCTCTCGAACAAGATTTAGGACGGAGTATATCGGCGATAGCTACTGTTAAATCAGCTAGAGTTCATCTTGCCTTGCCTAAGCAAAGTGTTTTCGTTAGAGAACGTACCCCACCTAAAGCTTCGGTGGTTGTCACACCAATTCAAAACAGAGTTGTTACAACTGCACAGGTCGATGCTATGATTCATCTGGTATCGTCAAGCATTCCATATTTAGATCCAAGTCATGTTTCGGTCGTAGATAACTTTGGAAACTTACTAACCAAAAAAAATGATTCCGCTGCAGGACTTTCAACAACGCAACTATCCCACAAACAAGATGTAGAACAAACCTACAGGAGCAGGATTTTGGAAATTCTCACTCCTGTATTTGGCGAGGGTAACGTACAGGCTCAAGTGGATGTTTCGATTAATTTCCGACAAACAGAAATAACATCAGAAGATTTTGATAGTAACGGTGCCGGACCAAAAACTCGTTCTGAGACACTAGCCGAAGACAGAACAAATAAATTAGATGCGCAAGGGGTGCCTGGAGCACTTACTAATGCTCCTCCAAGACCAAACGAATTGACAGATCAAACAGGGGCTCTGCCAGACGATTTCGGGCAAGAGAGTGTAACCTTAAGCAAAAGAGCGACCAGGAATTATGAGATTGATAGGGTGGTGAGACATGTAAAAGAACAGGTCGGTGTCGTTGAACGAGTTTCGGTTGCTGTGGTTGTTAATGACAAAAGAACTCATACTGACCCAGAAATAGGTAGTAACCTAAAAAATGATGATGATACGAGCAATACGAATCAATCCAAGATTGCAGGATATTCACAAGAAGAGATTGCTAGGTTGACAAATCTCGTAAAAGGAGTAGTGGGTTTCAAAGAGGACCGTGGCGATGTTGTAACTCTTCTTCCAACAAACTTCTATGTTGATCCTCCTCTTCCATGGTACAAAGACCCCATAACCATTGATGCGTTAAAAACTGCTGTTGCAAGCTTAATATTTTTACTATTTTTGCTTGCGATAGTTAGACCAATAATGACGTCAATGTTTGCGCCTCAGTTACCTCCTGAGCCGGCGGTGAGCGCAGAAGAAGAAAAAGATTTGGAGAGTATAAAAATCGCGCACGTTGCCATAGAGATGGCTGCGTCTGAACCTGCCATCGAGGGCCTAGAAATGGCCGCAATAGAAATGGCCGCAAACGAAATGGCTACTGAGGGCCCTGAAGTTGCGCTAAGTAAAATTCATGTGTCGGAGGGTGGATTGTTAACAGATGACATGATTAACGCAGCCCAAAGTAAATTAAATGAACAAGAGGCAGAGGCTAAAAAACTCGCAGAGGAAGAAGCCGCTCGACAAGCGGAAGAAGAAAAGTTGGCAGAAGGAGAAATAGAGGTAGACGAGGGCGAATCTCTTGAGGAAATCAAAGCAAAACTGAAACCAAAGAAAGCATCCATATCATTAGATATGCTGGATACAGCGAATACATATGATGATAAAGTAGTGCTTATGAGACTTTTAGTGCAAGAGGATGAGGGCAAGGTTGCACTTGTCTTAAGAAATATGATGAAGAGTTCATAAAAAATAAATTCTTTTTTCAGGGTAAAGACTATGGCAGATGAAAAAACAGAAAATCAGGGTGAGTTAACACTCGATGAAGAACTTCAAAATTTGAGCAATACTCAAAAAGCAGCCGTGCTTATGCTGTTATTAGGAGAAGATCAAGCAGCGAACATTATTAAGTACCTCGGCCCTAAAGAAGTACAAAATTTGGGCGCCGCTATGACATCCGTCCAGGATTTATCACAGGAAGCTATAAATGCAGTGCTAGACGAGTTTTTGTCTTTCATCAAAAAACAAAGTACGATCGGACTTGGATCGCACCAATATATTGAAACAGTGTTGAACAAGGCTTTAGGTCCGGACAAAGCTGCTTCAATAATAAACCGTATAATGCCAGGAAAGGCTAGTAAAGGCCTAGAGATATTAGAATGGATGGACGCGCGAGCTATTGCCGACATGATACGGGGAGAACACCCCCAGGTAATAGCGATTATCTTATCTGTTGTTGAGCCTCAAGTAGCGGCAGACGTCCTGGCTTTTCTCTCGAAAACTGTTCGCGCAGAAGTTGTTCGCAGAGTAGCATCTCTTGAAACGGTCCAGCCATCCGCAATGGAGGAGCTTGAAGTAATCATGAAGCAACAGTTTGCAGATAATACGTCTGCAGCTTCCGCAACTTTCGGGGGTGTAGCAGCAGCAGCAAAAATTATGAACTTTGTTAAGTCTGATCTTGAAACGGCAGTTATGGGAGGAGTAGAGGAAATTGACGCTGATATCGCGGGTAAAATTCAAGATAATATGTTGAGCTTCGAAAACCTCGGCGATAGTGATAATCGTAGTATTCAAACTCTGATGCGAAATGTAGAGCCAGATATGCTGATGATTGCTCTCAAAGGAGCGACAGAACCCGTCAAAGATAAGTTTTTTGGTAATATGTCGACCCGGGCTGCTGCAATGTTTCAGGATGAAATGGAAGCAAAAGGTATGTTACGAATGACCGATGTCGATGAAGCCCAAAAAGCGATTATGCGCATAGCTAAAAAACTTTCAGATAAAGGTGAATTAGTACTAGCAGGACGTGGGGATGACTACGTTTAAAAGTCAGGCCACGCAAAAAAGCGAAGGAAAAGAGTTTGTCCCTGTTAGGGCACAAAATATTGGTGGATCAAGGCATGCAGAAACTTTTCTGAAAGAAAATAAACTAGAAAAAAAAACATTTGTTGGAGGTGTCTTAGCGTCTAAATCAAAAAGTCAACAAAAAAAGGATATCGTTGCCAGTGATAAGTTCTACTCTAGTTCTATTCTTTCATCGAAAGAACCTGCAACCAAAGATACTACCACTCTGGCTACAAACACTGCACCTGCAAAAGAAACACAACCGGAAGATATAACTGACGAAAAAACAGAAGTTACACCTGCAAAAGAAAC
>MDTD01024805.1_pt1 | contig 11219 bp, 8 predicted proteins | sample 811221 | NCBI WGS metagenome assembly MDTD01 (sample SAMN05326646, study PRJNA326480) | marine metagenome | isolation source: seawater | place: Pacific Ocean: South West | collected 2011
TATTATATTTATTTTTATTTGAACAAATTATAAAATTTTTAAATCAATGAAAAAATTCTTATTAATTTTTTTAATTTTTTCTGTTTCTTTTTATTTATCTATCGAATTTATTGGTGATAGATTAATTAAAAACAAATTACAAAAAAATATTTCTAAGTCATTAAACAGAAATGTATCGATTGATAAATTAAATATTGATTACTTGAGTGGAAAAGCAAATATAAAAGGAATTAGTTTGTTGAATAAGAGATTTGATGGGTATCTATTAAGAATTGAAACTATAAAAATAGATTTAGATACTTTTTCATTGTTTTCTAATAACATTGTCATTGATAATGTTTTGTTGGAGAATATAAAAGTTAATTATTATTTTACATTTACTGATCAAATTGTTTCAGATAATGTTAGATCTTTAGAGAAAGATCTTAAAAAAAAATCATCCTATTCAGAGTCAAGTAAATATTTCAATATTAAAAATTTAGATGCTAAAAATATATCTTTAAGTGCACTATCTCCAGATTTTGAAATTAAAAAAACTTTAAAATTAAATGATATGAATTTTAAAAATATTGGAAATACTTCTAAAAGTAGAAACTATAAAGATACATTAAAAGATATCTTTAAAGACACAGTGGAAACTGTTAAGCAAAAAATATTAAGTAGTGATTTTTTAGATAAATTAGAAAATTTTGATCCAAAAAAAATTGAAAATAAAGTTAAAGATAAATTAAAAAATAAACTCAAAAAATTAATTAATTGAGTTTATATTAGAAGCTACTGTCTCTCCAGCCACCTTTATTAGTTATTACATCACCAGGAATTGAGAGAATTGAAAATAGCGTATCCTCATCATCAGCTGGTCCGGCCACGTTAGCAAATAATTTATCACTAAACACAACTAACTCTGATAAAACACCTTCCCTTACATACGCACATGCGTTTACATCAGGATTGTTTACATCTCCCGGAGTTGCAAGATTTAATTGAGCAGAACTATTAGTTCCACACTCATCGTCTGCAGCACAAATAAAGGCATGACCTTGATTACACTTAGCAGAGCCAGGAGGTGGTTGATAAACTGGGAAATAAACTTTACCTTTAAATAAAGTAGGAGATGCAGATGCTTTTCTGTGAGTCCTTATATTAAGGAAACTACCATTAGCGTCTTTTTCTAAATGTATAACCCAAGCTTCAGCTGAATCTGGTATTGGACAATTAGTACCACTCGTATCTCCAGAAACATTTATACAAGCTGATGCTGAACTAATGCTTTTTGCATCATTTGCTCCCTTGTGAGCCATTTTTGTGAAATCTGGATCTATCTCAATCTGGTCTGATCCTGGATTAGAAACTGCCTTAGGTATAGTCACGTTATTCAAATGTTTCCAGTAAGGATAATGCTTATCTTGTACACCGTATAAAATATTATCTATTTCATTGTTTCTATTACCAAGATCTGTAAAATTTCCAGTTGATCCAAACAACCAGAAACCTCCATCACTTACCCCAATTCCGGCATCCATTGAAAAATATGAGTATCTTCCATTTGCTTCTGAGGAATTTAGTGTAAATAAAGTTGTTTGATCATAAAGCTCTGTTTGGTCATCTTTTAAAGTTCCACCCTCAAAACCTCTAGTGTTATTGGATAAATTTATTTTTGTAATTTTACCCTCAATATCATTTACATATACAAGTGCACCTCTCCAGGGAATATTTGGTGCAGTATCAGGAGTGATAACTACTGGAGAAGCTGGAACTGCATTTTGAATGTCACTTCCATTAGGGGTAGCTATTACTTGTGAACCAAAATTTAAACCAAGAGGCGATGTATCTACAATAGTAATAGGTCCACCATTGATATCAGCTCCATGTATTCTGCCAGGTTTACCATCAACATGCCCTTCAAGATCAACTAAAAAAATAGCTGACCCACCACACTTGTCACCTTTGCTCATGCCTGCACCTAAAATAGCAACATACTTATCAGAACTTAAATCACCGGATGTGGTTGAGGGCATTCTGACAATTTTTGGTGTTGACCAAGTTTCTCCGAGCTTACTATAATCATATTCAACATCTAGACTTGTGGCACCCAAACACGCTGTTAAAATAACACTATCTGATTGAGTACTATTAGCATCTGATGGATTAGCATTAAAAGTAATATTTCCTACAGTAGTATCAAAAGTAACTTTCAGTAGACCTCCACCTGAACCATCATCTACCATTTCAGCTGAACTTAATTGTAAAGGAATAGACTGACCATTTACATTTCTATACGCACCTAATAATCCATCGGGAATAGTATCCCCAACATCATAATCTAAATCAAGAATTGGGAAATGATAACTTCTACCTTGATAACATGAATTAGTTCCATTATCTCTAAAATCTGTTGTCGTTTGACACGCTGCTATAGCATCCTGGCGTGGAGTTAGATCATCAGTCCGAGCATCATCGAGCTCCCTTGCATCATTTAAATTATCTGTTGCCTGTTGACCTTCACTTGTATCAAGTAAAGATGAGGAAGTAGGATTATACTCATATTCTCTTATAAGACCATTTACATCGGAGACTAAAACTTTTGACTTAACTCTGTCATTATAAAGTGAAAACATATGGATAGGAGCATCGGGATCTGTAATATCTAACACGGAGAAACCAGCGCCGCCTCTTCCATAAGGAACAAATAATATTGTATGCCAACTTTTAGTACCTTCTAGAGTAGGTACGCCTCCAATTATTTTATAACCCTCTATAAAAAGATCATGGACTACAGGAGAACCATCAACTCCAAAAATTGGATTAGATCCTCCAGTGTCATCTGCTCCTACTGCCCCATCATAATCCGTATTAATAATTTGTGGCATGAGTGCAGCAACAAATGGAGGAACAAAAGCCCAAATTTCGTTACCAGTCTTCGCATCAATTGCATGTAACATTCCACTATTAGAACCTGCATAAAGAACATTTCTTCTATTTGAGTATGTAGTCATAAAACCTTGATATCCGCTTCTTGACCTATAATAAGCTTCTTCATTAGTTCCTGTGAAAGCAATATTAGCATCTGGAGGGCCTACTTCTATCAATTGAGAATGATATATATCTCCCATAACATGGGATCTTATTTCTTCAACATCACAATCTCCATCATAGTCAAAATAATCATTACCCTTCATAAATAAAATCAAACCATTTACTTCATCTCCTAAAAATGCATTATTACCAACAGCTGGGCAGTCTGATGCAGCATTGTGATAATCTTGAATTGTATATCCAAAAGTTTCAAATAAACTTCTTATAGCGGTTGAATTTCCTGTATTAAAATTATCAGGAGTTCCATCACCGTAAGGAACACCTGGAATTGCTGACCAGATATTTCTTGTGTCATTGGCATCGCCTCGAGAAGATTGATTTCTAAGTTGCACTGATGCGCTCCAATTATCTGGCTCAGTAAGTTCGTGTGTGACTTCTCCTTTTGAATCTATACCTTTTCTCAATATCGTTCCCTGCCACTCACCAAACTGTTCATACGAAAACTGTGCTTGGTATAATGAACCACCTTCTTCTATTGTTGCTGTAATAGAGGGCGCAGTAAATGCCAGTCTATCAGCAATAATTTGTCTAATTTTTGCAGTTAAGGCTGTTTTCAAGTCTTCAGGTGTAAGAGCTATTATCGCTCTTTCACAATCATCATCATCAATACATTCTTGTTCACTTGTTCCTGCTGGTAAAGTGCTAGTGCCTATTCTTGCAAGTTCATGAAATCTTTCTAAGTTATCTCCTGCTATTCCACCACCATAAGCAACATAAAGAGATTTCACTCCCATTTCCCTTAACCTTGCCATACGAGCAGCGGTTGAGCCTCCTTGATTTAGCACGCCAGTATTTCTCATTGCTCCATCCCCAATTACAATGACGTAATTTAATTGACAATCAGAATCTGGATCTAAAACTGAGCCACCTGCGTTTTCATCATTAAAGTAATCTTCCGCGATTTGTGAAAATGCATGAGAGTCGGTTCCCCAAGCCATTCCTAATGGAGTAAATACATCCATTATCCTACCTGCACCAGCAGAACTAATAGCAACATTTAAACAAGCATCTACATGGCATTTTGTACTTGTTCCATCTGGGTGTTGTCTTGATTGAGTTCCAGTATCAGTTTGTGTTGTTGTTTCAACTCCGTCAACTGTTTGGGTAGTTTGTGTTGAAGTGAAACCTCCCCAACCACCATAATAAGTACAATCAGCATTCCTATGACAATACTGACCTCCTCTTGGACCACGTCTTCCTTGATTCTCTCCAGCATTCCAATGACCAAAACCAAAATGCGCTCCTGTAGTAAGAGTAGTATCATTAACAATAGATGCTAATGCTTGTTTTACTCCATCCCAACGTCTAATTCTTGGACCACCCATCTGTTGAAGCCAAGCAGTATCTCTATTTGCGGCTGTAAAAAGATCTTCATCTATTTCATCTACATAGCCTCTATTGGTTGAGACTAAAATTCTAGTGCTAGTGACGTGAAGTCCCCAAGGTTGATTAAAATTTACTTCATTTGCTACTCTTGAGTTAGCATCACCTGTATTTCTTGTATTGCTTGCTGCACCAACACCAACACTCGTGACTACTGTGCAAGTAGTATCTGTTAATTCTAATTTTTGTATTGCATGACTTACTGAAGAGGAAATATAAATAATATTACTGTTATCAGGTGAAACTTCTACTCCCGTTGCGTGCATCACTTGTGAAGTTAGTGTTGGATTATTAACGTCCTGACATCTTCTTGTTTCATCTCCAATTTCATGAGGAACACCCATACCACCCGTTAGATTAAACCCTATAAGATTTCCATTTCGTGCATCTGAAATATAAACAATAGTTCCTTCATTATTGACACTTAATCTCATTCCAAAACGTGTGATATGCTGATTATTAAAGAACTGTGTTTGACATAACATGTTAGTCAAATTACATGATTTAAAATAACCCCCTCTGTTCCTAAAAGTATTTCCCAATAAAAATATATAAGGTGTCCCTCCTATAGTTTTAATATCAAAATCATTAACTCTTGCTCTATTTGGTGCAGCTAAGGCAAATCTACAATTTACTCCATTATCTGAAAAACCAAATATATAATTAATTGTTCGACCTATTCTGCTATTAGCAAATATAATATTTTCATTATTGATTACAGTTGAAGTCAAACCTTCATAATATTTTATTGTTGCAGTCCTTCTTAAATTTTGTCTTGCAATATTTCTAGTTCCATCAGTAACTTGTGCACAGCCAGCTGCTGGAATACGCCTAACTACTCTAAAGTCTGTATCTCTTTGTCCGTCAGCAGTAAATCTAACTATTCCTCCCAGTGATCTTCTTACATTTTGTCCAATTAAAATTCTTCCAGCAGAGTCGTATGCTACTCCATTCGCCTGACCTAAGCCCGCAGTACCAATCCAATTTCCCATACTCGCTGAACTATCTACCAAAAATAAAATGTTGGCAGGAACATCACCATCTCCAGCCCCTGGTGGTACTGGTTTTGCATTAGCATTATTATTTAAAACTATTGCAGTAAAAATAATAAATAGTTTTAAAATTTTTAACATAAATTATCCATTTGCATCAACTATTTGCTCGTCTATTGTATAATCTAACATTTCTGAATTAGTAATTTTTAATATCTCTCCTATCTCTCCTCTTTCCTCAATTTTGCTATAAAATATCAATAAACTTCCCACACTCAAATTTTTAAATCCAGTCCAGTTTTTTTTCTTAACTTCTTCTCCTGGGTCGCTTATTCTAACTTTTGCAAATTCATAGATTTCATTTTGAGATTCAGTATCTGTTGAAAATAATGATATAGAGGCAATCTTATGGTCATAAATAATTATTTCTAAATCAGCATTTTCTAATGAAGCTCCCTCACAATAGTCCATTGCTGGTTCTATGTATCTGAAAGATCGACCAGATCCCTTATATTGAGTGTCATGCCCGTCTAGAAATTCAAATGTGCCAACAACTGAAGGTATGCTCGATCCTATAGGGACATTAAGTAAAGCACAAGCAAAAGAATAACTTGGAAGAAGTAGAATAATAAAAATTTTTAAAAATATTCTTTTCACAGTAAAATTATAAATAGAATGAATTATTATTTCAACAGACATGAATGCTCATTTTAAGTTTTTAAATTAAGTTTAATGTGCTAAAACTACTATTGTTTCTAAGGGAATTAGTATCTCAGGATCATCTACATCACCCATCATGCCACAAGCATAGATTTTGTATGCAGTTCCTTGTCTTTGGGCAGTTCCTGAAGTTTTCTTCAAACTTGTTCCAGATCCTTTATAGGTCGACGCACCAGAATTGACAGAGAAAAACTCATATCTAAATTTTCGAAGTTTCTCTAACTCATCATTTATTGCTGCGTCAGTGTCAACTTCTGTCAATGCAATCACATCTCTTTCAACAATAGGTTCTATTAGATCTAAAAAACTCTGATTTCTAATGTGCTCTACAACTCTAAATGTTGCATCTCTCGACAAATTTCTAAAACTTAAATAACAGGGTGTTTGCGTAGGTGCAGGATCATCTGCAGTGCCATCACCATCTGCATCACCATTACGTGGTATGTATCTGCCATCATAATCTCTGTTTCCTGAAGTAGCATCGATTGGGCCAACCATTTTATTTACTAAACTCTTTTCTGCTTGCATTAAAGCAGTTTCAGCAACATAGAAAGTTTGTTGATACTCATCACTGCTATTATTGCCTTGATGATCAGAAGATGCGATTACAATTAAGCTTCCACCCATTAATGACATTGCAAGTAAAAGAACTAAAGAAAGAACTAAAGCAAATCCTTTTTGTTTATTTTTAATCATTGAAATGATTCTCCACCTATATTTCTCGTGTGCACAGAAACAACAACACTATCTCTTAAATATCTATCTTCATAAGATTGATTTCTACTAGTTAGTCCTGTTAAAGATCTAGTTGCGGATCTTGAGAAAAAATTATCTTTCGATCTAAAAATAAGTTTAATGTCTACACCTCTAATATCATATAATCTATCTTTTATACCAGTTAGTTCAGGTGCGGGATATAAGCCTGATGTGTCTTTAATAATTCTGCCATTTTCATCATAGGGTATAAATTCCATATCCTCAATGTGATCTCTAACTAAAACCGGTTCACTTGTACATTGAGGGCATGTCGTTACCCACGATCCTGTTGTTGGTAATACACAATCGGTTAAGCTTGACCTAGCTTGTTCCCAACTTTGTATAAGTTTATATACTCCGTATCTATTTATCGTTTCTACGCCATTAGGAGTTACAACTTCATCTTTTGCAGTCTCTCTTCCAAAATATGTTATTCTATATTTTTTATAAGGTTGTAATAAATGATTTTGATTAAAATCTTCGTAAACTATTTGAATTTGATCACAACAAAGGTCAGCATTACCTGTCACTCCAGAGCTACCTCTGTTTTCAGAAGTTCTGTTAGGCCCAAGAGTATTTTTTCTTATAACTATAGGATTGTGATTCTGATCATCTTCAAATGTAACTCCACTTCCTTGATCAGTACCATCTAAAAAAATTAGATAACTTAATTTTGGCAAATTTATTCCAGGCGCGCTGCAAGAAGCAGTAGTGTCTGCTCCATATTTTGCAATTTCAAAACTACCTGCATAATATCTAAAACCAGACATACGTATATCTCTCATAAGCATTGAGACTAAATCTCTACTAGATCTACTAATTTTTGCTTTTTCGCTTACTTGATTATATGACTGGTTTACAACTGAGTAAGAAGTGTACATCGCAGCCATCATAATGGATGTGATTATTATACCAATTAAAATTTCAATTAATGATAATCCAATTATATATTTAATTTTTTTTTTGTTCATGGTTTTAAAACATAATCGGTTTGAAAGTATAAATATTTTCTTTTCTTTCCATCGTTTAGGTTCATCTGAACTCTACCAATATACATTAGATCGTCTGTTACATATGGCATTGCTTCACCATTTATCATTCTCGTATTATCATTTACAATTACACCTGGTTCTAAACTCCACCGACTTCCAAGTTTAAATACTCTAAAATTTCTTCTTTCATTAGTACCCTTGCAATTAAGATAGGTTTTGTTATTTAATATAGCTTGCCATTTTCTTGTTTTCATTAATGGACCATCGACCTCGTCAGAGCCATAAATATTACCAGTATTTACTGATACAGTGCCAAGTGATGCATCCTCACAAAAATCAGAATTAAATTCATTTTCAGCAAGATAATCAGAGAAATTTCTTGCTGACCCAGTAACTATATTTTTATGTCCGACAACATCTTCTGCAATTAAATTAGTAAGATAATTTGCTTTTGTTCGCTCTCCAGAGGAATAAATTGATTGAACTGAGTAATTTGTCATTTGTAATATCGCAACAAATCCAATACCAATTATCGCTGTCGAAACTAAAGCTTCAAGAATTGACAAACCTAAAATTTTTTTTTTATTTTTTTTCATTTTAATTTGTTGGTACATCTATCCAAGTTCCTCCGGAAAAAATACCATCATCATTATACTCATTTTTTAATTTACTTGTTGTAACATTTCCAAATCTTGTCCAATTAACTGTTCTATAATAATCTTCATTTTCCTCTCCTTCAGGTGGGGGCTGTCTAAATGCTTTGTTATCAGCAAATCCATAGTCTACATCACATGCATCAGCATTAAAATCTCTTCGACAAACATAAAAAAAATTTAAAACTCCAGTTGAATGATCTAAGTCACCTGCTGCCTCGTAAAATTTCCCATTTCTTGCAAAACAAACTGCACTTGTTTGACTTAAGTTTGTAGTTATTTCCTCGATATTGAGAGAATATACTGCATTCTTTAAATCACTTCCTTCAGCTGCTACATCACTATCCCAATAATCAGCCGCAGTTATATCGCATCTTGAGTCAGTATCTGCATTCCAGTTACTTGTGCCATCATTAATTTTAGAAGCTAAAGTTTGCATTGTCATTCCTTTTGATTGAATAGACACATGAGTGTTTACTGGAATGATAAGTACTTGAACAAAAGCAAATGTCCCTCTCTCAGTTTGAACGTGAATATTTTTAATTAAAGATTTTATCTTTTCTAAACCTTGTCTAACTTCTCTTTCTTTACGCCATTCAGAAAAATTTGGATATGCGGTAGCAGAAATTATACCAACTATTACTAAAACAATTATTAATTCTAAAAGATTAAAACCTTTAATGTTCTTTTCCTGCACCAGCATCAATTTTTCCTGCTTTAACTAAATCTTCTAATGATTTTGCCATCGTAATCATACCATCTTTTACGGCAGTTTGCATGATGCTTGGTATCTGGTGAATTTTTGCTTCTCGGATTAAGTTTTGAATTGGGGCTGTACACTTCATCACCTCGAAAGCACCACAACGACCTTGACCATCTTTAGTTTTTAATAGTCTTTGAGTTACCACCATTTTTAATGATGTAGAAATTTGTGCTCTAATTTGTGCTTGTTGTTCTGGAGGAAAAACATCAATAATTCTATTAATAGTATTTGGTGCACCGCTGGTATGTAGTGTTCCAAAAACTAAGTGACCTGTTTCTGCTGCTGTCAACGCAAGTGAAACTGTTTCTAAATCTCTCATCTCACCAACAAGAATAACATCCGGATCTTCACGAAGTGCAGCCTTTAAAGCACTAGCGAAAGTTTGTGTTTGTTTTCCAACTTCTCTATGTGAGACAATACTTTTAGCATCCTTGTGAATAAATTCGACCGGGTCCTCAACAGTTATAATGTTTGAAGTTCTGGTTTTATTTATTTCATTTATAATAGCTGCAAGAGTTGTCGATTTACCTGATCCTGTAGGACCTGTAACAAGCACTAGTCCTTTGTGCATATCAATTATATCATATAATACTTGTGGTAAATCAAACTGACCCATTTCTGGAATAACACTTTCTACTCTTCTTAGTACTGCAGCAGGTCCAGTGATTGTTTTGTAAAAATTTGCTCTGAATCTTAGACCACTTAAAGTTACTGATGAGTCTAATTCATGAGTCTCATTAAATCTTTTCATTTCCACCTCATTACAATTAGTAGACAACAAATCTTGAAGATCTTGGGCTTTAACCATCACTTCAGGCACTTTATGTATTTCTCCTGTTTGGCGAAAGGCAAGCGGCCAACCGCTTCTTATATGAAAGTCAGAAATTTTTTTATTATTTTTAGCTAATTCTTCTAATTTTTCGAACATTCTAATATTTATCCATAAATTAAAGAAAAAACAATACGATACTTTAATCTAAATAACCAAATTAGGTCATGAGTTAATGTTAAATTTTCTTTCTCGATTTCCCTCTTCATCTCTCAATTGAATACAATATTTATGAGCAATTTCATAAAATTTAATAGCATGAGCTTTTATCCATAAGTCCGCATCATCTACTAATTTTATATACGATTGACTATTATAATCTTTTACGTAATTTTCAGAATTTTTCCATTTATCAATTCCACAAATTAAATGAACACGGGGTTCTCTATTAAATACATTTTTATAAATGCTAGATAAGTAAATATTCTCAATCGTAAAGACTAAAAAAAAAGTTGTAGAGAAAACTAATAAGTATTTTCTATCTAGATTATTTAACAAAATTGAAAATATAATTAAATATGATGGAAAAAGAAAAATATTGTACCCAATCGTTTCTCTCAATAAAAAAATTAGATAATAGATTAATATTCCACTAAAAAATACTAAAGATAAATATATCAAAACTCTTTTTCTAATGACAAATGATGATAATAAAATTAATGAAAACAATAATATTAAATGTAAATTTCTAAAGAAGATCTTTGTATCAATATTTAAGATATTTGGATTATATTCCTCATTAAACTCTGCTGATATTTCAATATTGCCTGCTGCTGCCTGAAATAAAGCCTTTATAGTTAAAATTATACTATGCTCTCCCTCCATCTCAAAAGTATGCATAGTCATAAATTTTATTGGATTTGAAAGTTTTATTAAATTTAATTTATGAAAAGGAATTGTATTTATAACATCTAGTAAAAGTACAAAGATTATACATAAAACAAATCCTGATGCAATTAATCCAATAGAAACTATTATTTGATTTACATCTAAAGAATAATATTTTGATAATATTTTAATAAAACTAAAATAAAA
>MDTD01030484.1_pt1 | contig 11219 bp, 11 predicted proteins | sample 811221 | NCBI WGS metagenome assembly MDTD01 (sample SAMN05326646, study PRJNA326480) | marine metagenome | isolation source: seawater | place: Pacific Ocean: South West | collected 2011
GAAAGTTGATAAATATTTACAACAATTGTTGGAATTAGTATTAAAGCGATAATTGATTTGACGTCGATCAAAAATACCAAAAGAGAAATGGAAACAGTTGGCATGCCAAAACCAATACTACCTTTTATTACTCCACAAATGATATAAACGACAAAAATATAGGCTAGAATTTGAGGTTGAAATTCTGAAAACAACATTAATTTATATTTTATAGGCTTTTTATTCATATAAATAATTATTTAACTAATAGTCAAATTACAATAGTATGTTTTTCCCCTAGCCGCTTGGGTTGAGACTATGTCGAGGAGGAAGGTGGCAAGGGGCTTTTAAGTATAATGATTTATCTAACTACTCGTATTTTATTTAATTTTAAAAAGTCAAAGTTTTTTTGCTAAGCATTATCGTAGATTTGATTTTTTAATCTATCTATCTTCAGATCTAAAGAAACATCATTAGGCATAAGTATTTTCATTTCATTGTAAACCTCTATGGCCTTTGAAAAATTACCGTAAGAAATTAATATTCTAGCCAAACCGTCCATAGCACCAAAGTGTCTCGGCTCTAGAGATAATGTAATATCAATATCATTGATTGATTTCTCATATTCTCCTATCAAAAAATAAAATGTGGCTCTTTTATTATAGCCTTCAGCAAAATTAGGATCTAATTCAATGACGTAATTTAATGCCTCTATAGCTTCCTCATAATTTTGAGTTTCAAAAAAATACGGCATTATATTCATTACCTTTTCAATTTGAGAATTATTAGTTTTCATCCACTCAGACCAAATTTCACCAACAATTTGATTTTGAAGCATCATGTCATCAACTTTACGTAGTTGATCAAATAGTCTGTCTAAATTGGGACTGTTTTGATCGGATAATGCTTTAAGTGGGAATAAAAACAGAAAAATGAAGGTAATAAATTTTATCATCTAATAAAAGGGTCAAAACATATAAATATTATGATAAAAAAAAATTTCATTATAATACTACTTACGTTTTTAACTTACCATGGTTTAGCAAAATCAGATAATTTATTAGAAAATGATTTTGTTGAAACGCAAAATATTATCGAAAATCAAATTAAGGCATTTCTTGATGAAGACGCAGAAAAAGCTTTTTCCTATGCTGCTCCAATAATTAAATTAAAATTTAATAATCCAGAACAGTTCATAACAATGGTAAAAAACTACTATGAACCTGTTTATAACCCTAAACAGTACTATTTCATTGACTCAAAATCTCTTGATGGTTCAATTTACCATCAATTACAAATTATATCACAATCAAATATGTCTTATGTAGCGACTTATTCTTTGGTTAAAGACAATGGGGAGTGGAAAATATCTGGTTGCGCTGTTTATCCAATGAAACAAGAGTTAATTTAATTCTTTAAGTTTGGCATAAATTAAATAGCCTGAGATTATTATTAAAATCGCTCCACAAACTTCAATCATTGAAGGATAATGATTAAATACCAAAATGCTTATAAAAATACCAAATATTATTTGCGAATAGTGCGTGATACTAAAAAATGACGCCTCGATGCGTCTCAATGAATAAATTAAAATCATCATTGCCACACCGTCAATTAAGCCTGCGCTAATCATAATTAAAAAATCTTTCAATACGATTTGATCATAAGAGCCTATAGAAAAAATAAAAAATACTATACCAGTAAATAGCATGCTATAAAAAGTTAGTGCAACTGTTCTTTCAGATTTTCCATAAACTCTTACAGTGAAATCTAAGCAAGCTAGAGAAATTACACCCAATATTAAAAACAAGACGCCCATTTGGTTGAAACCTTGATTTAAACTAAAACCAGAAACAATTAAAACAGCTGACATAGCCAAGACAAGAGATATTACCTTCGATATATATATTTTTTCCTTCAAAATAATTATTCCTAAAAGGGATAGAAGAACTGGAGCAGATAGAATTATGGGATAAGCAATTGACAAAGGTAAAAGAATAATACCCTTCACGATAAAGTAATAAGTTAATGTCATTAAAATTCCTCTTATTATATGTAATTTATAATTTGTAGTTTTTACTTCCTTAAAGCTTCTTCTATATAGAAGGTAGAATAAAACTGGAATTACAGCAGAAATACTTGCTATAGAGAAAATAACAGTATCTTTATAAAAATCTCCGATAATTTTTATAATTGTATCAGCAACAGTAAAAAGAAAAAAGGCTAGGGTACCTAAGATATAAATTAAATGTTTTTTATTTTCTAATTGAGACATTGAATTTACTTCTATATCTCAAAACTAGAATTAAAACGAATATTTTTATAAGGATTGGAATAAAAAAATAAAAAATCATTATATTTGGAACTGATGAGTGTACTGAAAATTCAATTTTTTCAAGGAATCCATATCCGGTCAATGCTATCCCCCCAGCAATACCTATTGCTGCTTTTTTAATAATTGAAAATAAAGATGTGAAGATTTGAGATAGACGATTATTTTTATTTTCATCCAAAATATTTGCTAATTCAATTTGAGGAATGATTAAGTCAATCCCTACTCCAATACCAGTAATAAATATAACAATTAAGTATAATTCCCAGTTACTAGCGCTTGAAAAGAAAACAAATAAAAAGCCAAATATTGAAATCATTATGCCAATTTCTAAAAGAAACATATTAGAAAAAGATTTACCATATAAATACCAAAATGGTGTGGATACGAGGGTTACCGCAAAATATAAAATCAATAAAATACCTGCATATTCTCCTAGGCCCAAATATCTTGTCACAAAAATAATAAAAAGATTAGCGGTGAAGTTATTAGCTAATAAATTAAAGAAAGTAATAACAGCAAAAAAATGAATTTTTTTATTTTTTTTATAAAGAGAAATAATTTCTTTAAATGATACTGAATTCGAACTAAATTTTTTGTCTTCCTCAAAAAAAAATTTAAATAGTAAAAAACCAGTTATTGAAACTGTAATTAAAAAATACCCGCTCAATTTAATGACTATGGGGTCTAATAATTCTACTGCTAAATATTTTGAAATTATAGTTGGAAATATTAAAGCTGTAAGAACACCAGCAATTGTAAAAATTTCTTTTATAGTAGCTAAATGAAAACGCTTATTTTTAATTTTTTCCTGATCAATTACTATTGAGTCATAAGGAATGATTGCTATGGAGTAGCTGATCAATGCTAGATTATAGTAAAATACAAAAAGAAAAAAATTTGTTGGTTGAATTACATACAAGCCAATTAAAGAAATAATAAATATTAAAACGCCAAATTGGATTTGATTTTTTTTTGATTTACCAATAATCATTCTTTTTTCGGTCTGATAGCCAATAAAAATATCTGAGAAAACATCAAAAAATCTTGAAAATAGAATTATTAAACCAATTGAACTTAACGCCACTTCGAGTGATAAATTGTAAAAACTAGGCAGAAATATGAATAAAAGTAAAAAACTCCCTGCTAAGTAAAAAGACTGAAAACTGTAGGCTAAAATAGATTTTGTGCTCATTTTGGGGCTAGATAATCTTTTGCTAACTTTGACTAATATAAATTATTTATTAAGGTGCAGTTAGCATTCATGCGGGGGCTGATTCGGTAATTCACTTTCCTCCTCTACATATCGAGTCAGCCGTTCCTCCAACCTCAATATCTAGTAGTTTTGCTTTCATGTTTAATCCCCACACGTAACCACCAATTGATCCGTCTTTTGCAATAACTCTATGGCAGGGAAGCACTATACTGATAGGATTTTTACCTACTGCCGAAGCAACAGCTCTCACAGCATTTTTATTTAAAATCTTGTTTGCCATATCTGAATAGGAAATAGTAGTACCTCGTTTTATACTCTGTAATGTTTTCCAAACTTTTTTTTGTAATTTGGTGCCTATTAAAAAATAAATTTTGATTTTATCATTTATTTTTTTTCCTTTGCACAGATTAATAAAAATTTTTTTTATATTTGGATTATGTAAAGTTTTTTTTGGAGCAAATGAAGATTTAATAATATTTATGCGCGGGTCATTATTTTTTAATATAAAATGCAAGCCTTTATTGCTATCTAAAATATAAAAATTACCAAAGGTTGTGGTTACGACATCGTAGTGATATTGTGTCAATTGAACATTTTTTTTACTTTATCAAAAAATCCTTCTGTCATAGTGGAATTTTTTTTAGTAAGAGTATCATTAAATTTATTTAGAAGTTTCTCCTGATCTGCTGATAAATTTACTGGGGTCTCAGCGTGTACTCTTACAATCATATCTCCTCTTCTGTTTGTTCTTAAAATGCTCATTCCTTTTTCTTTGATTCTAAGTTTATGACCTGATTGCATCCCTTTAGGAATTGAAACATTAACCATTTTTTTTTCAATTGTTGGAACTTCAATTTTACCGCCAAGAGCCGCTGTAGTAAAAGGGATAGCTACATCACAGATAATATTATCTCTTTCTCTTTGAAATAATTTATGGTTACTAATGTTAATAAATACGTATAAGTCTCCATAAGAGCCGCCTCTCTCTCCTGCCTCACCTTCGCCACTCATTCGAATTCTATTACCAGTTTCAACGCCAGCTGGAATTTTGATTTGCAATTTTTTATTTTGTTTTATCCTTCCAGTGTTACTGCATTTAGAACATCGGCCTTTCATTTCTTGGCCTGTGCCTCCACACCTACCGCAGGTCCTTTCCATTGAGAAAAAGCCACTTTGCGTTCTTACTTTCCCAAAACCGTCACATGTTGAACAACTTTTATAACTATGTTGTTCGGGGCAATTAACCATTTTAGGTATAGTAACATCAACTGTTTTTCCATTAAACGCATCTTCTAAGGCAATAGTAACGTCATAGCGAAGATCATCACCACGGCTTTCTCTTTGGCCTCCTTCACCAAAAGCACCAAAAATATCCTCGAATATATCTGAGAATCCACCAAAACCCTGTTGGCCAAAACCGCCCTGACCACCAACACCTTGTTCAAATGCTGCATGTCCAAACTGATCATAGGTCTGTCTTTTTTTGGAGTCTTTTAGAATTTCGTAAGCTTGGCTTACATCTTTAAATTTTTGTTCTGCCGCTGCATCTCCCTGATTTCGATCGGGATGATATTTCATTGCTAATTTTCGATACGCACTTTTAATATCAGATTCACTTGCATCTCTGGAAATGCCAAGAGTGTCATAGAAATCATTAGCCATATTTTCTTACATGCGAACTAGTGCTTTTATTGTCCGCTTGCTTTTTTATCGTCGTCTACTTCTTCAAAATCTGCGTCGATTACATCATCCTCTTTAGGTTTATCTGAGCTTGTGTTTGATTGTGTTTGTTCGCCAGTTGTTTCACCTTTGTCGCCATTTGACTGCTGATCTTTATACATTGCCTCGCCCATTTTCATAGATGACTGTGTCAGCTCTTGGGTTTTTGCTTTCATATTATCAAGATCATTTTTTTCAATAGCTTCTTTAAGGTCTTTGAGATCTGTTTCAATTTTGGCTTTTTCTTCAGCACTTATTTTATCACCATATTCTTTGAGATTTTTTTCAACTTGAAACACTAAGCTTTCAGCTTGATTTTTAACATCAACTTCTTCTCTCTTTTTCTTGTCTACCTCTGCATTAGCCTCAGCGTCTTTTACCATTTTATCAATTTCATCATCTGATAATCCGCCCGATGCTTGAATTTTGATTTGTTGTTCTTTTCCAGTTGACTTATCTTTTGCTGAAACGTTTACAATACCGTTAGCATCAATATCAAACGTTACTTCTATCTGTGGTGTTCCTCTTGGTGCTGGTGGAATACCAACTAAATCAAATTGTCCCAGCAGTTTATTATCAGCTGCCATCTCTCTTTCACCCTGAAATACTCTAATAGTAACAGCATTTTGGTTGTCCTCGGCTGTTGAAAAAACCTGACTTTTCTTTGTTGGTACAGTCGTATTTCTTTCAATTAGTTTAGTAAAAACTCCCCCAAGGGTCTCAATACCAAGAGAAAGTGGAGTTACATCTAGTAAAAGGACGTCTTTTACGTCTCCTTGCAAAACCCCTGCTTGAATTGCAGCGCCCATAGCAACTACCTCGTCTGGGTTTACTCCCTTACTAGGTTCCTTTCCAAAAAAGTTTTTTACAATTTCGGTTACTTTTGGCATTCTTGTCATTCCACCAACCAGAATTACATCGTTAATATCTGATGAGGATAAACCAGCATCGTTCAAAGCTTTCTTACAAGGCTCGATAGTATTCTGTAAAAGGTCATCTACAAGCTCTTCTAACTTTGCTCTCGTTAACTTTACGTTTAAATGTTTAGGTCCTGACTGATCAGCAGTAACGAAAGGTAGGTTAACATCAGTTTGTGTAGAGCTAGATAGTTCTATTTTTGCTTTTTCAGCAGCCTCTTTTAATCTTTGAAGGGCAAGTTTATCATTTTTTAAATCAATTCCTTGTTCTTTCTTAAACTCATCAGCAAGAAAATCTATAATTCTTAAATCAAAATCTTCTCCACCTAAATGAGTATCGCCATTAGTAGATTTTACTTCAAAAACGCCATCGCCAACTTCAAGAATGGATACATCAAAAGTACCACCACCCAGATCATAAACAACAACAGTTCCTGATTTTTTTTTGTCTAAACCATATGCAAGAGATGCAGCTGTAGGTTCGTTAATAATTCTTAAAACTTCGAGGCCAGCAATTTTTCCTGCATCTTTAGTTGCTTGTCTTTGTGCATCATTAAAATAGGCAGGAACAGTGATAACTGCTTGAGTTATTGTTTCACCAGTGTATGACTCAGCAGTTTCTTTCATCTTTTGTAAAATAAATGCAGAAATTTGACTAGGACTATATTTCTCTCCAAGGGCTTCAACCCACGCGTCTCCATTATTTCCTTTGATGATTTTGAAAGGTGACAAAGATAGATCTTTTTGGACCTCAGAGTCGTCAAAATTTCTTCCAATAAATCTTTTTACTGCGTATAAGGTATTTTCTGGGTTTGTAACAGCTTGTCTTTTTGCAGACATGCCGATTAATTTTTCGCTTTCAGTGAAAGCTACAACAGAAGGGGTGGTTCTTGCTCCTTCAGAATTTTCTATAACTTTTGGATCTTTGCCATCCATAATCGCCACACAAGAATTTGTGGTTCCTAAATCAATTCCAATAACTTTTGCCATTTTTTGTACCTATAAAAATTTAAAATTTAATAAACTTATATTTATATGGGTTATTCTGTCACTAATTCAAGGGGACTAAAATTACTGATATACTTTACTTTCTCTAGGTAGGCTCTTCCACTGAAGGTTGATTTGCTTTGGTTTTCTTTGAAACTCCAACCATAGCTGGTCTCAGCAGTCTATCATGCAAAGTATATCCAGGTATGAGCTCTTGTACTATTGTTCCTGGCTCTACTTTGTCATTTTCCACTTCCATCATAGCTTGATGCAGATTATGGTCAAATTTTTCATTAAGACTATCAATTTTTTTAATGCCAATTTTTTCAAATGTGCTTTCTGTGGATTGTACTATTAAATCTAATCCCTCCATAACCGACTTAACGGCTTCATTGGAGCGCACCTCCTGAGAGATACTGCTTTGCGCCCTTTCAATGTTATCTTTAATGTTAATTATTTCTTTAGCAAAATTTGAGATACCATATTTCAGGGCATCTGATTGGTCTTTTTCTGCCCTCTTTCTAAAATTGTCTAATTCAGCAATAGCTCTCAATCTTTGATCCTTAAGTTCGTTAATCTCTTCATTTAGTTTTGCTATTGTATCTTCTAGAGTTTCTGGTTGTTCCTCTTGAGATTCCTCAGATTTTTCAGGTTGTTCAGCACCATCATTTTCTATTGATTTTTTTTCTGTTATTTTTTTCTCTAAAATATCTTCTTCCATTATATCCCCATTACTTTTTCTTTGAAATAATTTCTGACATGTAACCTACGATTGGAACAATACGTTGATAATCAATTCTCTTAGGACCTATTACACCAATTGCTCCAGTAAGTCCATTTTTTGTTTTATAACTTGAAAAAATCATGGATAAATTCGCATTTTTAAATAAATTTGTGTTACTACCAATAAATATTTGTACTCCTTTGGATTTTTTCAAGGCTTGAATCATTTTTGATGCCATTTTTCCAGTTTCTAAGTCGCTTAGCAATTCATTTAGACTATCTAAATCTGTTTCCAATTCATTTTTGATTAAGTTTGGGAGCCCCCTAACGAAAAATTTCTCATATTTATTTGTTTTTTCCAACTTTATACCGTTTTCGAGTAGGTTTTTAGTTGTTTCATTTATTTGGTTTTTAGTTTTTTTCAAAAATTCATTTATGTTTTTTTCAATTTGGGTAGGTGTTTGAAGAAATGTGAATTTTTCCAAAAAATTTCCGATAGTGTTGAGGTCTCGAGTATCTATATTTTCTCTAGTCTCAACTAACCTGTTTACTGTGGAACCATCTTCGTTTTCAATGATAAATATTACTTTTCGATTTTCAATTTTATGAAAATCAATTTTTTTAATTTTAGGAATTTTTTCACTATTTATAATTAAACTTGCCTGATTAGATAATCCATTCAAAATTGATGTGATTTTTTCGTATTCTTCTGGCAAATCTTGAATTGGTGATGATTCGATTAGTTTTTTTTCATCCTGTTTTATCCTTCCTGGCTCTAAAAGTGCTTGTGTGTAGAAATGTAGACCTAAATCAGTTGGAACGCTTCCCGCAGAAAAGTGATCTTTTTTTACAAGCCCATATAGATTAATTTCGTTTAAGACATTTCTTATTGTGGCTGGGGATAATTGATAGTTGATTTTAGAGCTTATTGATTTTGAACCTAAGGGTTCGCCAGTAGATATGTAGCTTTCAACCAAAAGTTTGAAAATTGATTTTGCTCTATCGCTAATTTCTGAAATTTTTTTATTCATAATTGTCTGTTAATTTTATAACTTAAATGTATAAAAAGTTAAATGTCTGGATACAAAAGAAATAATAGAAAATTAGGAGAAATAAGAAATCTAGAAATTGTATCAAACTTTCAGCCAAATAATTTCTCATCTTGTTTAATAAAACTCGGAAATACTCATGTTTGTTGCTCAGCAATTATTGAGGATAGAGTCCCAGGTTTTTTAAGAAATTCTGGCAAAGGATGGCTCACAGCAGAATATGGAATGTTGCCATCATCAACGAATGAAAGAGTGGATCGCGAAGCATCTAAAGGAAAGCAGTCTGGAAGAACTCAAGAAATACAAAGATTAATAGGTAGAAGTTTAAGATGTGCTATTAACTTAGACTTACTTGGTGAAAGAACTATTAAGATTGATTGTGATGTTATCAGTGCAGATGGTGGAACCAGAACTGCTTCTATAATCGGGGGCTATGTGAGTTTAGTTAAAGCAATAAATAAACATAAACAGGACTTTAATATTTCAAAAAGTATCATAGTAAATCAGATCGCAGCTATATCTGTTGGTGTAGTGAAAACCACACCATGCCTTGATTTAAATTACATTGAGGACTCAAGTGCCGAGGTTGATTGTAATGTTGTAATGGCTAGCGATGGGCAATTCATTGAATTTCAAGCTACAGGCGAAGAGGCAAAATTTAGTAAACAAACGATATCAAATTTTATAGATCTTGTTGAAGGAGCAATGCCAGCTATCTTTGAAAAGCAAAACCTAGCTATTGAGCAATAAACTTTTATTAGGATCAAATAACACCGGTAAGCTAAAAGAAATAAAATTTTATTTTAATTATTTTAATATTTTCTCTGATTTTAAAATGATTTTAACCACTGACTTTGGGGAACTAGGAATACCAATTGAAAATGGTTTAACATTTGAAGAAAATGCAAAAATAAAATCAGAATATTTTTATAAAAAAACCAGATTGAAAACAATCAGTGATGATAGTGGATTTATTATCAATCAGTTAAAAAACTACCCTGGTATTAGAACTGCAAGGGTATCGAAAGAGCTGGGTGGAGAACAGGCAGTTATTGATGATATTTTTGATAAATGCAAAGAAAAATCTGAGGTTGAAGCAACGTTTTATTGCGCATTAGCTCTGATTGATGAGAGAGAAAGAATAACCTGCTTAGGTAAAATAAATGGAAAAATTATTCCTAAGAAAATAGGTGATAATGGATTTGGATACGATCCTTTTTTTATACCAGATAATCAAAATGTTACTTTTGCACAGATGACAGAAAAAGAAAAAATGTTATCTTCACATAGATTTGATGCATTTAAAATTCTTGTTAATCAAATACAATAGGATAATCAATCATTTGATTATTAATTTGAAGTGTTCCGAACTCATTGTGAGAAATAGTTGATGGAATATTTTTTTTTTGAAAAATTTCATCCGCAATCATAAGAGATATTTCAACAGATTTTTTGAATAAATATTCTCTATGAGGTTCGTTCATTAGAGAAAGATCAATATTTGCGAAATTAGTTCTTTTTATTGGCTTATAATAGTTTTCCAAAATCTTTCTTTGTTCTAAAAAATTATCAATTAAGTAAATATTTTCTAAAGGGTAAATTGTTTTTTCTGTAGCAAGATATCCTATTAAATCTTTATAACTTGGGGTGTCATCTATTATAATTATATAATCAATCTCATCTAAGTTTCCCAGTAAATTTACAGATAATTCTAAATCTATAGCACTTGTTCCATAGGAACTAGATTTATTGTAAATCAAGGGATAATTTTTTTTAAAATGACTAAATACTTTCAAACCATAATCATTTTGTTTATATAACAAGCCTATTGTCTTAGCGTTATTGATATATCTCTGTAATTTTTCAACATGTAGGTAAGGGCTGTTGGGGATAAAAATGATTTCATTGTCAGCAAATTTATTCATTAAAGAATAGTCATTAGACAAAGATAGTATAAATGTGTTTGAACCTAATTTTGATGGCAAAGTAGACAACATACTAGAATTTACTGGCCCAATAATTAAAGAGTTCTCTATATTGCTATCTATTTCATCAAGTGTGTGTATAAATTTAATATCATTAAGATTTTTATATGTTTGAATTTTTTGTAAGAAAATATCGTAAAATAAAGTTGTTAATAATTCATCATCGGATAGTAAGACAATTATGGTCTCAATATCTTTAAAATTAATTTCTTTATCCTCAGGTTTAATTGGTTTAATTTTAATTGGATCCTTTTTTGCAACTTTCTCTTTTGTCTCTTTTTCAATAATCTCTTTATTGATATCGTCAGGTTC
>MDTD01139974.1_pt1 | contig 11219 bp, 8 predicted proteins | sample 811221 | NCBI WGS metagenome assembly MDTD01 (sample SAMN05326646, study PRJNA326480) | marine metagenome | isolation source: seawater | place: Pacific Ocean: South West | collected 2011
CACTGCCAAGAAGGCCACGGCTAAGAAGGCCACGGCTAAGAAGGCCACTGCCAAGAAGAGCACCGCCAAGAAGGCCTAGCGTTCCCAGCGCTCGACCTCTCCCGACGCGATCCACAGGATGGACCGGTGCCCTAACAGTGCTTGGTGGGAATAAGGCGGCGAGCTGGTGGGCTGTACTAAATATGTGCGGAAATTTGCGGTGAAGGGGCACCGATCGCAGGATTAGTGCACCACCCCCCTGAGATTGTTCCAACGTGGGAGAGCTTGCTTTGAACGCGACGTTGAAGATGTGTACGTTTTTTTCCTTAACTCTGCTTCTGGGAGTCGTTCCAGCAAGCGCAGAGGTCACCAACGGAGCTGCGCTCGCGCACTTCAATTCTGGCAAGAAGCTCTTTCATGGAAAAGAATACGCGGCGGCCGTGGTTGAACTGACTGCAGCGATTGAGGCGGGGGGAACACCGACACTCCGTCGAGATGCTCGACATCTTTTGGGCCATAGCCAACTCGGTGCGGGAGATCACGAAGGCGCGGTTGCAACGCTGAGAGCAGCGCTGCATCACAATGCCGGATTCGAGAGGACGTCCCTGGGAGATGTTATACGATTCCAGTTGGCCCAGAGCCTCAGGCAACTCAAGAGATACGATGAAGCACGGATAGAGTTTCGTAAGGTGGCCGACGATAAAATGAGCCCGCATCGATCCGAAGCCGCTCGCTTTGCGGCTAGGATGGCTGAACTTTCAGGAAATACGGTACGTGCGCTAGAAGATTACCGGACGTTCGTACAGCGTTGGCCGGATTCACCTCATGTGCGTGACGTCAATCTGCGCATCGCGCGAATCGAACTGAAGGAAGGACAAACCCGTCGTGCCATTCTGCGGCTGAAGCAACTGCAGGGACGTTCACCATCTAGTCATGCTGGTCAAGAAGCCCGCGCGGAACTAGATCGCCTGGTGAAAAGTGGAAGCGCTTTGGCGCGGACAGACACGCCTACCGAGCAATTGGCGAACCTCGAGTGGTTGCTGAAGGAGAGACGCTTTGAGGAAGCTCTTGAGCCTGCGAAAGAGTTCCTTGAGACAATTAAGGGGCAGCACCGAAGAGCTGAGCGTCTCCGCGTGTTGGAGATGTTGGCTCGAATCTACCGAGAAACACGGCGTGAAAAAGATGCGTTGGCGACACACGACAAAATCCAGCGTTTGTCGGGCGTAAAGCTCAACCCCATGCGGCGTGCGCGATTACAGGCTCTAGCCGGAGACTATGACACTGCGGAGCGCACAATACTGCGACGATTTAGGGGCAAAAAGAGTCGACTATACTGGCGAAAGCTCGCGGATTTTCGCTACGATTTCGGGAAGTATGAAGCGGCCTATGATGCGTACCTCAAGGGCATGTCAAAGGCATGGCACAAAGCCCGTAGGAAAGGCAAAATTCGCCTAACCCCGAGAATGGCATGGTCTCTGTTGGCCATGGGGCGCGCGGCTGAAACTGTTGATTTTTTCCGAACGCGGAGAGGGAAGAACGCGCGCGAGCGCATGGGGATGAAGTACTGGCATGCGCGGTCACTGGAACTCTCCGGGGACGAGGCGAAGGCCCTTGAAGCATTCGATAAACTAGCGGCGCAACATCCGCATAAGTATTACGGAATTCTTGCCCACAGCCGTGCGCTTGAATTGCGTCGTGATGAAAATAAAGAACAGAGTGACTCCGTGATTCCGGGTTCGACAGTGAAGTGGACGGAGACGGCATTAAAACCCGCCTTCGATGAAGCTCCACTTCCTGCAGCGGAAAAAGAGCGGCTTGCCGCTCTGGATTCGTTGGTTCAACGATGGGGTGGCCTTGCGGCGGAAGCCCACCGTGCTCGTGAGTTGGCGGGGTTGGGCTTCCATGACGCAGCCATTGCCGAAGTGCGTGTCATCGATATGGACCTGAGATCGGGACGTCGGGGACTTCGTGGCCTCGTTGGTCGCGCAAGGGCGGACCTGCTTGATAACCGATCCGATAAGCGTGCTCGCGGTGGAGCACGAATCGGTGATGGAGGGAGACGGGACCGACTAGAGGCGCGACGGTTTCTGCGAAACGCGCGACAGATTCGGCATGCAGTCCGGCGAGTACAGCTTGCTTACGGTGACTATTACGGAATCCGGCGAGAGGCATATGAACGACGAAATTTGCGTCGTGAAAGTCCGAAGGATACGGAATTGGACCTCTGGAAGCAGGCGTTCCCCATCGCGTACCCGGAGATGGTGAATGTATTCTCAGAGCATCATTCCGTACCAGCGTACTTTCTCTACAGTATTATGTCTGTCGAGAGCACCTTTCATCCTCATCCTGTGAGTGTTGCGAATGCCTACGGACTTCTGCAGGTCATCCCTCGAACAGGGCGCCGTCTAGCGAGCGAACTCAACTACCGTGAGTTTAGCCCGGAACTCTTATTGAAGCCTGAAGTGTCGGTGTATTTTGGGAGCTACTACCTAGGCAAGCTTCTGGAGAAGTTCCAGGGGCAAGAGCTTTTGGCTGCTGCTGCTTACAATGCTGGCCCGCACAGAATCGAATCATGGATCCGCGCCAACCCAAACCGACCCATGGATCTCTTCGTGGAGAATATTCCGTACCGAGAGGCTCGTGGTTACGCGCGCTCCGTGCTGGAGCGGATTGCGCATTACAGACGACTGTACCACGGTGAAGCACGCATTTACGCGAGCAACCACCTGAATCCGGACTGTCTGGTACATCCCAACTACTAGGACGAAGGACGTTGATTGGTCGTATCTGACCCACGAGCTTGTAGCGAGCTTAGGGGTTTGCACGCGAGAGGGCGTCGGGGTAGCCTCGGTATTGCAGTCTAATTCGTACACATAGACTGCGTGGAGGCTCTGGTCACCTTGAATCGGTTTAAGCTCGGGCAGTGGATCGTGTTGCTCTCCTTGTGTTTGATACCGTGTCATACACAGGCCAATACGTCGTTTGCAGAAGGGCGACCTATACTCAGTGGGGCAGATTACGCACCGCTTCGTAGCGCTTGGTCAGAGGTGCAGACTGCCTTGAGTCGTGAGGATTGGGCAGAGGCTCAAGCGCGCCTCGCCCAGGTACGTAAGGTGAAGCTCGATATAGGCCTGCCAAATCTGTTCGTTGTCTCGTCGGTGCTCATCCGTGCTGCAGAACGGGCAGCGGAAACAGGTGACAACGACGCCGCGCTTACGTTCACCGATTTGGCTCGAAGTATGTCGCCAGACATGGCTGTACCGTTCTTTGAGCAAGCCGCACGCACGATTGAATCGGATGTATTTGAATTGCCAGAGGCGCTTAAGAATTTGCGTCGTGGTTACGAGGTGCTTGGCGACGACCCTGTTGCAATGAGCATTTTTGTTGCGAATGTAGCATCCGGGCTTGTGCACCTATGCATATTATTGCTCCTCCTTTTACTAGGTATCCTAGCCGCTCGGTACGGAGGCTGCCTTGTTACGGATGTTTGTCGAATGCTTCGCGGCAGTGTCGATCGATTGCAGGCCAGTGTTCTCGTGCTGGCACTCGTACTGACCCCGATGGTGGCTGGATTGGGTCTTGTGGCTACCGCCGCGATGGTTTTGTTGGTTTTTTCGCTCTACGGCAGTCGCGCAGAGCGGATCGTTGTTATCGTGTTGTTGTTGGCGACGGGCTCTTTGGGCGATGCCTCGGGTCTCATCGATCGCATGACCTCATTTCCCAGCAGCCCTGAGTACACGATTTACCGATGCAATGCAGGAGCATGTTCCCATAAAGAAAGACGCGACTTGGATGTACTTCGCACGAAGTCGGACTACCGCTATGCTGCATCGTACACGCGCGCAGTACTTGGTCTGCGCTCAAGCCGACTCTCTAACGAACGGTTAAATACCGCGCGACAGGAATTGAAGGCTGCCTGGAGTACGGATGAAACGTGGCAAGTTCGTGTCCTCCACGGAAACGTAGCCTATGCGCAGGCCCTGCTGCACTGTGAGGGAATTCTTCAGGGAGACGAGGAACAAACCGCACGCTACGAACAAGGCATCGAGGAGGCCAAGAACTACTGGGAAATCGCACTGCAAAAGAAGCCAGATTCCGTAGAAGCCCGCTACAACCTCTCTGTTGCTGCTCAGCTTTTGGGTGATCCCGACGCTGAGACCGGGCACCTGAAGGAGGCTTCATCTCGCGACCCGGAGCGGGTTGGCTATTTTCAGGACACGGTTAGCGACGGACGGACCCAACGACGATGCGCTTACTGGACGCAGCCCAATCGACATGTGATGACCCCTTCGGGACCGTGGGACCAGGGTGCGGGAGACTACTTCCCATTGACACCTACTGCGACCGATCTGCGGGCACCGTTTAGCCAGATTCTTTCGGGTTCTGTCGGATTGAGCATCTTAAACTGGTTAGGATGGCTTGGTGCCGGGTTCGTCCTGGTGCTTCTTTTTGCGGGTAATTTTGCATTCGCGAGTTGTCCTTGTAGAAAGTGTCCATCGGTGGCCGAACCAAACTCACGCGTCGATTTGCCAGAGGGGGCCGTGTGCAGCGAGTGTGTTCTTGCTGATGTCGGGCGAGGGGTCGTTGATGCGAAGAGCCAGTGGCGCAGAGAGCAAACACTGAACGTTCGGCGCACGAGAAGGATTCGCCGGCAACAGCTTATCACCTGGCTTATTCCAGGCTGTGCCACCGCCCTGGTAGGTCGACCAATTCGTGGACTGCTCACAGCAGCCGTATTCTTCGGTTGCCTTTTGTGGGCCATGGACGTTCACGTCGTGGCAGATTACGTACATGGCGATTCAGGTCCAAGTCTGGGACGCACGATTCCGCTTCTTGTCCTGGCCCTGTTTATCTACCTCGCGTCACTCGTGCGTGTGCATCGCCGACGGGGGCTCCGTGAGTAACGAGTACTACGACTCTGTCACGTCAGATCCGTTGACGGAACAGATCCGGAATATCGGAGTTCAGGAACGAAACGGCGTACTTGAGGTTACCGGCCCGGAAACAGTCACGAGATTGCATTTCCGAAAGGGTGCATTGGTCCACGCGGAACAAGTGGCAGGGAGTGACCTTTGGCCTCTCGGTGATTACCTCACCTACGGTGGAATTCTAAGTTCTAGAGATATCCTGCGTGCGCGAAGAGCGGCCGATAAAAAGAACATTCCAATAGAAGATGCACTCCTCGCATTTGAGCAGGTAACAGAGGATTTGTTGGCTCGGTTTGTGGACTTGCAGGTGCAGGAAAGTCTTTTCCCGCTCTTCAACCTCGAATCGCCGATTTTGACATGGCTTGACGAACGACCTCGCCTGGTTCGTTTTGGAACGCCCTTACCCACAGAGTGGATTCTCAAGGAGTCTCGTCGCCGTGCGGACATATGGATTGGCCTTTTCGAAGCGGTCGGTCGAAAGACGGCAGTTTTCGACAAGGATCATAGCTGCCTGGCCGAGTTGCTCGGGTACACGCATGACCGTGAAGAGCCCCTTCCATCCATAGGTGGCAATGCCAGAATCGTTTTCTATTACATCAACGGCGAAAAGACTGTTGTTCAACTTGCACGAGCATCTGGACTTGGATTGTTCCAGGTCTACCAAGCACTTGCGGAACTCATTGACGCAGATGTTGTCGAGATAACATCTCTAAACGGTGTTGGTGAACGTCCTCCTGTCTTTCGTCCAACATTGCGTTACATCGTACTCGGATTGACGTACACCATCCTGGCATTGGGTTTGATAGTGGGGGTACACTGGGGACTGAACCACGGAAAGAAGATTGAGGAGCATCTACTATCTCATTACGGGCAAGTGACAGAGAACATGCCAACGATCGAGATGCAGCGGATTATGTCATCGCTAGAGTTGTACGAGTTGGAGTTTGGTCATTACCCCGCCTCGTTGGCCGAGTTGACAGAAACGGGGTACAGCGTGGTTAGACCGGAGCGTCTACGAGACGCTTACCGTTTAGATCTAAGTTCGACAGGCTATAAGGTGGTTCGACATGAGCCGAAGGAGTAACGGTTAGGTGGGTGAGCAAACGATCTTGAGCTTCGATGTGACAGATGCCTTCAGGGACCTATGTGGTCCTGATGATGACCATCTAAAACTGGTGGGTGAACTACTCCGTGTCTCGCTTAATGCGCGAGGGAATACCGTAGCGATTAAGGGAGCCGACCATGACGTAACCGTGGCCAGAAATGCCCTCAATCAACTCTACGACTTGATCCTAAAGGGCTACCCGCTTTACTCAGAAGACATTGCACGTGGTGTACAGGTTGTCGCATCAGGGAGAGGGGCAAAACTGAGCGATGTCTTCCTCGACACGGTCCTGGTGACAGCAGGCAAGCGCAAAATAAGCCCGAAGAATATCAGCCAGAAGCTCTACATCGACTCGATTAGAAGCCACGACTTAATTTTTGGAATTGGTCCTGCAGGAACGGGTAAAACCTATGTCGCCATGGCGGCTGCTGTGGCCGCACTTACCTCAGGGCGCGTCAAACGGATTATCCTTACGCGTCCGGCGGTGGAGGCTGGTGAGCGTTTAGGCTTCCTGCCGGGAGACATGGCGGAGAAGGTGAATCCCTACTTACGGCCTCTATATGATGCTCTCTATGACATGCTGGATGCTCCGCGGGTCGAGCGCTTAATCCAGGAAAAGGCAATCGAAGTAGCACCCCTGGCATTCATGCGAGGGCGGACACTGAGCGATGCATTTGTCATCTTGGACGAAGCTCAGAATACGACAAGAGAGCAAATGCGCATGCTTCTCACTCGACTGGGGTTCAATACGAAAGCTGTCGTGACGGGAGACGTTACTCAGACCGACTTACCGAATCCTAGGCGAAGCGGCCTTGTCCATGCGCGGCAAATTCTTACCGGCGTGGAAGGCATCGCTGTTTGTACCTTCAGTGCAGCTGATGTCGTCCGTCATCCTCTGGTGGCGCGTATTATTAACGCCTACGAAGGCGATGATCGTGAGCGGGAAGACCGGCTCGGAGAGGGGTGAGTCGTGCCGGCCGACGTATGCGTAGAATGCGCGGATGCAAACCGTGCTGAGAGTTACATCCAGCTACTCGAGAATGTGGGGGAGGAACTTCTAAGAGCATGCGCTGCATCCGACAGGGAGTTGTCGATATTGCTGACCGATGATCCGGGTATTCAGGCGCTTAATGCCCAGTGGCGAGGCGTCGATGCCCCGACGGACGTGTTGAGCTTTGCATTCGATGAAGTTGAGCAACATGCCGAGTGGATGCCACTCGGAGATGTTGTTCTGAACCTCGACCGAGCGGATACCCAACGTCACGACCACGGACTAGGCCTGGAGCAAGAACTGATCTACCTCCTGATTCACGGATTCTGTCACCTAAGAGGGTTTGATCATGCGGAACCGGAAGAGGCGGCTCATATGAAAGCCGAGGAAGAGAGGCTTGTTGGAATCGTGGGTCAAGATGCCCAACGACCGCAGAATTTCTTCTAGTTAGTGCGAAGTAGGTCATTTTTTGACCAGCCAACATCTCTCCCTCACGATCCGCCATTGTAGGGGAAAGGTTGAACATGGCACACGGATACGCGTCTACTTCTAACGCTAGCGAGGCGATCCCGGTCTTCGATATACCGGGATTTGTGCTCTTCCCCCACACCCTCGTCCCCTTTCATGTCTTCGAGAAGCGGTATGGCGCAATGCTCGATGCCTGCTTGGCAGAACGACGACTGATGGTCGTAGCTGGGCGCAAACCTGGTTGGGAGAACCAACTTGGAAATGACGGAGAAGTCGCTGAAATCGCAGGTTTAGGTCGGGTTCTCTCAGATCGGCGCTTCCACGACGGACGCTACAATATTTTCGTTCACTGCATCGCGCGGGTGAAAATAGTCAGGACCCACCAATTCGCGCCATACAGGATAGTCGACCTTGAGTCGGTTGATGATGTTGAGGGCAATCCAATTGCGTTGAACGCAGCTGCAGGAAAGATGAAGTCATTGGGCGAAAGCCTTGTGAGGGAACTCGGTGAAGATGGAGGTGCTCTGTCGAAGATTCTGAGTTCGTCGGATGACCCAGCCATTCTTTCATTTCGATTGGCCGGTTTCATGTTGCAGGAGACCGACGAAAAGCAAGAAGTACTGGAGATGCTTACGCCCTACGAGAGGTGTGAGTTTCTCGCGGGATGTTTCGCGGAGCGCTTGATGGGCGTGTCCGAGGAGCAGTCTCCCGTGAATCGGTGGATGAACTAGCTCACCCAAGCGGATTCAAGTCGTGGCAGGTGATTGATTCCTGGCTCGCCCACACCATAGTCGTGACAAGTATTCACGCGTCGAGTGAGCATTCTTCATCGTTTGCAGGTATACTGCGCCGCACATGACTACGACTTACCAGGAACTCGAAGAAAAACTCGTCGATTACGTTTACGACGAGCTTGGACCGTCGGATCGTGCGGCTTTTGAGGAGGGTCTGAAGGAACATCCAGACCTTGCTGATGAGGCGAGAGCCCATGCACGAACCCGGACAATGATGGCTTCGCTCGAACCAATGGCGGCCCCTCAATCGGTGCTGGATGAAGTGATGCGTCAAGCACGTTCGGAGGTTGCTGTGCCGGAGTCGGTTCCTTGGTTGGAACGAATCCTCAGATTTTTGATGCAGCCGGCGGTCGCAACAGCATTTGTTTTTCTTATGGTCGCGAGCGCCAGTTTAATGCTGGCTGAAGACCCTTTGAGCGAAGAGGCTCATATTGAGAAGCAGCCCTACACGGTCGCATCAACTACGCCCAAAAAGCCAACGTCGCTGGTGGAGTCGACAGAACCGGTGCTTGCTAGTGAGTCTGAAAAGAATGAGCCTAAGCCGTCATCGGAACGTGTGGAAACGCTGAGCGTTGCGGCTGCATCAGCGCCGGTTGAAAAGGTTGCGGTAAAGAACGAGGAGCTTCGGTTAGCAGCGGCTCCAAGAGACGCTTCTGCGACGCGGAAAAAAAGTGCTGTTCGAACGAAACGAAAGGTGGATGAGGGCTTACGCAAAGTGGGCATTCAGCTCGCGGAACAAACGAGCGGATTGAGCCGAAAATCGCCCTTAGCCATGCAGTTGGAGGCGGCCGATGTTCGGAGCACTCAGGGGGTGCTCGCAGGTGGACTGCCTGTTGCCAAGGCGACCGCGAGCAAAACAGTTGCATACAACGCCTCAAGCGCCGAACTGGGTGGAAAAAGTACAAAAACCGATAAGAGCGGATCGTCCGGAAGTAGGTTGCTTCGCACCTTCCGCCGGCAAGTCAAAGAGGGGCGTTACCAAGAGGCGCGTCGCACGCTGAAAGCTCTCTCGAAAATCCCTGCATTCCAAAATCTCGCAGCACGGGAAAAAAAGCGTCTAATGCGTCTGCAGAAGACGTCGAGCAAACGGCCTGCCAAGGGAAAGAAGTCGAAGTCAACGCCCAAGGCGGCTCCCGCTCGTTAGGCTATACCCCTCGTACGTCGGCGCCCCAAATATACTTATGCACTTGCAGGTTGAGGCGTGCCGGCACCTTATCGCTAGTCATCCAATCGACGAGATGCCGTGGTTCCAGTTCACCATGGCTGGGAGATAAGAGTACATGCTGTACTTTCTCCGTGAGTCGATGGGTCTCGATGAATTGACATGCCCATTCGTAGTCTTCGCGGTCGCACAGAACGAATTTGATCTGGTCATGGGGGTTGAGTGTTTCGAGATTTGGATAGTGGAAGTGTGTTTTGCGGAAACGTGAACTTTCCGCGAACCCGTCCCGTGCAGACGCTGGTCGTAACGCTCCCGGGGTTTTGATATCGACGACTTTCGTGACGGCGTTAGGAACCGCTTTTAGCGGAATGATTCCGTTGGTCTCCAGAACTACGGACAGTCCTTTGGCTAAAAGTCGCTCCATGAGAACTGGCAGGTCTTTTTGGAGCATCGGCTCGCCGCCAGTGAGGCAGACCGTTGGCGCCCCCTGGTCAATAACGAAGCTCACCACGTCATCCATGGTCTGCTCTTCACCACCGTAAAACGAGTAGTCTGTGTCGCAATAACCGCAGCGAATATTGCATGCGGTAAAGCGCACAAACGTGCACAAGCGCCCTGTATCGAGGCCTTCTCCCTGCACGCTCAAAAACATTTCTGTAACTTTCAAGTGAACTTCACCTTCATGAACAACAACGCACACTTACTTGACCGATCACGGGAGAGCAAGGATCAAGGAAGGTGGGAATTGTCCCTGAGGAGTCTTTCTATCCAATGCGTGCACTTCTATCAGTAATGTTTATTGGGTTCGCCTGCTTCTTGCTGGGGGCTGCTCCGAATAACCAACTGACGTTGGATGCCTCGGAGATCAGAACTGAGTCGGGACCCGTGGGACAAGTCATCGGATCGCTGACGATGGGACAGGTTGGGGAGGACGCCTTCCTTGGCTTGGGAATTTCAGCGTCCTTTATCAGCCGCGATTGGCGAGCATCGATGCATGTGCCCTTAAGACTGAGGGTTCATGATGCGGAGCCAAAGCATTCGATGATGCTGAGGATGGAGGACTGGGACGAGATCAGCGACTTCGCTCGGCTACTACCTCTCGTTCAGTATGGGCACGCAGGCGACCCAGTCTTTGTGCGTCTCGGGGAATTGCGCGGTCTAACGCTGGGGCACGGCACACTGGTTTACCGATATCATAACAACGCTCGCCTCAACACATATCGTGGCGGTGTATACGGTCGCGGCGATTGGACGATTGTGGGAACAGAAGTGTTGGTCGACGATTTCTTGTCGCCTTCCTTGGCGGTGTTACGCACATTCAGCCGGCCCTTTGCGAGACTTGGGAGTGCGCCGTCCGTGTTCCGAAAGATGCGGTTCGGCCTGACGACCGGGGCCGATTTTCGTGCTCCAACTGATGTACAGATCGCGCAACTAAGCGAACCGGAGGGTGGCCACTATGTGGTTCGATCTCGCGAAAAGGACTTGATCCCCATGCTCGGGTTCGATCTCGAGCTTCCGATCTGGGAGTCCGATAGCCTTCACATACTGTCCTACGCAGACCTCAACAGCGTGGATCTTCAGGGGCTGGGTTTGCATGTCGGTCTTCGAACGGAGATACGCTTCACGCCTCTAAGTCGGCTGACCACACGGCTGGAATACCAATGGGCTGGTGATGGCTATCTGGACCGGTACATCTCCCCATTTTACGAAGTCGAGCGTTGGTCCCATCGCTCGGGTCAGACCAAGTTGGCGTGGTTTCGCACGGAGGCCGGCGAGCTGCTAGAGGGAACAC
>MDTD01185329.1_pt1 | contig 11219 bp, 12 predicted proteins | sample 811221 | NCBI WGS metagenome assembly MDTD01 (sample SAMN05326646, study PRJNA326480) | marine metagenome | isolation source: seawater | place: Pacific Ocean: South West | collected 2011
AAAGTCATTCCATCAGGGTATTTTTCAATTTTTGGTAATTCAGAAAGTGCATATGATTTTGGCATTCCACCTTTTGGATCATCATACAGTACGCATAGTATTTTCATTTATTCTCCTATGTATTAAAATATTTATTTAATTGTATCTAACCTTATTTTGAGGCACCTAGCAAATAAATTATCTTTGATTTGGATAAGATTTTTTTAAAATAAATCGGTTGATAATTACTGCAGATACAATAATTATTATGGAACCTGATATTACTGGGCTTAATAAGTAATCAAATGATACACTCCCAACAATCACTATAATAGGATTTCCTCCTGCAGGAGGGTGGGTTACATTGAATAAAATCATTAAGCCAACACCAAATCCTACAGCTATAGGAATTGTTATAAAAATGGGCAACGGCACAAAGTGTAAAACAACCAAACCAACAAGCGTTGTAACTAAGTGCCCAAAAAATACATTTTTTGGCTGTGCGAAAGGACTTTCTGGATAACCGTAAAGTAAAACCATTGATGAACCAAATGAAGCTAGTAAAAATATCCCAAATTCTGTTTTGTATGTTAAAAATGTTAAAATTCCTATTGTAATAATAGAGAATATACCTGCTAAAATAGATTGTTTTGTATTTCCCATAAATTTAACTTGATACTATTTTTTTTAGTGTTTTGAAAGGCAATAATATACATTCTTTTTTAGTAAGATTTTCCTTTTTAAATAATTTTTTTAAAAACAGCCATCTTTTTTTCTCAATTATTTTTAAATTTCCATCAAAATATGATATCGCATCATCGCATAAATCATTTAACTTTTTTTTTTTATTATTTATTGAAATTTTTGATAATAAACTTGCTGAAGCCTGACAATAAACACATGAATTACCTTGATATCCAAAATCAATTATTTTTTCATCTTTAATTATTAGCTTAATTAGCACTTCATCTCCACATAATGGATTTTTAAGCTTGGAAAAATGCGTATGATTCTTAATATTTTTATTATTAACAGTATCTGACGCAAAATTTAATATTTCTAAATCCATTTAATTATTTAAACTTACTTATATAATATAAAAATGAAATCTTATAGCCAAGCCTTAAAAATACTCAAAAAAAGTAAATTAGTATTTAATGACGAAAAAATAAAAAGTTTAAATTGCTTACATAGAGTATGTGCAAAAAATATTTATTCAACTACAAATTATCCAACTGCAGATAATTCAGCATTTGACGGATATGCAGTAAACTCTAATGACACAAAAAATCTAAGTATAAAAAGAGGTAAATTCTTCAAAATTTTAGGTACAATAGCTGCGGGTGATAAACCAAAAAATAAAAAATTAGACAAATTTGGAGCATTTGAAATTATGACAGGGGGTTTGTTACCTAAAAGTTTCGATACAATTATCCCTAAAGAAAAAGTCTCTTTGTATCCCAATAAAAAAAACCCCAAATATTTGTATATTAATAAGTCAATAAAAAAAAATATAAATATAAGGACCAAAGGGTCAGATTATAAAGAAAAAGATTTAATAATCAAAAAGGGAACAATATTTAATTCAAATCATATATTAGCTCTTAAAACATTGGGTATTAAATATGTAAAAGTTAAAAAGAAACCTAATATTATATTCTTTTCGACTGGAAGTGAAATAAGTAATCAAGATAATATTCCATATTGGAAAATTAGAAATTCGAATAATCATTATATTCAATCTATAGATAAAAACTTTTTGTTTAATTTTAATTATGGTGGTATTTTAAGAGATAAAGATGAATTAATTTTAGATAAAAAAATAAATAAATTATTCAATTCAAAAATTGATATTATTATTACTTCAGGAGCAGTATCCGCAGGAAAGTTTGATTACATTCCTTTTATAATTAAGAAATTTAAATTATCTGGATATTTCAAAAACATTGCTATAAGACCAGGAAAGCCAATTTTATTTGCAAAGTTTAAAGGAAAACAAAAAGCATTTTTTGGTCTTCCAGGAAATCCAATTTCCTCAGCGGCTTGTTTCAGATTTTTGGTTTATCAGTTTCTGAAAGCATCATTAGAAATTAAAGCTGAGAAATCTATAAAAGCTACTTTGAAAAATAACTTTTCAAAAAAAATTAATTTCACACATTTTGTTAAGAGCAGATGTAATACAACTAAAAATGGTAAACTAGAAGTTGAAATTCTAAAAGGGCAGGAGTCATTTAGAATTAAGCCATTTATTAAATCAAATGTTTGGGTGATGTTACCCTCAGGTAAAGAAAAGTTTAAAAAAGGTGAGACTGTTGATTGTTTTTTTCTCAATCAATCAAATAAAATTTTTTCATAGAAGATCTCATTTTTGTTGTAGTTGAAATAAATAAGAATTAATAATCTATTAATGATTGAACTTAAAAATGAAAAAATTGCAATTCCAGTAGTTTTGTTTGCTGGTCTTCTTTGGTCCTTTGGTCCTTTAGTAGTACGGTATATGGATAACCCAAATATGGTACCATGGCAGTATATTTTTGGTAGAGGACTTACAATATTCATTATTTTAAATTTATATTTATATTTCGAGGAGGGAATTAATTTTTATAAAAATTATAAAAAAATCGGAAGATCAGGAATTATCGGTGGATGTGGACTTGGTGTTGCAATGATATCTTTCATTTATTCAATTACGAATACTACGGCAGCTGTTACATTATTGTGTTTAGCTGCAATGCCTTTTTTTACAGCGGTATTAGCTTATTTGTTTCTTAAAGAGAAGATTTCTTTAAATGTTTGGATATCAATCTTTATAGCTACAATTGGAATAATTATTATGGCATTAGGAAATACAGAAAAAAATTCTTTATTGGGCTTTGTTTTTGGAATTACGTCATCAATAGGTTTTTCAGTTTTTTCTGTAACTTTAAGGTGGAGAAAAGAAACACCAAAATTTACAACTGTTGCTGTTGCTGGATTGTTTTGTTTTTTATTTGCCACATCAATAATTTTAGTCACAAAGCAATCTTTTTTTTCATCAAGCTTTAATAGCTCAATGTTTTCTTTGCACGGTACACTCGTTTGTCTTGGTTTAATTTTATATTCTATAGGCTCTAAAGCCATTCCTGCAGCTGAATTAACCCTTCTATCACTCACCGAAGTAATTGGAGGAATTTTTTGGGTTTGGTTACCACTTTTTGGAATTAATGAAGTACCATCAACTAATACAATTGTTGGAGGTTTTTTTCTTTTTGTATCACTAACTTATTATAGTCTTATTATGAGATGGAATAAGAGATTCATTGCATTAAATTAATTCAAAAATTATGGAACGACCTGATTTTTTTACTTTAAAAAATGGTGAAAAAGCAAGACTTCCTTTCTCAAAAAATGAGTATAAGAGAAGAATAGATAATTTAAGGAAAGTTATGGAGAAGAATAATCTCAATATGGTTATTCTTACATCAATGCATAATATTGCCTATTACACAGGATTTATATATTGTTCATTTGGAAGACCATATGGATGTCTGGTCACAGAAAATAAAATTTCCACTATCTCAGCTAATATTGATGCCTCTCAACCTTGGAGAAGATCGCATTGTGATAATATAGTTTATACAGATTGGAAAAGAGATAATTTTTTAAAAGCAATAGTTTCTTTTATTGGAAGAGATGAACCACCAAAAAATATTGGAATTGAAAATGACCATATTACTTTGGATATGAGAGAAAAGATTGGATCAATTTTTCCTTTTTCAGTTTTTAAGGATATTTCAAAAGACTTAATGAAGCTTAGAATGGTTAAATCGGACGAGGAAATCAAAATAATAAAAAATGGTGCAAGGATTGCTGACCTGGGTGGTGAAGAAATAGTTAAAAATATAAGAGAAGGAAATACTGAAATTGAAATTTCAATTACTGGTCGTGACACTATGGAGAGAGAAATTGTTAAAAATTATCCTGATGCAGAATACATGGATACTTGGGTGTGGTTTCAATCCGGAATAAATACTGATGGAGCACACAATCCTAAAACCAATAGAAAGTTAGTAAATGGAGATATATTGTCACTCAATACTTTTCCAATGATTTCTGGATATTATACAGCCCTAGAAAGAACTTTATTTTTAGACCATGTAAATGATGACTCATTGAAAGCATGGGAGGCCAATGTAAAAGTTCATAAGAGAGGATTAGAACTAATAAAACCAGGCATAAGATGTTCTGAAATTTGTAATGAATTGAATGAGATATTTGCTCAACTTGGATATCTAAAGTATAGAACTTTTGGTTATGGACATTCCTTTGGAGTGCTTTCACATTTTTATGGCAGAGAGTCTGGTTTAGAGCTAAGAGAAGATATCGATACTATTCTTAAAGAGAACATGGTGATTTCTATGGAGCCAATGATAATGATTCCCGAGGGAAATCCAGGTGCTGGGGGATACAGAGAGCACGATATTCTTGTCATTGGGAAAAATGGTGCCGAAAATATAACAAAATTTCCTTTTGGACCTGAACATAATATTATTAAAAATTAAATTTTATGAATGATAATAAAGTTATAGTAAATAGTTGGAATGAATGGGATCCATTAAAACATGTTATTGTGGGCAAAGCTGATGGTACATGCATTCCATCTCCTGAACCAGCTCTCGATGCAAAAGTTCCAGAGGACTCTGATATGAGAGGAAAGTTTGGTCCAAGAACCAAAGACACGATTGATAAAGCCAATCAGCTTTTGGATGACTTCTCAAACATGTTAATTAAGAGAGGTATAAAGGTAGACAGACCATCACCGATAAATTTTAACCAAAAAACTTCTACGCCTGACTGGGAGGCCGTAACTATGTTTGGTTGCATGCCGCCTAGAGATGTTTTGCTTACCGTTGGAAATGAAATTTTAGAAGCCACAATGAGTTATCGTTGTAGATGGTTTGAATATTTATGTTACAGACCACTATTAAAAGAGTATTATAACAAAGACCAAAACATGAGACACGAGTCTGCTCCAAAGCCTCGATTAACTGATGCTGATTATCGTAAGGATTATTTGTCTGATAAAATAGGGATTCAAAAAAGACTTAAATGGACTGAAGATAAATTTTTTGTTACAACAGAGGAGGAGCCACTTTTTGATGCAGCAGATGTTCTAAGATTTGGAAAAGATTTAGTGGTTCAACATGGATTTACAACAAATCTTAAAGGAATTGATTGGCTTAAAAGACACTACAAAGATCACAGAATACATGCAGTAAATTTTCCTGGAGATCCATATCCAATTCATATTGATGCAACTTTTACACCAATTAAAGAGGGCTTAATAATAAATAACCCACAAAGAAGACTACCAAAAGAACAAAGGAAATTATTTGAAAAAAATGGTTGGGAAATTATAGATTCTGCTCAACCAGCACATAATGAACCACCACCTCTTTGTTATTCATCTGTATGGCTTTCAATGAATGTTCTTGTATTAGATCCGAAAACAGTTTGCGTTGAAAAAAGTGAGAAGTTTCAAGCAGAACAACTTGATAGGCTTGGTATGGAGGTCATTCCTGTTGATTTAAGAGACGCTTATGCTTTTGGTGGGGGATTGCATTGTTGCACGGCAGATGTATATCGAGAAGGTGAGCTTAAAGATTATTTTCCTAACCAATAGTATTAACTGGGGTTTTTTTTTAAAAATTCAATAAATTCTAAAACTTCATTTAGTTTTTCATCTGGAATATCTTTGTAGCTTGACTTAAATTTTTCTCTAACACACAATGCTACGTGTGCATATGGATTTCTACCTTTAGGATGATTGGGATGGCAAGGCAATTGACCTTTTAAATAATCGCCAGCTTCCTGTATTATTTTCCAGAGGTTACTTGCATTCTCCTTGTTCATTTTGTCATAAAAGATGTTGACTTATAATTCTTTGAAACAAGACTTAACTATTTGACCAAATTTATCAGTTTTTTAAATATTCTGTTTAAAATCAAATTTTAATTTTCTTTTGATTTATCATTTACATTAAATTTTTCTAAGCCACTAACTGGATTGTTATCGTTTTCTTCAAGATTTTGAAATTTCGATTTTTTTTCCATTTCACGTTGCATTAATCTTTGTTCTCTTCTGATATCTTGTTGTTCTTTAAGTTTTTGCTCTCTATCAAATTTTTCTTCCCATTCTTTTATCTTGATATATTCGAGTTGTTTCTTTCTATCTTCTTCTTCTTTAAGTATTTTAAGCTCACGATTTTTTTTACGTTGTTCTTTTAATTCTTTATTTTTTTGCTCATCTTCTCTTACTTTTAAATCAATATCTTTTCTATTTTGCTCTTCTTCTCTTAGCTTGAGTTCTTTTTCTTTTTCTCTTAAATCCTTAGCTATTTGTGTTAAATCTTCATCTTTTTTGATTAATCGCTCAGACTCAATTTTTTGTTTTTCCTCTTTTAATTTAATTTCTTTTTCTTTTAGTTTTAATTCTTCATCATTTAATCTAATTTTATTACTCTCTTTATTTAATCTTTCTTCCCAAGATCTTAATTCTTTTCTTTCTTTTAAAATTTGATTTTTTTCCTCAATTTTTTGTAGTTTAATTATTTTTATTTTTTCTAATTCTTTATTTTTTTTATAGTTTGAAAAAGCACTACTAATAGACTTAGTAGTAATGGTTGCAATCTTTGCTAAACCACTTTTAGATATCTTTTTTTGTTTTCTTTTCTTTTTTAAAGCCATTTTTTTACAAACATTATTTCACTAAAGAATAAAAAAATTATCAATATAAAAATTTACATTAATAAATTTATAACTGGCTATAATGGGTACAACCTGAAAGGGATATTTTTGAAAAAATTACAATCGTTGATGTTTTTTGTTCAAATAATATCCAATTAATCCCCTTAATCTAGATAAATTGATCTTAAATTTTTTTTTATTAAAAAAATAAAAGATCGGAATTTTAAAAACCATTTTTAAACAATTTTTTAAAGCAATAAAATATACAATTAATCTATTATAATGTTTGTTTAAAAAATAATACTTAGACCATTCCCAATGCCACTTTTTGAAACATTCATAATTCAGAGTATTATCAGCAACTGAGCCATCCGAATGAGAGGCGTTTAAATCATTAATTAAAAAGATTTTTAAACCAGATTTAAAACATTGATGAAAAAAATCATCTTCTTCATAAAATAAAAAAATATTTTCATCAAATTTAATGTTATTTTTAAACGTAATTTCTTTGTTTATTAACATAATTGATCCACTTACAAAAAAAACTTGATCTATATTTTGATCAGGGTTTTTCTCTTTCTGAATGTTATAAAAGTGTTTATTATAATAATATTTAAAAAAAGATAGATTACCGAATTTTTTAATTTTTTTATCATTATAAAAATCATAAATTTTTGGTGCAATTACTGCAAAAGAATCAACTTTATTAATTACATTTTCTAAATGTTTAAAAAAATTTAAGGGCAGGATGGTATCAATATCTAAATAAAGCACATAATTTGTTTTTGAATTTTTAATTCCACAATTAATACCAGCACCATTTCCTAAGTTTTTATTTTTAATTATTTCAAGATCAATATTTTTAGGAATATTGATATTATCTAATTTTAAATCATTAGAATGATCAATTATTAAAACTTTGGTGTGTATACCTATACTTTTTAAGCATGAGTTTAATTTATTTTTATCACTCTTAAAATGTACCATTACAACTGTTAAATTCATTTTTACGTTTTTTTAATATTTTTATTTTACGATTATAAAAAATAGTTTATTAAATCTCTATGATTATTAAACACAAAAAATTAATTATTGCATGTGATGGGGAGTCAGCAAGTGGAAAAAGTACAGCTGCAAAGCTTATATCAAAAAAATATAAGTTATTATTAATCAATTCTGGCTTATTATACAGATATGGCAGTAAAGAAATAATTAAGCATAAACCAAAAAATCCAATTATTTTTCTAAAAAATAAATTTCAGAATATTTCATACAGAAAAATTTCTAAACATAATTTACATTCTGAAGAAATCAGTAATCATGTAGCTTTGTTAGCTAAAAATAAACAAGTAAGACAAATAGTTAATAGATTTCAAAAAAAAATAATCAAATCAAATAAAAGAATTTGTGTCGAGGGTAGAGATATAGCTAGTAAAATTTTATCAAAAAAACCAAAATACGATTTAGCTTTTTATTTTAAATGTAGTCTTAATATTGCTAGTTACAGAAGATGGTTAGATATTAAAAAAAGGGTTTCTTTAAAGAATGTAAAAAGATCTCTTAGCAAGCGAACGCAGATAGACAAAAAAAGAAAAAATAGCCCTTTGGTAAAAGTAAAAGATGCAATCTTAATTAGAACCGATAAATTATCTAAAAAACAAGTAGTTCTTAAAATGTCAAAGTATATTGATGGTTTAAATTAATTTTTAAGATCCTCTTTTACAGGTTCCTCTATAGGTTCAGTTGTTGGATTCAATTCAATACCTGCTGGAGTAATAGTTTGAGGCATAGCAACGAACTGAGAATCAGGATTATCAACAGTTTGCCTTACTTTCATTCTATAGATACCGAATAAACCTATCACTGAATGAAAGAAAAATAAAAATATAAAAAAACCATTAGAGCCAACTAAATCCATAAATATTGAACATAAAAAAGGACCACTCATTGCACCCAATCCAAATACAAACTGAAGGCCTGCACCTGCGGCAACAAATTTTTCTTTTGGAATATAATCATTAGTATGAGCTAAGATTAAAGAAAACATTGGCAAGCTACAAAAAGAAAAAAGAATTAAAAAAATATAAAACCATGTTTTACTGGTAGCAAGACCACCAGGTAAATACATTTGTCTCGAAACAATGATTGCAAATATAGCAAATATTGCTGCACCAAAAGTAGAAAAAACTATTACTTTTCTTCTGTCGTACAAATCAGAAAGTTTTCCAACTGGAAATTGTGAAACAGCTCCAGAAATTGCTAAGAGAAATGTAACAATTGAGATTTCTAAAATAGTAAAATTCATAGATGTTGCATAAACAGCTAACAAGGTAAATAAGGCGGCTTGAATAGTTCCGTAAAAAAAAGAACTTACCATTCCGAAAGGGGATGCGGCGTAAAGGTCTTTAAGAGACATCGCCTTAATTCTTTTAAATGTTGGTGGTTTTTTTTTTGTTAATAAAATTGGAATTAAAGCAGCCGAGGTAATTACTGAAATTAAAATAAATGGTTGAAAATTAGAAGGACTACTAAAGTTGAGTAAAAACATACCAAAACCCATAGCACCATAAAGTATGACCATATAAATAGAAAGAACACTACCTCTATTTTTATTACTTGATCTATCATTAAGCCAACTTTCAGCTACCGTATAAATACACACCATACTAATCCCAGTTAATACTCTTAATAAAAACCAGATAAGAGGGTTAATTAATATTGAATGCATTAAAATTACTAAAGATGCCAATGACGCAAAAGCTGCAAAAACTCTAATGTGTCCAACTCTTGATATTACAGCTGGTATTGTGGCTGCACCAATGAAATAGCCAACAAAATATCCAGACATCATAAATCCAGTCGCTGTAAGACTAAATTCTTCTTGAACAGCCCTAACACCTAAAAGAGATCCTTGGAAACCATATGCCATCATAATACAGCCCATTCCTAAAAATAGTGCCCAAGAATTTTTTAAAACTTTGTTCATAAAATTGTTGTAACTATTCGCGGTGTATTAACAAATCAAGTCTTAATTGTGACAAGCTTAACTTTTTTTAAGCTTTAAAAATGAGTGAATTGCAATAGTAAATATTATAACCATTCCTCCCTGAAGGGTTTCTATCGTTGGCTGTTCTTTAATAATAAGCCAAACCCAAATAGGGCCTATAATGGTCTCTAGTAGAAAAAATAGATTTACCTCTGCAGCGGGAATAAATCTTGGGGCGATAGTTACTAATACAAAGGGTATTGCTACACAAAGAATACACATTAAAGGTATTATAACTAGATCTTTGTCGACTAGAACAAAACTTTCAATAAAAAGTAATGCAAAAGTAGCAACAAATAATTTTCCAATAACAGCAGCTGGAACTAAATTTTTTGTTTTTGCAGATCTGATTGTTACTGCTCCTACTGCTAAACCTAAAGCAGTAATAAAACCTAAAATATCACCATAAAAATTTCCTAATTTTAGTGAATCGAAAAAAATATAGATGATAGCTAAAAATGTAATAATTATTGATATCCATGTTTTTTTATCAGGAGGTTCTTTTAAAAAAATTGCCCCAAGAATAGCTGATAACATCGGTGCAGTAGCTATCATTACAAGTGTGTTAGCAACATTTGTATTTTGAATTGAAACTACAAAGGTAATATTTGTTAAACTAAAAGTACCTACATAAATAAGTCCATGATAACCACTTGAAAAAAGAATTTTGAAAAAATTCAATCTATATATTAATAACATAGCTAAAAAAACCGTGGTAAAAGGAATTATTCCTCTATAAAAAACTAAACCCCAAGTTTCAACATTTGAAAGTCTTATAAATAAAGAGTCCGGTGTGATAAACATTACTGCTACAAAAGCCATTAAAGAACCTCTTTGTTGATCAGTAAAATTTTTCATATCAAATTATTATTTTAAAATTTATTATATTTAAACAATATTTATAAAAGTTTTTTTTTATCGATTTAAAGATGAGAATATGGTTTTCGCGAAAAAACTTTTTCAACATAAGGTTTAAAAAACTTTAAAGGTAAAGATTTAAAATTTGGATCAAAAGAATTTTGATCATAATTTTCACAAAAATAAACTGTATCGTTAAAATATTTATGATCTTTATATTTATCTCTTTTATTTTTATCTCCTCCCAAGTGATGAGCATAATAAAACATTTGGAATTCTCCATGTTTTTCTACTATCCAATGGGTTTTTTCTGAGACATATGGTTTTAGGATTGATGCAGCATATTCAGAATGATTCATTGGAGCTAATTCATCTCCAATATCATGAAGTAATGCAGCAACAATCATTTCATCACTTTCACCATTATTATAAGCTCTAGTAGCACTTTGAAGTGAATGTTCTAATCTTGAAACTTGATAACCTTCAAGTGTCTCAGTCAGACTAGACATAAATTTTATAATTCTCTCTGCAGTTTTACTTGCAAAATTTTTTTCATGCTTATCTAAAAAAAGATAATCTTCTTTTGTTCCTTCTTTCATCTCTGTAAAGCT